>Ga0179591_1159891_pt1 | contig 12727 bp, 14 predicted proteins | sample CZOMad2_1_08_16f_FD_182891 | JGI IMG/M metagenome (GOLD analysis project Ga0179591, IMG submission 182891) | Vadose zone soil fungal communities from Angelo Coast Range Reserve, California, USA - CZOMad2_1_08_16fungal (PacBio error correction) | ecosystem: Environmental > Terrestrial > Soil >...
AAACTGGAGTGGGGTGGAAAATTTTGGCGCCGTCTTGGGGGCGGCCGTCGCTCACCGGGTCCTGCCGTCCTTATATTACAAGATGTAGGAAGAGAGGATACGGAGCGTCAGATCTCGGGTCATTCAGTGCAATTCGATGGGGGGCCGAAAAAGGAACAGCTCGTCAACGATTAATAGCCTGCGCTGGGCCTACTAGTGTTCCTTCGACCGAAAGAAAGAGGAAAGGTAAGAGGTGACACACGAAGATCAGAGGTTGTGCACGCAAATTAGGGGGGGGGGTGGCAGGGGGACAAGGAAAAACTCAGAACTCTGCCTATGCAGTGGGCGCGCTTCAATAAAAAAGACTTAGGCAGAAGGGAAAAAGACTTCCTCACCCCTACTAACTAGGTCGTTAGCAAAAGTAAAGGAGAGAGGTATGTGCCGGTTCGTCCAAGTCCATCAGGAGAATCAAGGAGCACAAAAAAAGAAGCTAAACCAAAGGCGGCGGGAGAACACTGCGCACAAAGACTCAATACTCTGGGGGATGCAGCTGGGCTGGGGAACGGGATCATCTACCAATTCCCTAGAGAAGTGCAAGGGAAGGAAGGAACCCTAGGCGCGACAGAAAAGACATAAAGATAAAAGGCTTAAATGGATGGTCTGTTCAAGAAGAAAGGAGTGTGCAACTTCCTCTAGAAGACAAGAAACGAGGCGTTTTTCAACGTACACGGATACAAGAACAAGGCAAAAAAAGAAATCTCTCAAAGCACAATAATAAGGAAAGGGAAAAAATATGCGAGAGATTAAACCACACATACGCCGATCATTGAACCAATTAAAGCAGCTAAACGCAGAAGTGTGAGTGACGGTTCTTAACTGCCAGCACATACCGAAAAAAAACGAAACTCCAGCATTATCCGCAAGGTCTTAAAGAGAGTCTGAAAAACATAACCGGTCCTTCCTAGATTGACGTCGGGGGGAGAAAAGGAAAAAAGTCTGTGGGGTGGGGGGGGGTTTCCGACGAGGCGCAAGCCATAATTAAGAATCGCTCCTTTTCATACAAAGGAAGGGGAGACTAGGTCTTAAGGCTGAAAAAAAGGTAAACGGATGAAAAGGGGAGGAAATCGGAAGAGAGCAGCAATGTCTTCTTCAAGTCTTGGGAGGCCTGTTTGGGGCATTGAGAAGGGTGGAAATTGCTTGAACACCGGGTGGAGAAGTAAAAAGACAGCGCTAGACAAGCGAACAAACGGGCAATCCAAATTGAAGAGAAAGTGAGATGGCCCGAACATCGATTCTGGTGGGTCGAGGGGGGAGAAAGGGTATGAACAGCAGGACCCGAAAAGCCTAAACAATCGGGAAAAGAGAGTAAAAGGGGTGAAGGGGGACGCGTCCTCCTCATACGCTTAAGCGGATCACACAGCCAATACTAAAAGAAATCGGCTGGCGACTTAAAGGAAAACGTAAGACCTAGGACCCAGAAAAGAATAAAGCCGTCAAAACCGAGATAGGCATAGCCCCTTCCGTAAGGAATGTACCTAGTAACAAACAGGAAAGAGACGGATCTAGGCTGACGCCTCACTCCTAAAAGGGGACGAAGAAGCGCGATAAAAAAAAAAGGGAAAAGGCAAGAGTGGTCCAGAAGGGGGGGGAATGAGGCTTGACGCACGTCCGGGAAATTGAAAGAGGTCGAGGACGGAGAGAAATACATGTATGATCATAACGGGACTTTTCTACTTAGCAAGGGGGGTAACAGTAACCCGAAGCGCCAAAGGTAAAGGGAAGGAATTATCCATGAACGTCCTTGCCAAAAACATGGGACTACGAAGGTGGGGGAAGGAAAATCGTTCAAAGAGAAAAAGAGGCGAAAAAAGAAAAGACGAGGGGAGAGGACATCATTTCTGATCTTGGGAAGGAAAGCACGGCGGTGGGATTCTGGAGTCAGGGAAGATGGGAGAACCGCAGTCCAGTCTACCATTGAGGGAACAGACGGCTAGCCTAGGAAAAGGATATTGTGGAATCGCTTTGTAATGTTCTGACATGAGGAAGAGAAGGGGGCGGATTGTGTGATCGGGTCGAGGGGAAAAGGGAGGAGGGGATTAATACTGGGGGTTTTACTTTGGGAACCAAAAAACAAAAACACGGAGGAAAAGAGAGTGGGGCACATGGGAAACCGAACCGGGAATGGGTGTTAGAGCCTGTTCTCTCCTAACCGTACGCAGGGGGGGCTTCAAATGAGGTTGTTGGGAGGGGGGCAGCGCTGAAAATATCTAAGATAAGACGGGATGAAACGAAGAGGAAATAAAAAGAGACAGCTTTGTTTTCACTTAATGTCACGAAATGCTTAGGAGGATCAAGGGAAGGAAATGGAACTAGAGACCATGATTTCCTCGCTGGGCAGGGGGGCCAGAAGGAGGAGCCGCGGATCAGTAAAAGATCTATTGAAATAGGAGGAAAAATTCAGGGAATGCTGCCTCCTCTCAGAGTCCACGCAGAAAAACATACAAGGGGAAGAGACACTTGTTTCCTGCTCAATTTAGGGGTCCACTGGAAGCATCAAGTCGACCCCCACAAGAGGATTGGGGGGAGGAAAGAGAAAAAGATTCTTGCATCCTATGGGGTTCCACGCAAGCGAAACCAAAAGGGGAGTAAAATGGCTTGATGGGTTGCAGAAACTCTATGAAGCAGAGAGCGACCATCAGCGGAAAAAAGAAGAGAGGAAGGGTCCGTCATACGCGGTAGATCTTCCATCTTCAGGACGAAGTATCTCTACATCATGGAACAGAGGAGAAAAGGAGAACCATTGACTTCCGGAACAGAAAGCCTGAGTGGGAGGGAAAGGAAGCAAAGGTAAGTCTTGACAGATATGAAGTAGGGAAGGCAGATGAAAAATAAAAACCTCATTTTTGGCATGAAAAAGTGCGAGTAATAGAAATTCTCATAAAACGAGTTCGTAACTCAAATCTTCACCATCTCTTCTCAGGGGCAAAAGAAAACACTTAATTGAATAACGGGGAGGACAATAGAGTGAACCGAAAGAAAGCAGACAAAGGCTAGAACGAAGGCCCGAACCATTTGGAACCAATTCTCCACCAAATAAAAAGAGGAAGGAGAGAAAGAAACGGATGTGCCGCCAGTCCCCGAAAGTTCAAGCCTTGCACGAGGTGAAAAGGAGAGGGGTTCAGAAGACAAACGGATGAGGTGGCCGTAAAACGAGAAAATGTCCGTTTCTCAGCTTTCAGGTTGATGTCTTAGAGGAGGGTGTCGCTGCAACGATATCGTGTGAAGATGGCCTAGGAGGGAAAAGTGGGGGGGAATCCGGGAAAATGAGAAGTCACCGGAGTGGAAAGGGGGAAGCTTCGGGTTGACTGTTTCCACAAATGGGGAGGAAGTAAAAAATGTAACGGCCGGAAAAAAAAAGGGGACAGGGGGCAAGATGTAAGTCTCCTCTCTAACGCCATTGAAAGAAAGGGGGGAGAGAAACATGTAAACAATCTCTTCCTCTTCTCGGGGTTAGAAGGGAGTCCGAAATAGAGGAGCGATTGGGTGGAGGCGGTCGCCGAGCAAAGTAGGATTGACTGTCTGTTTCCTATTTGCAATTCTTGGAAGGGAGGGCATTATTGTCTTTTAATGAGAAAGGTGGGGAGGGATCCATTGAGGCAAGTGATCCTGGGAATAGGGAAGAATTCGGTTACTTGCTATTATTGACGTTTTGAGAGAGGAAGGAAATACTGGACGCCGTTTCAAAGTGAAAACATTAAATTTGAAAGAGTTGGGCTAATTGGAGGAGAGGTGTCAAAGTCCGAACGAAAAGACCGCGATTTCTTGACAGACACTTAAAGAGGGAGGGGGAGGACTGTGGGGGTGCGGCTGCTATCTCTGGAGTCCAATTCTGAAACCGGGGTCCCTCCACGGCAAAACCAGAAGAGTCAATCAGACAAAAAGGAAGAAAATGAAGAAGAATGTTCATGGGCAGGCAAGGAGATGCAACTGTTCTCCGGCGGAAAGATAAGCCCGACTTACAAAGAGTGTGTCATAATTGAATTAGAGCGTACATTACTTGAAGGAGGCTACATCTTCTTCCGGTTGGGCAATAGAATAAGAACGAATGACGAACGTTTATTTTTAAGACTTAGACTAAAGCACGAGGATTCTAAACTTTCTGGAGTTCTAGGAGGGATGGGACGATTTATGGGCAGGTCAGCACCCGTGACTCCACTTCTAAGTATTTTCAGATGGATCGGTTTGAGTATGAATCGGGGGGGGGGAGGGAGCAAACTTGGGGGGAAAAAAATCATCAGACGGTCGAGTTAGGGGGGCTTTTCCTAGGAGTTCACTTTGGGAGGGGGAAAGTTCCTGGAGCTATCAAGAGGGTCCAGAAAAGAAATGGGGGGCTGAGACGGAGCCAGGAAAACGTAGACTAGGAAAATCCACTTTCACGACCGTTCCTATTTATAGGGGAAAAAAGAGAGGAGCGGGTCTGAATCGCCGGTCCTGAAGATGAAGAACTATCCTGCAAAAGACAGCGGAGCGTAACGTACGGCCCCTTTTGTGCAGGCATTGCGGGTCTCCTCCGCCAGGGGGGGGTAAGGTCAAAAAGGATTTTAGGGGAGAGGAAGCCTGAACGAACAGCCATCAGGATCCTAGAAGTTATATCCTTGAGAACTAGTGCGGAGTTGGGGTGGGAAGTGCTTGAACAGGGACTGACAGAGAAAAAGAAGGGGACGGAGGCGCCCGGAAAGGGCAGCTCTGGGTTTTTTTTCCCGTTAACTGTTAACGAAGCCGGAAGAAACAAAAAACGGGAGGATCTGGTAACAGAGGGCAAAACAAGGGTGACGGCATAGGGAAGGGCGGGAAAATTCAACCTCTTATTCAAATCGCAAAGAAGGAAAGCAACTTTTTTACGAGCTGCTGCGTAGGGGGCACAAGACCGTTTTGGTAAAGAGAGGCCTTCAAAGAAGGACAAAGAATCTACGAGGCCTCGCCGTCTATAGGGGTACTCCATCTTGTAGGACGAAAGGGGAAGGGAATTGCTGTAGTCACTACTTACAAGGACACGACAGGGAGAAGTCGGCTACCAGACCTAGGAAAAAGAGATCATAACAACCAACAACTATTATTATTGGAAAAAAAAGAGAGATTAAGAAGGGGTGAGCAGCGGATTGTACATCTCTTATTGTTGATTTTAAGGGGAGGGGATAAATTAAGGAAAATACAAGAAAGGAGTCGGGGTCAGAATGCGACGGACTCTTCGGATCTCGGTCATTACTGGGCATGGACTCTCGGAAAAAAGAGAGGAAAAAGCTAGGGCAAAGGGCTGGCAGATGCTCCTGACTCTGGGGCCTACGGGGAGACCCAAAAGGAGGAAGTCAAAAGTTGTGCCGGGGACCAACCGAGCGAGTAGGGGCTGCTCTCAGTGATGAGGGGAATTGGAACGTTCAAAACAGAAGGGAGGAAAAAAAAGATCCAGGATCTGCATCTAGGTCGGACAGGAGGTGGAATAACACAGAAGGAACTCACCACAAACTGAAGGAGGATCAGAAATATAACTTCTAGGGATCTGTATTGGGATCGGAAGGGGCCGTCAGCGGACGTAAGTAAATACTCACGGTTCTCACAAAGTGAAAAAAAATCGCAAAAGACGTCGAAGTGCAAGCAGGTCTGACTCGGATCGGGGGGAGCGACAAAGGAAGAATCTACGTAAAGGCAAAAAAAGGAGGGAGGAGTACTGTGCAAAAACATATCAGAAATCGGGTCCTTTCGGAAGGGCTAATCGCGTGATGAAGAGATCATCAACTCACGAGTCTTTTGGGAAAACACTATGCAGGCTGGGAAAGGGGAGAAAGAAAAAAAAAAAGCGCGAAAGAAAAGAAACGAAGGAGTTCTCACGACCTGTCTTCAAAACACGTTTAAAAAGACAAAAAAGATAGGAAATAAAAGAATACTGCAGCAGAAACTCAATTATCATTGTTAGGATTGGAGGGGGAAAATGAAATCATCTACACCGAAGACGCGAGACAGCCAGTATGCATGCCTACATGGAGGAGAGAGGAGTCCACATACACCGGTCCGTAAAATAAGGGGTCGAAGGTGAATTGAGAGTCAAAGCAAGACGAGGTCTCCTCCGAAGACGTAAGCGTAAAACGAAGGAATGCGAAACCAGACCAGACAAGGGGGGCATTCGGAGGTCTTCAGGGGGAGAAAAAAAGAAGAGGAACGGGTTGTTCTAATCGGGGAGGGCGAAAAAAGTCGTCGGTAATGATTTGGGCTCTCCTGGTGTTTTTCGGGCTTGGAAATAAACGGTGGACAAGATGGAAACCCCTTTGGGGCCTCCTTGGGGGGCAGGAGCGAGAGACGCATGAAATGCCACAATAACGAGAACGCAAAGCGAAGGGATTTCCCGAAATCAGAGGGGGTGAGGGAGCGCGGTGGAACCTCTTCCTCCAAAAGAGAAGAAAAATAGGGAAAAACTGCTCATAAGGAAGGTGGAAAAAGGAAAGGAGAATCAGAAACTCTTACTCTCGGCACAAGCAGCCTAGAGAAAGAATAGTCTTTCGATGCCATTATCACGGTTGGAATCCATAGGACCACACAGAAAAGGCGGGGGGACCGTGCCCCCAGCATCTAAAGAAGAAACCGACGTCAAACTGGGACCAATAGTACCCGGCCGTAAAAGACGGTCTCGAGCGTATCGCTCCGACACAATGGGGAGAAAAAAAAAGGAAGGGAAGAAGAGATACACCAGACGGGTCTGCGCGACCTAACGGATACCAAAACGTCCCAAGGGGCTAGCGAGGAAAGGCAGGAAAGATGCCATCAATGTCTTTGATCCATAAGGGGAAGGCGGAAGAAGTGGTGAGAAAACAGAAGGAAAAAGGAACATATTACTTTTGTACTGATCCCAAAGGCCGGGGAAAACTTTACGACGAAGTTTCTCTGAACACTATATCGAAAGGAAAGAGGAAATAAGACAAATACCAGCTCGTCTCAACGACGGGAGTGAGGCCAATACAGGGGGAATCAAGAGGAAGGTGCTGCCAGGTCTTCCCGCGATGGATCAAATCCTTGCCATTCGTTAAAGGGAGGGGCAGGGGATACCATCCTTCTCGGTCTTCTGAGGACTCACTGGCTATTTTTAGGAAAGGTGGGGGGGATCTCTGGCATTCTTCCTCTAGCTGCATCTGGGTTTATGAACGGGATGGGAGGGGGATGAAACGTGTACTGGGGGGGAAACGACAGGCTCGTTCCTCTTTGGATGGAAACCGCAAAACATGTGGAAGCCGTTCGGCCTTAACCGAAGAAAGGGGGGGGGAATGGTCAGGGGGAAAGTGAGGTGGGTAAGGGTTGTATCGGACTTCCCGCTGACAATAGCGGTAGGAAGCTGATTGGGACTTCACAACTAAGGGAAACAAAACCTGAAAAAGAGAAGATTGGGTTTCACTGAAGGTTCCACTGCGTGTTAGATCTGCTTGATGAAAAGGACTGAAGCCAACATATGTCCGCGATTCCCTGAGCGCAAAAGAGGTAGGTAGGGTAGCGCCAAAATAGTAAGATGGATGAAAAACGGAGGGAAGTGCCGGGGGCTGTGTGTACCAGTGCAGCGCCGCAAGAAAACCATCATCTACTAATCCTTGTGCGAAAAACTCCAGGGAAAGTCGTGAAGTCCGAGACAGCAACACACAACTAGGGGATGGGTATGAAAAGAAAGATGAGGGGCCTACTTGCACCCCTTGCTCATTACCAATTTTAGTAGGGAGGGGTGTCGAAGGATGGTGGCGCGGAAGCGGTGAAGAATAGCACTTTCAGCCGATTCATCCATAGCTCTTCTGGTCGTCTACGCGGAAGTCCAGGAGGAGAAATCTAGGAAAATGAAATGGTCGCTCAGGAGGTCATGTAAACAAAGAAAGAGAGAAAAATCCGGGGAAAACAAAAGTCGCGGGGGAGGGGGGTTAGTGGAAATCAGGAATTTACGTCTTCTATATGGATTGAAGTCCGGGAAAAAAGGGAATCAATGTTGAGCAATTCCAGCGGGAAAAAACGAGTCTAAAACACGAGGGTTGGGGGAGGGGGGAAAAGAAAAGCCCCGCTTGGCGTCGAGGAAAAAAACTAAACAGTATTAATCCCCGCCGGCAAGAGAAAGCAAAAAGATGAGGACGATGCACAAAAGGAAAAAGGCAGAAAAACGCCAATCGTAGGAATAGCCGCAAAGGCTCCTGGGTGGCCGAAGAAAAGGTCAGCATGGCACGGCTTAGCACCAGAGCCTGGGACGCAAAGAAAAAAAGAGGGTATTTGAAAACGAAAAAAGGTGAGAGCAGCGGTCCAGTTGTCTTTGCTTGTCTCGATAAAAGAAGGGAACGGAAAAACGAGAGATTTGGTTACAAGCGGGAACGAAATTAGGAGTCATCAAGGACGGGATGGTAAAAAAAAGGGAGAAGCGGGCCGCTTCTGTTATGTTCCCAAAACCGGGTTCTGTCCTTCAAGGCGGATTAGAACTGAACTTGATTTCAAAAAGAGAAGAGGGGGAAGGGCGAGAAGGGTAATGTGGGGAGGCTCCCTCTCATCAAACGCTGGCCTTCTTCTTCATAGGATAGGACTCGGCGTCGCACAGGGGAAAGGAGAGATCGCAAACGAGCCCGATTCCTTACGAGTCTATTGGGGTCCCGGCTAAGGTACTTGAAATCTAGGAGATGCGGGAACGGGCTATTGGTTTGGAGGGAATATGGACACGTGCTACGGTCAAAACGGGGGGGCCGTGAGAAGTCTGGGATGGAGTGTGAAGCGAAAAACTTCGGCTGAAGCACTGGGTGAACCCTTCGGATGGGGAAGACAGCTGGAAATATGGGTTCTTACTATTGGTCGGTTGGAAAAGAGGGATGCCAAAGAAATAGAAGTAAGATGGAAGAATTCGGGGCGTCGTTTACTTGTTTTTCCTTTTTTGAATGGTCGAAGGCGTCGCCAATTCTGAACCCAGGTGTAGATTAAAGGGAAAAAGGGAAAACCAAAGTGGGGCAAAAGAATAGAAAAAGAAGGGGCTGCATGACTCGCTAATCTCACCGGTATCCTTAGGAAGGCAATGAACTCCCGATAATGCACTCGGGAGAAGCCGGGAAAGGCTCATGAAGGACGAGGGTCGACTCCCTCGTATTCTTGTGGGAAAAGAGCCTCCAAGAAAAAATAGGAAAGGGGGGACCGTGGGGTAAGGTGGAAGAGCTCTCCGCGCAAGTTCAGGCGTCTAAGGGAGGAGAGAGGAGGACTGTCTATGGAGTGACAGTTCCTCCACTGCGGAAAATTGACTGAGGAGAGATAATTAGTTGATTGAGGAATTTAGAGGATCAACGTGTTGTGGTAAGAAAGTCCGAGAAGCGACGGAGAAAAAGGGGCTGGCCGCGATTTCATGTAAAAGGGGGGGGGGAGGGTTAACTGGCGCAAAGAAGACTCTGTGTCGGAAAAAGCTATCTAGGGTCGTCGATTCTCAGCAAAGGGGGAGAAATCGGAAGAAAGCAACGGTTGAAGCATTCAAAGAAAGAAGGAGTGGAGGAGAAGATCCCTACGGGGTAAAGGAAGGAGGGACCGGGCCAAAGCGATCTTGTCCTGTTCTAGCCACACCCAAAAAAAAGAAAAAATAAGAGGCCACCCCTTCTGACTCGCTTCGACTGAAGGGGGGGGCAGGGGCGGAGAACACGGCGCGAAACGGCAATAGCTGGGAAAAATGGGGACTGAGATTGTCCTACTAACACAGCACAACGAAGAGGGAAGGAAGATACAGTAGTTGGGACCAGAGTGTGAGGAATTAGGTACCGAGACAGAAATGGCTGAAGGAAGAGGAAGCGAATTAACTCACAAGAGGAGTGTTGCGGGGAAAAAAGGCAAAGTCCTGCTCTCATCCACTCTCCTATGAGGAGGTTAACCACCGAAAAAAGGGTGGGGTTTAATCGGCATGTGTCAAATTCCCTAGGAGAAAAGCCAAAGACCTGAAAGAGCAGTGGGTGAATAGAGGAATCGGACGGCGGATGTCCATCTCTTCAGGGGAACCTCATGCCATAAGAGAGCAGGAAGGACAAGTCCTATATCTACGAATGGATGGGGGGTAGTAAGAGAAGGGTTGCGGGGGAGACGTCCCCTCATCAAAGCTAAACTCAGCAAATAAAGAGCATTAACCCACTCCCAAGGAGGAGAATGCAAGGAAAAAAAAAAAAAAGAAAAAGAAAATATTTCCCCCAGGGCAATTAGTAGTGGTGAAGGACGCGAGGAAGGGGGGAAGAAAACGCGGCTGGTCGTTTGGGTCGTTTGGAAGTAGGGAAGAAACGCAAAAACTGAATTCTTAAGTTACAAAAAGGCAGGGACGTATCTCGGGCGCGGCCGCTTCTATCTCTTGCAATGCTTCCTGGGACGCGCTGAAGACGAAAGGAATAGGCAAACAAGGGCTGGCATAGGCGGCCTGAAATACTCACATCAGACAGAAAAAAAAAGGGGTTTCCACGAGGGACAGAGGGGCAGGCGAAAGAATACTTTCCGTTGCACGGCAAAACTCATCGCTTGCCGATTATAAAAAGGAAGAGAATGGGATCTAGGTCCCGACTTCCTCATCAAAAAGAGGGGCTTTATCAAATAAAACTCAAAGGAGGGTTCGGGGGCGTAAGGCAAGCGCAGAGAAACCGGAAAAGCAAGAGTGCCTGGTCGCACCAATTGGTCGGCGTCGAAAAAAGAAAAAAAGGGTAGAAGAGGGCGGTCCTGTTCTGACGCGATCAGTTCTCGACAAAATTACAAGACGAAGAAGGCAGGAGGCGACACAGGGGGAGTACGGGAAGTAAGAAATCGCCTTGGCTGAAATTGTGATTGATTTCACGAGCAAGAGGTGGAGGACTCGGGAAAACGCGATAGCTTTTTTTCAGGGTTCCGAAAGGAGGGAAAAACAGGGCAAAAAAAAAAAAAAGAAAGGAAAAAAGAAAAGAAGAAAACCGGGCGATGCTCGCCTTTCTTCACCAACACAACTTTGCTACTTCCAAGGCAGAGTAAGAAGAAACTCAGTATCAGTGCAGGCACGGGTCTGACCTTCAGCCATACCTAACCCATAATTCGCATAAGCGAGGAGAAAAGAAGGAGGAGGGCAGATTCCACATACACCTGAAAGCATATGCTTTAAGAGGAAGGGAGAGGGGGAAAAACCTACGACGATGGCTCCGACATCAGGGAACGGCAAGAAAAAAACCCACGCAATTGATAGAGGATATGCCATCGATCCCCTGCTCCAGCGAAAGGGCGAAAACAAACCAAAAAAACCAAAAAACAAAAAAAAAACAAAGAAGGAACAAGAAAAAAAAAAAAAAAAAACAAAACCAGGGCACCCACAAAAAAAACACCACAGAGAGGCCGAAACTGTCTTATTTCATTCTTTTTCTCTCGTTTTGGGGCGATTGAACGACTTTTGAACTTGAACTCTTTACACCAAAGGGTCAGAATTTTCCGCCTCGAAGGCCACTCGCATAAACAGTCATCCCAATTAACTCCATGATAAGTGGGGTATTTGCAGCGAGGTTTGTGCGGGAAAAGACAAGAATCGACTACATCTGGAAACTCTGAACGTCAAATTGATGAAGTGAACGTAGTACCAAAGAGAAGAGGAGGAAAAACGAAGCCATAGAAGTCTCCAAGATAGCTGGCCTGCCCATTAAGCACGTTCCTCATATGGAACGCCAGAAAAAATAAAGGAAACCTCCATATATCCTAGCCCCTTGCCGGGAGAAGGCCATAGAAACTGAACAGGAATAAGGCAGCGAGAGGGCTTCTCAGGCCCCTGTCGAAGATAGGGGAAAAAGCGATACCGAACTCGATTAAAAAGGGGCAGGCGAGAAAAAGGACAAATTTCGATCTGCTTCTACTTTAAGCATCTCGAATGTTGATAATGCCTTTCAACCTGGAGTACTTAAAAAGGGTGTGGGGTGTGAACAGGTAACCGAGCGGAAAAAAAATAGTAACGTTTGAAGGGTCCTTAACGGAGGCAAAATTGTACTACAAGTGCATGGGAAGGACGGATAGTGGGGGTGGGGGGGAGAAAAATATATTCCATCTATAAGACATAAGGGCCCGATGGAACGAATGGAGATCTTGACTTCCAACGATAGGGGTTCGTGATGGATGTGCTGACACGAAATGCGATGGAAAAAGAAAAGGGGAGTCTGGGACCTGGTCTGCTTCTTCAAAAAGGATAGGGAGGAGGTGAAAGATGCTTTGCGATGGGGGGGTATGGGATTGTGAGGTTCATAGAAAGGATAGCTTGGGTCTGATTTTTGTCTGAGACAGGGAGGGTGAGAAAGGAAGATAGAACTGTTTTAAGAGATGAAAGGGAAGCTTTGAAGTGAACCGAACCCTCGCGTAATTGTTTATATCTTTCGGGGCCTAATTCAAAGAAAGGGGAAATGAAAGGTTTTTACCGGGAAATAGGACTTCCCGAGGAAAGAGAGACGGAAATACTGAATTTCTGCCACTAAGAGGACCTCAAAAGAAAAGGAATTGGGGGAAAACGGAAGTTCACCTGTCGTTAGTATTATAGGGGCCTGTTCAAGGCAAACGGAAAACCTAATGGAAGAGTGCGGGAGCGGAAGGAGGGAAGGGTCTTCCGAGTAAGCCAGCATATATATGAGAATAGCTGCAGTGCCGAATAGAAAGACGCGTAGGCTAAACCATCAAGACCCTCATCACTGGAAGTTTTGTAAAAGGGGGCGGAAAACGAGGAAGAGGCTGGGGGCCGCTC
>Ga0179591_1270355_pt1 | contig 12727 bp, 8 predicted proteins | sample CZOMad2_1_08_16f_FD_182891 | JGI IMG/M metagenome (GOLD analysis project Ga0179591, IMG submission 182891) | Vadose zone soil fungal communities from Angelo Coast Range Reserve, California, USA - CZOMad2_1_08_16fungal (PacBio error correction) | ecosystem: Environmental > Terrestrial > Soil >...
TTATTGTAATTTCTTTTGTGGGGTGTCCGAGCAACTGTAATTGGTCACGCTAATTTGGTCGAAAGAGTTTGCGACATAAAAACACATCAAAGTTAAAGCAACAGTTTATATGTAAGGCGGGGACGTGGCGAAACTAGAGGGGATTAGTATTAAAGGGGGGACAAACGGGGAAGAAAAAAAACTAGTATACAAGACATAGGATTAAACATAGAATTCCTAGTTACTGGGCCTGGAAATTAAATGGGAAGTTTTCAAATAGAAATGGTAAGAAAATGGGGAAAAAATGGCATTAAAGAGGACCACTAGGTGACAAAAGGTGAAAAGTGTCTTCTTCCTCAGGGCTTAAGAAGTCAGCAGAGGAAAGTTGCTTTTGCAACATATCCAAAAAAATAAGCAAAAGGTGGGGGGGGGGGGGGGGGGTGGGGGGGGGGGGGGGGGGGGGGGGGTTTGGGGGGGGGGGGGGGGGGGGGGGGGGTGGGGGGGGGGGGGGGGGGGGGGGGGGGGGGGGGGGGGGGGGGTGGGGGGGGGGTGGGGGGGGGGGGGGGTTGGTGGTGTGGGGGGGGGGGGGGGGGGGGGGGGGGGGGGGGGGGTGTTGGGGAAAAGTGGGGGTTAAGGGATTGAAAGAACTCACACGACGTGGATGGGGGATTTTGTTATGAATGCAAATTCACAAAATGGATCCCAATCAAGTGGGGGGGGGATTACAGGGTGGAGAGAAAGAGGGGATGCCATTGGGCCAACAAAAATTGGGGGCAATGCCGGTGCGGACATAAAGAACCCGAAGGGACGTACCACGTCACCACATAGTTGGGTGGAGGGAAAAAAGGGAATGTTTACCTGTATTTTAAGAAAGGGGGGAGGACCTTGTGGACGAAAAGGAGGGAGGGGTCAATTGACCCAAAAGTTAAGCACTAGGGGTACACAAAAAGGGGATAAACGAAGTGTGTGTGTTAATTACTCATGAGGAGTAAGACAGATCAAGCGGGGTTTTCAAAAAAAGACTATATTATATAATGTCCGCTTACAGCGACGGACAGATATCATGGCGGTAGGAAAAGGGAACAACAGTCATAACTCAAAAGGGGGGAGAGTTTGTTACGGACTTGGTTGAAGAACAATGGGGACAGGGAATCATGGGGAGCCAAAATGAGGTAGCTAGTTAGGGCCAAGCGAATAGGCAAGTTAGACAGGTATGAGGAAATTATACAAGGGGGAACTGACAAATGTATACAAAGACACAGATCAAAAAAGAATGGGAATGGAAACCGTGCCGACAAAATTGAGGTCAGGGCTGTAGTCTGACGTAACAAAAAAGGAAAGGGAAAAAAGATGATGGTTTATAATTGCAAAAAACGGAGCGAAAAGTAGTGTACACGTCTTGCGCAACCGCACTCAAAGGATTCAAAAAACATTCGGAAACAGTTTGAAGGGAATCTTTTGAGTTTCTTTGGGGAAAGAATTCTTCACAACAGGGGGGGGGGGTTAAATGCAGGAGAAAAGTGTAGGGGAAGGTTGGGGGGGGGAATCAAACATCTCCAGGTGCTCTTCAAGACTTCAGTTATTATAAAAGTGGGAGGGGGAATAGAAATTCCAACTTCTTTACTTTTAAAACACCAAGAAGTAGAAATACTCGAGAAAATGAAAGCAATAGGGGACTAAATATCAAGGATTGTATCACGTGGTAACACGAATAACTCAGTTTACCACAAAGGGATGTGAAGGGATTTTGGGAAGATTGGAAGGCATCTTGAGGGAGAAAGAGAATAAGGGGGCAATTCTAAAATGGACAAAGTAAACCAACAAAAAACATACAGTAACTTAAGTAGAGTCTAAAAAACAGTAAAGAACACCCTGGAAAAAAAAAAGAAACTTTGTAAGCCGTGTGGTAAGAAGGAGACGTTGGGGGCAAATTGGGTGGACATTAAGGAGAGAAGACAAATGGGGGATACGAATTCTGTCATGTCGTGAAAACTTGGACTGTTGGGGAACTGGGGGTCTTCGAGGATAACGACAGGAGGGGTGACACAGACCCGTCGGTTGACACCTTAAAGAGGGGGGGGAAATTAGAGGACGGAATAATTTAACATTCTTACGGGGAGGGAAATTAAAAAGGAAAGGGGGAGTATTACCCCAAAAGGGGGGTGCGGACGGGAGTTAAATTATTGGGGTAAGAACGAAATACAAAGAGTTGCTCGTTGGCTTTCACCGTTTTGGTCCATTAAAGAATGGGAGGGAAGGATTAGTGTCAAAAATAATTCGGCGGGACAACTCGGGGTAGCAATCTAAGTTAATGGTGGGGAATCCCATTAGCCCTCAGAACTTGGGAAGACACCCCTCAAAAAATGGCTGGAAAATGTTCACCTAGGGATTAAAGGGCACTCCAAGGGGGAAAGGGATATTTAAATCACCAAAATATATAGGCGACGTGTACTAAATGGGACTCGTGTTAAAGGGGCAATCCCTGGGAGTGACATTCCGTAATTTACGTGGAGAGTGGAGTATAAAAGGGGGGGTACGCACGCAGACCTAAGGAACAACAGATGCAACAGAGGGAAAATTATATCGAAACAGATAGTTGGGCGGGGGTGAAACCAAACAAGGGAGGCTGATTTAAAAAAGATTGGGGCGTTCACCTTACCTACAATGTTCAATCATTTGAACTGGGACAGGGATGGGGGGCACAAACGTCTGACTGGGAAAGGAAGAGACTTAAATCGACCAAAAAGGAAGAGAGCGTTCATCTCTTGGCCACACCCGTGCGGCGGTTGGGATGGGGGTCGCCATGGCGTCGATCTCTGATATTCCGTCTCGGGAGGGCATACTTCACAACACACCAAGCAACCCACCCTCACACAAAAAAAAAAAACCAACCTCGCCACAACAGTCCAAAAAAAAAAAAAACAAACGACCGTCTGCACACCACAAAACACCCTCCTCTCTCAACAAAGAAGAAAAACTACCTTAGACCCTAAAAGGCCCAAACACCCTTCAAAAAAAAAAAGAAACCACAAAAAAAAAATCAAACTCAAACCATTCACTGAGTATAACTCCTAGGAGAATTCTCGTAAGCTTTAGGACCTAAAGGGCCATTTGTTCTAGAGATTGTGCAGTATCATGGTCCTAAGGTTTGAGTCTATTCTCAAACACCAACCCCCAACCAACCCACACACCTATGTTAGAATTGTGGGGGTATTCGACCGTTCGTCAGTTTAACGCGTTGGCCTTGGGGGGGGCGGCTGAGTTATCGCGCGGGTAGAGGCGGCGGCCTCGATGTCCAAGGCCCGGTTCAGTTATGTATAGCGCGGAACAGGGGCGTTGTAAGAGGAACGGCGCGTCTACGCGGGCGGAGACCTGATAGGGTTGGTTCAGCCGTTAACCTAAGAAAAATGGGAGTTTTGGCTTTTTCAGGTAGCTGATCCCGGAGCCGGAAAAAAACACAAAAAAAAAAAAAAAAAAAAAAAAAACCACACAACAAAACAAAAAAACAAAGAAAACCAAAAAAAACACAAAAAACTTGGGGAAGCATTCTAGAGAATAGCGAACGCAATACACACTTGGCAACCGCCTGGGACGACACCGTCATTAGGATCGCCCTACCAGAAAGGAAGAGTGGTCATGGCAGGACCGACGTCATCTCAAAGGCTCTGGAAAGGACGGTGACAACCGATCCAAACGCGGAGAACGAGAAGTCCGAAGAGCAAAGAGGGAGATCAGTTTGTGGCAAGAAAATCGGCTCGCGATAAGAGACAAGAACCGCTACGTTAGGGGAAAATCCACTTTAAAGACGTCTTAACGGACACAGGGAGTTGACTCAGAAAGGGGCGGGAAATTACATTTGGCGTCCGAAAAAAGCTGGTGGCTATGATCTTAGGTGGAAGAAAAGGCGAAACATAAGAACGACGTCTTGTCGTGGCGTAAATGGAAGGGCATGAGAAGGATGGGGACGGGTCACACCGTCTAACTTTGTTAAAAGGACGCGATGGAAAAGCCAGTATCGCCGTTTTCGGAGATTAAGGGAGCTAGGACCCGTCTGCGGCCGGATCAGTAGCGCCGCGCATGAAGCGGGCAAGCACTCGAAAGAGGGCGGGGGTTCTCAGCTGCCAACAGAGAGCCTCGCGTGCGCAAAGATCAGCGGTTGAAGTGAAGAACCTTCAATGATGTGGAAAAGAGCGGCCGCCGGTCAAAGAGGAGGGATGTAAAAAAAAGCGCCCCTCATCAAGATGCAAGAAACCAAGCCGCGGTCCGAGTTTGGGGGGGGCTCAAGGGGAAAAAGGGTCACAAAGAAGCGTGCCGAGCCTGTCTTCTTGATCACGAGATGGAGACGATACGAAACGCTAAAAGAGGGGGGGGGTGAATTTGCGGGCGAGCTCAGGCAGAGGGGAGGCGTAAAGAGGAAAAAATCAGTCTAATTCCACTACACAAAAAATAAAAGCCAAGGTCCAAGGACGCGGAGACCGCGGTCGCTCACGCAGTAGGTGAAGCAGTAGGTCGACTTTAAAAGCCTTTCAAAAAGGACGAGAAGATCGCTCCACGAAACCAAAGATCTCTGCATAGCCAGCGCAGAGAGGGAGAAGTCCTCAAAAAAAAAAGGAAAGGTGATCTGAAAGGAGGGGAGAAGAGGTGGACTTGAGTGCACAGGAGGGAAGACTTCCAGGATTTGGAGGGGGGGTGATTGCGGCCTTGGTCAAAAGGTTGAACGAGAAGCGCTAAGGGGGTGCGAACGAGAAGGGGAAATATCAGACTAACTGGCCCGGAAACGCCTAGGCCCTTGGAGGGGGGTTGTTGATGAGTTTAAAGTACTAAATGGTAATGAAATTCTGAAGCGACCAAGATCAGAGCAACCGGAAAAGCCCAAACCAATTTTCTCTGCGTATAGAGGGTAAAAATGGAGGCAAAAGCTCAGATCGAAGAAGGGAACGGAAAATCGAAGGTGTTGAGTTTTGACCGGGGAAAGGCTTGATAGGCGCAATTTACCCTATCCTTTCAGGGGTGGGAGCAGGATGAGGGGAGGGGGAGGACTGTGGAGAGCAAAGAACAAGCCTCGTGGGAACTCTGACGAGGATGAGTAACTATGTTGGTATAGCGAGACAAACTCTCCAAGGGACTAGCTGGAGAAGGTTGGAGGCACTAAAATATCGCTCATAGGAGGGAAAGAGCGCCTGGAGCGGCGAAGAGGCAAAGGGCCGAAGAAAAGAGGAGGTAAAAAACTAACTCAGGAAAAATACAATAGAGAGGCGTTTGACAGCAAGGGCTCATTCGATGTGGGAACCGAAAAGCGTTCGATGCTTCAAATTGCATTTGGATAACTACACGACAAGGAAAGATGCTTGCTCCAGAAAGAAGGTATTGCCTATTTCTGGAAGAATCTCTCACAAAAGTGGGTGGAAGAAAGGTAAAAAAGGAAGGAGAGACAAAGCCGTCTTTCTTCTCCTAGAAGGAGGGAGTGAACTTTAAGAAAGGGGGAGGAGACACTTAGCGGTCATCGGGTCAAGGAGAAAGCAAAGTCTGCCGAAGAGCGTAATCTTTGTGGGAAAAAATTCCGTAAGGAAGAGGGGAGTCGTCGGCTGTACTGTTTGGCAACCTTATCATAGAAGTGGGAGGTGATCGACGACCGTGAAGGCATGACAACAGAGGTACGCGGTAAGAACGGATAGTTCCTTCAATTATGGGTAAAAAGGAAGTGGGCCACTTTTTAGGCGTCTGGAGAGGAGAGCGGTTGGCCCTTGATTTCACAGAAAAGGGTGCGACAAAAAGGAGGAAGTAAGCAAAGGCAAAACAAGGGACAATTGTTAGACGTAAAGTACTGGGAAAAAAACGGATCGTCATCAAAAGACGGCACAGGGAAAGAATGAATTCAAAGATCAGGGAAGGAAAGAAAAGAACTGCACTGAAGGGACATCTGCTGAGTGCCGTTGAAGTAAGAGGGCCATCAATGATTACGGAAAAGGAGCCGGGTACAAACGGAAAAGGGGAAAGGAGGTCGAGACTGGAAAATCGGGCTCGAAAACAGAAGAAGACTGAGGCGACCCTTTCTAAAAACCGCCGTGAATTCGCCGAATTTCTTTCGCTGGCTGGAACGAGCGGATTTGAAGTGCAACAAGGAAACAAACGGACCGAGGGGGTCTGTCGGGTCGGAAAAGGATTGAATCATGCAAGTGGGAAGAAGCATCGGGGTACAAATAAATCAGGGGGGAGCGATGCATGTGGGAAAAAAAGGGCAAACGGGATTGTTAAAGATCATAATGGCGCATAGCATCGGGGGGGTCGATGGTGTTTAGGGGGGGGGGTAGGGCCAGCAATTCCGTCACGAAAAAGATATCCGAAAAAGTCAGAAGCTGGAATGCAATCACAGGAGGGAATTTGAGACCCTATAGTACCCATTGTACAAGAAATTTGGAGGGAAAATGAAAATCCAGTGGGGGAAAACAATGGGGTGAACCATGTCCGCTTCTTAGGGGAGTGGTAATTTACTTGTGGATTCAGTAAATCCCCAGGCTTGGAGGGAAAATTGGTCAAAAAAATTGTATGGGGAAGAAAATCAAGGATAGACACCTTGAGGAAAGGAAAAAGAAGAGGAATAGGATGTGGATGCAGTATGAAAAAAGGAAGTAACGCCTGAAATCTCAATACTTTTGTTGGGGAATTCTGATCGGCCTTGGGGAGTAATGGGTTTTATACAAATCGGAAAATTTGTGTGGGGGGGGGACAGCACTCTAATTTACAAAAAATATTAGGATCGGTCACAAAACGAGAAAGGGTCAAAAAGGTACAAAGGAGTGGATATGCAACAAGAAAAAGTGGGAATCAAAAAGCGCTGAAAAGGAAAATACATTCAGTGAGCACAATGGGGTTATAGCTATTGGGACAAAAGGGGGAAAACGACGGTGGAAAACGCCATACCATTGGGGAGATTGGTTGGGGGTTTAGGGAATCTCTATTTACGTGTGGTTAAGAAGAATTAAGATAACGGTATAAGTTTGGGGGGTGGGGGGGGAAAGTGTGTCAATTAGCTGGTAGAGAGAGATCCTTAAGGAAAAGGGGGGATCTGGCCTGAAGTACAGGTTACTACGGGGAATCTTAAAAGAGTCAATTGATTTTGGACGAGGAAAAAGCCCTTGTGACTGCATTAGGCAGGAGGTTATGGACCAAAAAGACAACGTTAGGAACTAGATTTGTGTTATGATTTACTTTATATAGTCTTCAGGATCGGCAGAAAACGTTGGTTTAAAAAGAAGAAAGGGGGTGTAAGGGGGAACAAAGAAACATTGGTAGAATAAGGGAAGGATTTCCGAAGGACCCGGAATAGAAAAAAAAGGACTAAACCAGAGCACTGGAAACACTTGATTCCGGCGGAAATTTTCTAAACAAAAAAAAAGGGGGGGTGGGACGGAATTTATGTTAAAACAAAGAAAGATGGAAATGCCAGGGTTCCAACCGGGTTTTTGGGGGTGAGACGGTAGAAAAGGGAGGGAAGCGTTGGCGATCGTGGGGTCCGAAGGAAAATCATCAATCATTTTCATTCATGTTTGTTTACGCATCTTACCGAGACAAAGGGGGGAGGTAATTCCATCAATGTGGCTTTGCAGAGGTGAAAAGAAAAAAGATGGGTAACCAGGTATCTTTGTACGGGAAAAGCATGGGTTACTAACGATCGATAGTGACAACATCTAGGAGCATTTGGGAGACATTTGGGAGAGAACTGAATTTGTTGGGGTACAATACAGAAAAAGATTGGGGGTAGGATGGGGTGGAGGGGGAAGACCTAATTGATCCGGAAAGGCGAAGCTAATGAAGGCCGATGGAGTAAGAGTAGGGTGGGTGGAGGAAGAATATGAGAATTCTGGAGGAAAGTAGAATTTAATGGAACAAACACCTGTTATTCAGGGAGGGGTTGTAACCCGGCTGTCAAGGGGGGGAGGAAATAAAGACCCTTCTGCCTCCCCTACGATAAGGAGGGGGGAAGAAAAAGGATAAGGCCCGTAGCTAAAAAGGCTTTCAGTAAAGGGGAGAACCAAAGTGGTGTGTTGATGACGTATAAGACATGTACAGGGGTGGAAAAGGAGTGGCACGAAATTGCCTTGAAAAAACCAAACTGGTGGGGGCAAAATGGAAATTCGAAAGAGCTTGGGAAAAAATTTGCGTTTCTATTATAGGGGGTGAGATTTGGAGTAATGAAAATGTCTGACGGGGCCACTTAAGATTATAAAATATGAAAGGGAAGGGTGGAAGAACGGGGCGGGGGGGGGGTAAGACATGGGGACGAAAAGGTCAAGCGTTTCCCGATGCTTGAAGGGGAAGGATAAGTAAGAAGACACGGGGGGAAATGGTGGACTTGCCGTGTGAAACTGAAATTACTGACTTTGGTTAATGCTGACCAGTTCTGTCCAAGGGGAAAAAAAGGGAGGACGGGAGGAAATCACAAGGGAGAAGTGGAAATGTGTCATAAAGGCTTTTAAAGAAGTTTGTTGGGAGCTCAATCTGGAACTGTAGACCTAGTGAAAAGGAAAAGGGGTTTCAAAGAGACAAAAAAGGGGTTCACGGGAAATCTTTTTGGGGAGCATGTGCTTTTTTACTTTCTAGGCGAAAAATTACTTGTTAGAAAAAATTACTGCACATCAGATAAAAGGGACGTCTTCAAACAAAAATGGAGGAATAATTTGAGGTGGTTGGGACTCCAACACAAAAACACACGGGGGGAAAGGGATGACAATCAGAGAGCGATAACAAAGTATTGGGGAGGTAAGGGGGGGTACTCGAAGATTATGAGGGGAAAAAGATAATTTGGCCCATAAATGTTGGAGAAGGAAAGGTAAAAAGCAAAGACGCACAGAACTTTTGAATCGTGGCTTGGGAGAACAACGCGAAGGGAGGGGTACAGTTAGATCAACTGAAAACAAATGAGAGTAAAACACGTTGACACCGGATAAGTACAGGCCTAATTTTGGTATGCAAAACAGAAAGTAAATTGTCTGGCAAAAGGGCAGGAAATGGGTAAAGTCGAAAAACAAATGGTAAGAAGAACACTAAAAAAAAAAGGGGGGGGAAACAAGGATGGAGGCCTTTGCGAATCAATCAAGATGTACCTTGTTCGAAACATAGACAAAACAAACTAAGCCAAATTGCAGTATACGCATTGGAAAGTTGAAGGAGGGGATCAAGACGTGATGTGGAAAAAAAGGTAATGTTTGGGGGTATAATCAGCAAAATTGAGATGCGGGTAGGGTGGTCTCAGCTAATGGGAAAAAAAAAAAGAATTCTGAAGGTGGAAAAACACCAAGGTTGGGGTGCAAGGGCCAAAAGTGAGGCATAGAACCCTGTTAAACCAGTCAAAGGAAAAAAAAATAGGGGTGATATGTTCAGTTACAGATGTGTAAGCGAAGGGGGTGGAAATAATCAAGGGTGACTCCGAGCTTGGGAGGAGAAAGGGAAAAAGTTGGCACAATAGGGGAAAACAAATCGGTGGGAACGAGGGAAAATATTGCGACCCATCACCAGCATAATTCGAAAAGACTTATTTGTCAAAAAAACGACGAGAATAGAGGTGCCCAATTAGAAAGTCAGGGGAAGGCCCTTGAGAAGTGCAAGAAACAATCATGGAACTTCAAAAGGGGGGGGGGGGGTATAGGTGGGAAGCATGGGGGGGGGGACAATTGCGGTCTAAGAAAGTGCATCCACATTGAGGATAGGGAGGGGGGGTCAAGGAGGCAAAGTTAGTGTATAATGAAAAATGGGATCCAATTTGACCTGTACAACGGGAGAAAAAGAGAAAAGAAAGATACATTGGGAAGTTTTAACCTCCTATGGGATGAAGGAATTGGTCTGACGTAAAAACAGAATTATTCGCCGGGAATAATGGGACCCATCGGAAAGGATACCGTCCCTTCTCATACAGGGAAGAAAAGAATCCAAAAACATTTGAGAACAATTTGGAAGGGGGAAGGTTTGGAACGGTCTAATGACGGGGAAAAAAGAGTGGGTTTATATCGGAAGCAGCGGAATGACAATGCGTGGATAGGGGGGAATTTCAACATCTCCAGGGCATTCGAAAAAGACGTAAAAAGGTTATTAAAAACCCTGCAATCTTAGGGGACAAAACACAGGGGGGGAGTTTTAAATACACCTCAAATGAATAAGACCAGGCATAGAATGAAATAATCCTAAAGAAGAGGAATAAATTGAAAATGGTCTGGGCGAAAAGGGGGGGAAACGAAAGTCAAGTATACAAAAAAATCAGGAGAGGGGAGTGGAAGGGGGATTTTCGAGTACAGTAATAGGACTATTCAAAAGAAAAATAAAGGGTAGATATTATCTAAGGGAGAATGAATTAGACCACAAAAAGTCATAAAGGCATGTATTAGTAACAAAAGGAGGGAAAAATTTAAAAACAAAATACGGGCCCTTGAATGTCCACAGTACTGGGGGGGGGGGGGGGGGGGTTGGGGGCAAATTGGGGGAGACAATATATAGAAAAGTGTTTGAGGCAGGAAGGGGCTTGCACTGTTGCGGAAAGGACAGGTTTAGAACTTTTTTCTGTGACGAGGAGAAAGGAAAAAATGCATCTTTGTGAAAAATGTTCTTCAAGGAGGGGTGACAGGCAGGTACCTATTTTGTTTGATAGAGTGAGGGGTACAGAATGTAAATTTCTGAAAGGATTGGGTAGAAAAAAAATAACATTTCTGCGCTAAGAAGGACCCAGTCAGTTTAGGCTTGAAAGGATTTAAATGGACCTATTGTTGGATAACACAGACGGATTGCAGCGTTCAAAACTGTTGGACGTCAATCACGGGGGGTAAGGAGGCATCTTAGGATGGACATAACAGGTGACAGGAAAAAGACTTAATTTCAATCCCTACTTTCTGAAAAGGGACTAACCAATTATCAAAGGAAGAGGGGAGAACTCCAATTAACCCTAAAATGAGGGAAAGGGGACTCAACAAGGGGATTTGATATTTCATCCCAAGGGATATTCGCTTTTGAAAGGGGGGGGGGGACTCGATTTTAAAAAGGGAAAGCCCTTGGATGTAAATGATTCTGTGGGGGGAGACTGACTGGGGAAAAGAAGAGTCGGTTAACAGCAGGCAACGAAGTAAAACCACGACCACCGAAAGCAGATGCAATCCTCGATCAAACAAAGAAAAGCGTGGAGGTCGATACCATTGGTAGGGCGATATGAAGAATTATTGGAGGAAGTCACCTTAAAGGAAGGGGTCACGTGCCGAGCAGCCAAAAACCGGAAAGCGGAAGTTGTGGTGGCTTGGCCTGCAATAACGCGTTAAGACCAGAAAAGTCTACGCGGACATTCATCGGCCAGTCTAAGCTTCGAAAGAAATGGTGAAAGGAGGGGGTTTAGGATTTTGACAGCGCGAACTACCGTCGCGTTTGGAAAATGGGGGAGCCTGAGAAGTCATGTAGAAAAATTGGGGGGGAAAGGGAACGGAGTAGAATCTTAAAGCCCGACGCTGTCCAGCATTCGGTTGCCGTGAAAGTTGATCGCCGCGACCGAGGAGAGGGTGAAGATGGATGCTGAAAGGGGTGTCCGTGGGTATCCGTCGATGGTCCATCGTGGTACCACGAAGAAAACGTGGTGTGGTTTGGGTTCTTTGACCTGAGGAATGCCACAGGGTAATTGGGGATAAAAGCAGGGGGCCAACTAACGCGACGAAAAAACCACGAAAAGCAACTTGAAAAGAAAAGACGGAACCCGATCCAGGAGGGAAAAAGACTCCGTAGGGTGATGCCTGCAGAATCAAGAAAAAAGGGATATGATTACGGACACGAAGCAAAAATCTAAAATAGAGGAGGCCGAAGCATCAAACAGAAGGGGAGGACGGTGTCAAATAAATCCAGGGAGAAGAGAGGACAGACAGCCACTAAACAATCTACACGTTATCAAGGTGAACTCTTCATCTGTAGAAGGAAAAGAATTCTTGAAAAAAAAATCGGGGTAATTCAGGGAGGCGCAAAAGCGCGGGTAGAGAGAGACAAAAGGGAGTGCAAAGAAACGATCGGACAAGACATACTAGAGGGAAGTGGACCGGAGGTATCAAAGGGAATTTGAAGGCCATTCGAAGGGTGCAAAGTTTCACCGCTAAAGTCAGTAAAAGAGGCGATTAAAGACGACAGGCTTAGTCAAAGAAATAGGGCGAGGGACCGACTGAAAGGCGGCCGCGGGTCTCGCAGCGCATAGGGACTATCCGAAGCTAGTAGGGGAATAAAGTTTTGACTGTCATAGTCCACGCGAAGGAAAGAAACGCGGTTATCATCTCGGGGGGCGGCGATAAAAGCCGTCAATAGGTGAAGAAACGGCCTGACAGTGTAAAGAGATTTGATTCGCGGAAAAGGGGGAGGGGTTCCTCAAAAGGGACAGACTAACACAAAGCAATTGGGGGAGGAGGGGGGGGAGGGTTAAGGACAGAAAAGAAAGCGTCTCAAAAAAACATCAGTGCAAACGCCTGTCTCTCGGCAATAAAGAGGGGAAGGATATACGAGGAGGGGAGAGAGAAAAAAAAAGAAAGGGTGTGGGATTATTTAAAGGGAGAATGCAAGGTCCCGGAATACCACCCGATTTCCCACTCAGCCAAGACGAAACCATGGGGGGAAGAAAGGAGCTTGATGCACGGCTGAAGTTCTGCAGGCAGAATCACTCTCGAGGGGACAAACCTTTGGAAAACGAACGCTCAAATCAACGCCACATCGCTCTAACTAGAGACATAACCAGCGCATAAGG
>Ga0179591_1277939_pt1 | contig 12725 bp, 14 predicted proteins | sample CZOMad2_1_08_16f_FD_182891 | JGI IMG/M metagenome (GOLD analysis project Ga0179591, IMG submission 182891) | Vadose zone soil fungal communities from Angelo Coast Range Reserve, California, USA - CZOMad2_1_08_16fungal (PacBio error correction) | ecosystem: Environmental > Terrestrial > Soil >...
TTCTCCTCCCAGGGGGACTGTAAGGACCAATAGCAAGTAACTGTAAGACTACAGGAACGCAAAAACGTGGTCGGAAAGGGGGGAGGTGAAGGCGCGAGACGGGGCACAGGGGGGTCAAGGGCCAATACCAATGGGAAACAACAGAGAGGGACGTCCTTTACCGATTCCCAACCCTGGCTGCGGGAAAAGCATATGCTATTGGGGAAATCAAGAGGGCATCGGGCGGGTATCTTCGGTGATCTTGAACCTAGAGATAAAATAAGGACTACACGGGACTCCAGTGAAAAACTAGGAGAGATCAATTGGGAAACTCTACGGGAACCCCCTTCGGGAGCGCAGACAGTGATCGGAAGGAGTGTAGTGGGAACGACAGTAGTCAAAGGGCACCTGCGGAGTGGGAAAGGGAGAAAAGCATTGGAAGTCGCCTTGCAAAAAGAAGGGACAGGCAATAAAAAATCTTTAAGAGGCGCTGGGGAACCCAAGTTACTAAAATAAAATTAAAAAGCCCACGGCGTCGAAACAGCGCACGGAGGGGAAGGCAGAGCAAACAAACCCATAAGAGAAAAGAGACCAACAAGGACACAACCCGTAAATCCAAAACAGGCATCAATCGAAACAACTCAAGACTAAACGTGCTTGATAAAAGGGTCGAAGACGCGTTCTCTAAAAAGAGAAAATACATGGGGGAAATCAGAGGGGGGAAGTAGAGACTAGCCTCTCCAACCAGGAAAGACTCTTCGCGGACGTCATCGGTAGGATTCCCGTAGCGGAAGAGACGGCTATAACACTCTTGAAGGACAACAGTGGCGACACTAAATGGAGTCAGTCACTGGGGAAAGGGAAGAGGAAAGAGGCATGAACTCTAGACCAAGAGAGAAATCCATCGACCTCATCAAAGAGAAGGACCGCGGGACTCCTGTTGGGGAATCTTAAAAGGACAAGATGTACCCCCGGAAAGAATGAAAAGGGGGGGGTCCCTTGTGGCGGCGAGTGGGGGGGAGTATCACTCACAACTCAACGATGAATCCGACGCCAAATACAATCTCACAGTCCCACAACGGCAGGGTGAAGACGAAAGCAAGAAGAGGGGCCCCCATCGCCCTGTTTAGGACTAGAAAGGTACAGCGGTGGAGGGTGTGCGGGTATTCTCGGGGGGGGGGAATTAGGGCCGGCGTTGTGAAAATCTAGGAATTGGAAGCTCGTCCTCCGGGTAGAACAGGCCTAGCTTCGTCTTAAAAGCCAGTCGCGCTAGGGAAGAACGCGGCCTGGCTCAAGAAAAAAAAGGCTAGAAATCAAAAGAAAAACGGCGCCACCTTTCATGACAACATCGAAAAGGCAAACTGCGAAGGGCCCGCCTCAGTCAGGGCGCAAGAGAAATTACCAATCCGTCCATAGGGGAAAGGGCTCAAGTCTTGAGCTCCTCGGGAATTGTGAAAGGGAGGGCCGAGGCCGAGAGGCACATTTCCGTTCGGCAGGGAATCACACTTCTAGGGGGAGAGAGGTACACCTGCTTTGAATCTTCGAGCCCAGGGGAGGGTCCGGGGGATGTCGACTGGAGCCAATGGAGGAGAGGAGTAGATACCTTGGAAGGGGGGGAAGAGCGAGACGACCTCACGAGGAAGAGTAGATGGATTCAAGGTGAATTAACCAGGGGTAGAAAATGGCAAGGTGATCGTCCCTCCTTTGACAGACATCAACTTGGTTGTGATACTCGATTTGTGACAAACGGGAAAAAAAATCAAACCCCAGATCATTCCGTATCGAGAGAGTGAAAGGGAGCAATGCAGCGGCGCCGTTACACTGTGGGGAACTGAAGAGCTCACCAGAGATGGTTAACAAACGCCCAGGGAGAAGAGGAAACTGACCCTCTCCGGGGACAAAAACGGCAAAGGTCCAAGATGTGTCTGGCAGGAGGGTTCACGAATGGGAGCGGTCAGAGGAATGCGAGGGAGAGGAAGAATGCGTCAGGCGGGAGGAAAAGATTAGGACCCAACCGTCGGCGGGTTCAGCGATTGTATTCCCATTCAATGAAAATACAGACGTAAATACTTGGGTGTCAGGTTAGGGTCATGGAAGCTAGGGCCGCACCTAGCTCTTGGTGGTGCCGGCTGAAAAGCAAACCGGGAAGAAAGACACCCCAGGATAATTCGAAAGGATGTATCGAGCAAAAAACTAACCTCCGCGGATGAAAGAGAAAGCAAAATCCCTCGGGTCGGACGCAAGGAAGAGGGCGGAGTCCAGGGAAAGTTGACTATACGCAAGTCCTCATGAACCGAAGCCGAAAGGAAAGCTTGGAGAAAGGTTGGAGCGAACGAGGCATACGCAAAAACGCGACGTGATCTAATGCACCCACCTCGAAGAAAAACAAAACATACGAAAGCTTCGAATAACTGGAGGGGGAGCGGAGACTGGCTATCTTTGAGGTGATGCGCAAGTGAAATTAAGAGGCAGCATCAGAGAGAGGGCTGTGAAAAAAAGCAATCGAAATGAAGGGGAAAAAAGGAACTCGGGTGTAGACGAGCGGTGGGGTCGAAAAAGCCGGTGCCATAGCATGAACTTCCATCGCAGAAGAGACCTTGAAGCCAATACTGATTCTACGAACGATCGAGAGACAAAAATGGGGGCGTAGTCTCGAACTGGGCTATCCTCGTCGTGAGGAGGAAGGGTAGGGTCGAGAAAAAAGAGAGGGAAGCTAAATTTTCCTCAACAGATGGAGAACGACGGAGGTAGTGCCTAGGGCATTAAAGGGAGACAGACAAGAAGAGAGGGCGTAGGAACCACACGCCGTCGAGGACATCGCAGCATGTGTCTACTAGGGGTGGAGGAAGAGAGCAAGGGGGGAAACGTGCGTCCGATCGTTCTTGGAAGAGATTTAGCGAGGGTCAGAAATAGACACGAGATCTCAGGTGGGCGTGTATCAGGAGGGGGAAGTCGGAAGGCCCTAGCGCTGAGAACCTCTTTGAGGGGAAATCCCGCGTCGTAACAAAAGTAGCGGAATCAGGTCAAGAGAGGGCAGGACCCCACCGGTGCATCTCTGGAGGGGGAAGTTCTAAACTAGACATAGCGTCCATCTGTGATATAAGAAACAAATAGTTTACTAAAAGCTTGGGTCTTAAGAGCACCAAGGGTGCGGAAAAAAGGAGCACTAAAACAAAAGGGCATGGACTCAAATGTGATGGGGGGACTAGAGTACGAGGGGAGAAAAAAGGCGGGTGCTCGTCTAAGAAAAGGCTATATCTTTGTGTATCAAAGAGGGGGGGTAGGCTCAAACGGAAGGGTGGATTACCGAAATGGGCGGGAGGGCGGGGAAGGACCCAAAGAACAAGGGGATCTAGATAGGAAGGGGAGGGGAGAGGGGAATCCGACTGACATTTCACGTTCGGCGTATAAGCCAAGGGAGACTGAAGAAGAAGAGAGATGTGATGCTGGGGGAGAGGATCTAAATTGGCAATGGGGCTCGACATCTCTCTCAAAAAACAAAAAAAAAGCTTAAACTGAGAGATCATCGAGCGGGAGGAGGGGCCAGGAAAGAGACAGCACACACCGAGATAGGCGGCTAGTCAACTCTTGCAAACGATAAGAGGAAAAGGGAGGGGAAGGGGCCGTTGGGGGGGCGGAGCCGACCTATGTAATATGCGGATGAAACATGACCTAGAGCCTAAACCAAATGCTTACCCGAACCAAGGGAAAGGGAAGAAAGACCACGAGGAGACCACCAACACAGACAGAGAAGGACTTTACCGAAGAAAAATAAAACAAAAATCCCACCCCTGCAACAGGGGGAGGAAAACTAAGACGGAAAGCAGAAGCCAAAACCAGATCCCACGTAATCTAATGGGTGGTGGGGAAAAAGGGGCTCCTCAGCAAACAAAGGTGGTGCAATGAAAGATTTGAGAAGGAGAGACGAGGATTGAGAGACAAGGAACGCTTCCTGTCCGACTAAAGGACCAGGGGGAGAGATACCAACAAGCCCAGTTGTTTGAAAAGACCAGTCGTAACACTAAAAGAAGAAAGATTCCGGAGAACGCTGCAATACAAGCAGGAAGGAAAGGGTGATCAAGGGGACTACGGGGGGAACACAAACTCAATAAACAATACAAAGTCCAACGTCAGATCTATGGGTAAAACGGCCAGGGGAAATCCGATACACGCGGAGCAGAAACCCGAATCGAAAGGAAAGGGGAAAGCGTCGCCCGTTAACCAAAAGAACAAAAAAATCGTGTAAATCGAAGAGTGGTTCCGTCACACAAAAGTCGAGGCGGGGAAAAATCTTGGCCGAATGCGCTCGAACAGAGGGGGAAGGCTCCGGAAAGAGGGAGATGCCAGCGGGACGGCATCGAAGAAAGAGACAGATCAACGCAAAAGGAGGGCAAATGAAGAAAGCAGGAGAGGGACGACAAAAAAAAGAGGATGAGGCAAATCAAACTTTCCAGCCGAAGGAAAGTGGCTCATCTCTTAGCAGACGCGACGAAAGGGACAGGACTAAAAAACGACGGCAAGTAAATGGGGGAAACGAGGTAAAACTCATAGGATAGTAAAAGCATGTTCCCCTAATCGAGGGGGTGGGGTCCCCGGAGTGGAATCAAAACAGCATCTACTGCTACATAACTATTCCAGGTCCCTGCAGAAATCAACGCATAGAAGGAAAGAGGGCCCACAAAAAGGAGAGGAGCAGAGCTTCGGAGGAGAAATTGAGTCAAGGGGGGCGGTTGCCTGGCTCAGTCGGCAGCTCAAAAGAACGTCCTCAGACGGTCTTAAAAGAGGGGGCTCAAGGGGAAGGAGGAAAAGTCACTTCTATTCAAAAAGGGGAGGGGACTAAATCGTCTTCCGAACTAGTCGCCTTATAGCCGAAACCAGGGGGGGGACGGACGAGATACAGATCGCAATCCGTGCAAAGGAGGGCAGGGACCACTTGAAATAGGGGCCCTCCCCAAGCACTTATCCCTACGCAACTTCGACTTGCAAAAAAAAATACCTAGGGGTCGGAGGGGGGGACTTTCAATGAATAAATCCACGCGAAGCCTTCTCCTCCCCAGTGTTAATCTGGGGGGGAAAGCATAATTCGAAGAGGGGATCGTATTCACTAAAAAAATCATGATAAAAGAGGGATGAAAAATATCACAGTTGGAAAAGTGGGAAAAAGGAAGAATTGTCCCGTTCCCTTATCGGAGGAGTGAAACTTCGGAGACGGTTGAAACGCTACGCTTCCAAAAAAAAGGCCGAATTATCGGAAAGGGATCTCGCGAACTCAAGAGGTCGAAAGGAGGGTGTGCCTCGAGAAAGTTGCACAAGCCCTCGAGGACCCCAAACCGGCCCGAGGGTAGCAGTGGATAGAGAAATGCCAGTGCTCAGACACGCAGGGCGTGGAAGTCAAACGGAAGGAAAAAAGAGAGGCCGCTACCTCTGAGGATGCGAAAAGGGGGAGAAGGGCAAAAACTTCGGAACTGAAATGCCAAGGAACGCTAGGAAGTGGGGACCAAAGCACATCGGTAGACGGGGTCAAGGAGGTCCCGGACGGGGGATACGAGGGGCACACCCTGACCGAGCTTTGATACAGCTGCAAGGGAAGAACGATAAGAGGCATTACCGAACAAATCCGAGAGCAATATCTGGGGAGGGAAAAAAAAACTTCGGCACGGAGATTCGGAAAGTGTCGCCAAGGAGCCGGACAGGCCTTCGCGAGCAACATTGGGGGCGAGGTACGCCGGCCTCTTCATACGAAGGGAAGAAGATTAGGCCCTTGACGTATGGTCCAAGATTTCGGCTCGCTGTGAAAAAAGGACCTCAAATCTTGAAAAGATGATCTGACGAACGAGAGAAAAAATGAGTAACAAGCCTTAAAGAAGAAGGAGAAACAGGCTTTACGAAACATTCCCTCCACCTGGAGGAAAGAGCGGAATGGGCGAGGGGGCAGCATTCTAGTGCGTTGCACGGGGATATGAGGGGGAGAGGAGACTGCTCTATTTCTTCCTTGGATGAAGAAGAACTAATTAAACAGGCAAGGGGCAAATATGACGTGGAAAGATATGAAAGGGCAAAAGGTTCTACCACAAGGAGGGAGGGTCCGTTCTACTTTTAGGTCGTGCTAATTCGTGGAAAGGTAGAGGTTTCAAGACGCGAGAATGAAACCAAAGTCCATCGAAAGAGTCCAAGGCGGCACGTGTGCTCAAGCTTGGGAGGACGTCGAGGGAAGGGAGAAGGAGGAAAACTCCGAGAAGAACTTCTTCCGGAGGGCTATGTAGTCGGACTGAACATCTCTGTGGAAGGGATGGGCAGCGCAGGAGGAAGAACCGGCTCCAGGGAAAGTTCCATTCGTTCATGCCAGAGGAATTTTTTTGGTTGAAGAATGAGTCTACGCTTGAATTGGGGGGGGGATCAGCTCGCCCGAGGGGAGGAGCTGGGAAGGCCGTGTCCATTCGAGGAAATTGGGAAGAATGCAAGATGGGTGCGGAAATCGGCAAGGAGGGAGTACGATGGAAGGGCGGTAAAGGGACAAGGAGATGAAACTCCTGGAGATTAGAAGACGATAGCGTACCCGTACCACTGTCGACGGAAAGAATAATACTGTTCCGACTCGAAGGGGCTTCTTGGTCTACTGGCAAGTAATAGGAGCAGCGAGGTCACCTTTAGTGAGCAGCAGGCTGAGGAATAAAAAATCGGGCGTTCAATGCGAGTAACCGAAAAAGAGGATGCTGAGAAAGAGGATTCAGAAGCAGGTTGGGGACAACGGAACGGACGCCCAAGAGCTTATGTGTCAAAGGAAAGTCAAGGCGCATGAAACAAGAGAGGAAACGGAAAAACGGCGTACACCTTATCTAAGGAGCGGGAAGCTCGGACGAAGGTCCCAGCGATTCCAGGAAAGTGGGAGTAAAAAGGGGAGACAGGGGTGGGAACACCTCTGAGGGAGGCAAGAGAAGGCCCAAAAATAACGTAAGTCGGGGGACGGGGTTAACGAAGGGTCAAAAAGGAGTCAGAAAAAAAAAAAAAAAACAAAAAAAAAAAAAAAGCTATAGTGAAAACTACCATCCTAGAGCCTAGGGGGATACATGAGATGTATTTTAACCTACCTTCCAAGGGATTAGTGTTCTAAAAACCGACGAGCCATCCGGCTCGGAGGGAAAGGGGGAGAAAAAAAACTCTATTTTCAAGGAAAAACACCTGCTCCGAGAATCTTCTAAATCATAGGGGGGTGGACTGGCTCCAGGAGCATTTGGAGGAGGTTCGAACATGAAGTGAGGACAACCTCCTGGACAACGTCCGGAGAGATAGGCTAGGGATAAGACGGGCAGACCAGAGGACCTGAAACGGACGCGGCGAGGCTGCATAAAACGCCGCAAAGTGGAAAGAAAAGGGTCGAGAGGGGGGGGTGCTCAGGGTTAACGAGGCGGGAAGGTCAAGTCTCTGTCAGGACTAAAGGGGAAATGTCTACCTTAAAGAGAGGAGAAAACAAACATGAGATGAAAAGTAGAGGATCTTCTACAACGGAGATCACGCAAGACCGGTACCTCGGGAAAAAGACCCGAAGAAGGTCAAATTTTTAGGCGGTCGGAAGGGAAAGCTAACGTGGGCCGGTCGCCCGTCCTTTCTGGCCACGACAAGGACAGATTATAGGGGGACGTTTGGTCTTTAGGGGGGTTGGGAGAGGTAAGGGGGCGCACCCCTAAGGACTAGATCAAGCCATTCCACCCCTGGGGAGTCTGCAGCCCAAGAGAAAAGAGCACACCGTGTGCTTCTCTTTGCCAAGGGAGGTGCAGGGAAAATACCAACCTTATCTCGCGGAAAGGAAGGCAGGTAGGCGGCCATCCCACAGTCAAAGCCTCATACCAGAAGGGTGTGGGGGGGGGGGGGGGGGGGGGGGCTGAGCGCTAACGACGAAAGGAGAAGAAGCATAACTTAAAACCCGGAAAAAGCTTATGTCTTGTACCAAAGGCGAAGGCTACAACGGAACGCAAGGGGGCAACAAAAACCAGCCACGCAGTCGTAAAGGCAGAAACCACTCGCCTGGGAAAATACCTGCCGAACGCGGGGGAAATTCTGAGAAAGGATTGTCCGCAAAGAGACCGAAGAACGATCGTTTGCAATCTCACTAGGCAGGATGGGGAAAAGAAAATGCGGGGTCAGTTAAACACGACGGAAACACTTCAGGCGGCGCATAAGTTGACGGAGGGGACCTCATCAGAGCACGTTGATAGGGGGGGTAGGATCGCTGGACCTAACGCTCTTAGTCATAAGAAGAAAAAACAGTAACTCATGGTTAATCTAGAGACAAGTAGACGCAGGGGGAAACCAGAAGCAGGACTGCCCAAAGATAGCTGACCGGGAGGGCGAGAAAGGACCATCCGGGTACCCGTCTTCTCGGCGGAAGAGAAGGGGGAATAGAGTGCCCATCTTGACTGCCAGATTTACTCGGGTCTCCATCCAAGGAGGATCGAAAAAAAAATCATGGAGACCCGGATGAAAAGAAACCTTACAAGGGAAGGTCAGAGGGGGACCGAGCATAGGAGAGAAATATTCCCCCAAACGAGAAACTCCTCGGTCAGAAAAGACAAACAGAAAAGTCCAACTAAAATCTTCATAACGGAAAGAAAACTATAAAGTGGAGGAGAACGCCGTAGGCGGAGATTGCTAACATACTCCAAGACCAAGAAGAATGTCCAAAACGAACATACCTTAGAAAAAGAAAATACAAGCTCTTCCTGCAAGATTTGTTAGCTGATAAGCAATAAGAAGGCGATCACACGGGACCTTCCCAAGGTTCGACAGATCCTTTCGCGGAAATTTCCTGGACTTGATAGGTGATGAAATAACTCTCAAAGACGCGAAAAGAACTACGCATCATCAATTCCGAGAAAGACGGAAACGAGATAACCTGTTTTCTACCCTGAGGAATAAGGAGAAAATCTGGTCACCCGTCCAGTCTTTTTTTGTTCGTGGACGGACTGTGGGGGAATTTCGACTAAACGAAAAAAAGAGTATAAAGAAGAAATAAAAAGACATCGCAAAGGGAAAGAAAGAATCAAGGGTGCCTCCCCTAAGAGAGGAGGGGCCAGAAGAAGGAGTGGAGACGGTAGCCGACATTTATATGTCCTCCCCACGACACGGAGGGGTGGGTTTTGTGGGGTTACGACAGGACTGGCCAGCTATGCGTCGCAGCTGCAATAGATGAACCTTATACCTGGAGGAGCTCAGTAATAGGAAGGGATTCACGCAAGCCGCGGCTCCCAGACGGGCCTTCTTTCTAACTGTGATCAAGGACGCCATCGTAACGAGAGTCGACATTGAACCGCCGAAGCCTGACAGGAGGTAAAGTATCAAAATCGGAAAGGTGGATAGTAGATTACCGTCGTTCTGCACCGCAAAAGAGGGGGGGAGAAAAAAGAACGGAGCACCTGTGGAACAAGAGGGAAATCTTACTCAGAGGGGGTTGTCACTGGTCTTGAGCGGAAGGACCAAGACGAGGAGTCAAGGTGGAGGAAGTAGCCGTGCCTAGTAAATAAATCCCAGCTTTAGAGCCGGGGGGGAGAAAGAAAGAGTCAGTTGAATTAACTCATTTCGGAAAAAGAGAAGCCCCTACTACCATCCTAAGTTTGGAGGTTCATTGCAAGGGGCAGAAAAAAAGGAACCATCACCAGCGTCGAGCTGCCTGGAGGACTAAAGAGTAGAAAAACTGCCTGCAGGACAGGGAAAAAAACGGCGTGGAGGGGATTCACTTCGGTGGCACCGACAGTCGACTTACGCGGAACGAGGGAAGCGACCAAGCTCCGCGAAGGAAAAAGGGAGTGGGCTGCAGCAGTTAAGCCTACTTCGAGGGGAAAGACTGAATAGAGAGACATCAATGGAGTGAGGATACGTTCTTCCCAAAAGAGACAGTGGGTGGGGGGGGGACGAGGAGGGAGATAGCACGTCAGCAATAAAACGAAAGCACGGCTTTTAAAAAGGGTGGGACCGCAAAGAAGAAGAGGCGGCCTGACTTTGTTTTGGTTGCACATTGAAATCCTTTAAGAAAGCGCCCGAAGTGAGAGATCTAAATCCTAACTAGGTCGGAGGCGATAGCTCCAGCCTCGCCCTCTTTTAGACGAAGAGAAGGGGGCCAGCGGTTTACTCGAAAACGCTATCCCCGGGAGCACGAGAAGGCCGGAGCGGAGTTCATCGTAAAGGCATACTCTCAGGGGATCGAGAGGAGAAGGAAAAACAAAAACTAAATAAACGCGGGAAGGACGAAAAAAGAAGAAGTCGAGGGAAGAATACTCCTCTTTGTTGATAACTAGGAGAAGAGGGTGGATTCAAGGGAAAAGGGCCCGTAATTACTACAGGACGAGGGGAGTGGGAATCAAGAAACGAATGTACATGCAACTCAGCTTGGTGAAAGAGAGGAGACCAGAATAAGGTCATCTCCTTAGCGTCAGGGGCTAGGGGCCTAGACATAGACTCGTCTGGCGAAGGACATCGAGCAAACGGATGAAGGAGGAAGGGGTCCATGGATAATACTCTTTGAACAAGAAGGAGTCTAGGAGAATGGTGGCATCACGAGAAGAGGATAGATTCAGAACGAGGGAGAAACCAGGGAGGGAGTGTGGTAAATTTCGAGGCAGAATTTAACTATCCTCCAAGAAGGCGGGAGCAAGGACCCTCGTTCAGGTGAGAGACTGGAGATTTTGCTCCTAGGGGTTAGGGAATTGCAAGCATGCCCCACTTCTCGAGGGGGAGGTCTTTTTTCAACATCTCTTTTCGGGGGGGCAAGGAAAGGAAAGCACGAGCGTCTACTTTAAGGGAAGGGGTACGGGAGAGGAGGCGGAGGTTAGGCCCTAACCTCGGAGCATGAAAGAACTCGTTGAACCACAAGCCTTTATTCCGAACGGATAACCAGCGCTATTCGGCATCCATACTATCGGGAGGGGCATGTACCCAAAAGGGGACGCTTGGATTGCTGGTCTCGAGCACGCTGAAGGCAGAAAACTGACAGAGATTCTCGTGAGAGAAAGGGGGAAGAGGACGCAGGTAAAAGAAGCTTGTCAGAAACGCACAAAAGGGGGAGGAGTCATCAACAAAAGAAGGGAGGCCTGGTGGACAGGGAGGGTGTGGAGGGATCGTTCCTAGGGATCGTAAAAGAGGACTGCGGTCTTAGAAGGAAGTGCTCGGAGGGGGGGTGGTGCCCTCACTAAAGGGGCGGGGGAGGGTACTATATGCGAGGCTATCAGGAAACGAGGAAAAGTCTAATCCACAGAGCCGTCAGACGGATCAGACGCCATTAAGGCAGGCAGTCACGAATGAAAGACTCTTCCACCGAGAGCAAGGAAGAAGTCAGAAAAGATTGTTGTTTGATCGAGATCGAAAGGGCAGAAGCGAGATAGAGAGAGACCCACAAAAAAAGAGGGAGGAGGAAAATAAAGATCGTAGGAAGAGGCGCCATTTATAAAAATGCGAACCACACCGACTATTCCGGCGAAAATGCCGATCGGGGGGTCCGGAGAGACCTGAAAGGGAACGAGGAAATCGCACAAGACGTAGAGGAAGGGGAAGAAAAAAAAAATGTGCCTATTCCTGAATAGAGAAGAAAGACTAGGACGGGACCACCCGCCGCCAGGATTAAGTACAAAAAAAAACAACAACAGAAAGCAATGGAACCTTAAAGATCAACCAAAAAGCGAGGCTGCGAAGCAACTAGGACGAGAAAAAACACTCAACAATAGTCCCCTTACCGCTCGTTGGGGGAGGCGAGCGCAACACATGTGGTGGAGGAAGAAAAATTGGTTAGCCGACATAGCTTTCTTTCGATAAAGGGAGGGAAGGGGAGTCAACCCGCGGGTGAGAGAGAACCCAGCCAATAATAACTGTGGGGGAAGAGAAAGAATAATCCTGGGAGGAGCCTCGATCTGTCTCTCTACTCTTCATACAATGAAGCGGGAAAAAGGGGGATCGCCGGGGAAGGAACTGCTAAGAGAAAGATAAAGCCACTCAAGGACAGGTAGAGCGTAACTCCTTTCCCGGGAAGAAAAAACAGGGAACCTCATCAGGGAAGTTTAAATGGAGGAGCGAAGCGAACCAACGATGAGAAGACTCGGAAAATCGAGAGGGACGAGAAACATTGTTGCAAGAAGGAAAGGAGAAACACCTCGTAGGCGTGCCTGGTCGAAAGCGGGGAGCGGACCTCGGCCTAATACCCAAATAGGCGAACAAGACCACTATCATCTAGCGAGTAAACAAAAGCGGACCGAAGCCTTCTTTTCTACAAGGGATGACCTTAGCGGCCGGTCAACAGTCCTCCCATTCAGGTATAGACTTCCGTATCACCAGAGGGGAGGAGGAGAAGTAAAATCAAAGAAAAAAGAGGGAAGGAGTGTCACTGCAATCCAGTCGTCCTTACCGATCTTGTAAAAAGATCACTATGGGGGGAAAGGGTTACCACCGGAGTGAAGACAAAAACGTATGGCGAGGAAAAGAGGAAACTTCAAGGCATACAATACCTGCGCGAGAAAAGCAGAAAAAAAAAAAAGAGGTCGCATACCTTTCGTATGCTATGCGTGACCCTGGAGGGAGGGGTCCGCTCTCACGAGGTAGAAGGGAGGAACGACGTTCGCAAACGCGGGCCATTCCTCTTGCTAAGGGGCATATACCTGCCGTCGACGGCAAAGTCTCTGCGCCCATTAAGGAGAGTCACTCCGGAAAAAAGAGAGGGTGGGGGGGGGGGGGGGGGGGGGTGTCAGGAGGCTCGTAGCGGATCGAGG
>Ga0179591_1433797_pt1 | contig 12723 bp, 16 predicted proteins | sample CZOMad2_1_08_16f_FD_182891 | JGI IMG/M metagenome (GOLD analysis project Ga0179591, IMG submission 182891) | Vadose zone soil fungal communities from Angelo Coast Range Reserve, California, USA - CZOMad2_1_08_16fungal (PacBio error correction) | ecosystem: Environmental > Terrestrial > Soil >...
ACAGGAAAAGCCCTCAGACTCACTTGAGAACCGGGGGGTTTCTCATCTTATCTTAAAGGATGTTCATTTTGATTCCAGAAAAGGAGGGGTAAAGTTCCTCCCATTGTTAATCGTGCTAGGAAAAGGAAGCCATTTGGGTCTGATAGGGAGACCCATCGATCGACGCGTCCCCGGCAAAAAGGGAAGACGCCCTGACGCGTTTCCGAAAAGAAAATACTTATGCTTATGGAGAAATACCTTTAAAACACCAGCGAGAAGCTCACGTTGCCTGCGAAAAGCTCTCCACTCCACAAGGAAAAAAAAGTGTTAACACGATCAAAGCCGGAACTCGCTATAGCTCCGGAGGGGTTACGAGGACCCGTCAACTGTCGCCGAAAAAGGAAAGAAAGAAGGGTAGGCCAGCTGTGCCCCCGAGGGGGCTTTACTAACAGTTGGGGAGAAGCGAATCACTCCGTTGGACGGAAGGAAAAGGGGGGGGGGGGGTGAGGCGTCACCCGTCTTTGTGAAAAAGAAAGAGTGGGTCTCGAAGGGGAGAGCGATGTCTAAAAGAGAAAGAGGGAAATTCCGACGAGCGAACAAGATGAAATGTTCCCGATGGGAATTATGGAGGTCGAGGATCTGGAAGGGGAAGGAAGGCTCCGGTGTACTCCTCCCTCCTGCTGGAAAAACGGTAACCACCGCGACGCGCTCCCTCAGAGGGAAGGAGAAGAAGAGAAGGTCCCTTCAAGTCAAGCTCTTCGGAGAGGAAATTGATATGAATCTTGCCTCCGAGAAAACTGAGGTTCGGACCCCCTTCTCGCCCAAGGGCTCACTTCTCTTTCCCTCCTGCAAAGAGGAACAATAAAGTGGGGTTCGCGTTGTTGCCAGGAAAGAAAAAGACGGTTCCGGCGCCAGAAAGCCGCTTCTCAAGCTTGGGACCGACAAGCGTCAGAGGAAAAAGGAGAAGTCGCGTAAAATCGCCATCTTACTCGCGAAAGAGAAAAAGGGGGGGTTCCGTGCTTCAAAAAAAAGGAAGAGAGGAACCTGCCTCGGCCAATCCCCTCAAACTTGAAGGGATACGCGTAGTATGGAGGAAAACAGTCGAGCCCAGGAGGGGGGGGGGGGGGGAGGGAAAAGGGCACATCTTTCCAAACGCCGTCACGACAAGAGTCAAATGGCCGGTGCCTGAAGAACCAACGTACAAAAGGGGAGGGGAACCCTCCCTCCCCGGCGGAGAGCTGTCAGGTTTGATAAAAGAGTAGCCGCGTCAAGGGGAAGAAGTTCACGCGTTCCGCTCAGACAGAAGTTTGTGAGGACTTGCGCAGCAAGGCAGGCCACCTCCTCGAAAAATTCAAAGTCGGTCAACGTGCCGTTGGGGGGAAAGAGGGGGGATCTTTTCCCTTGCAGAAGAGAGGCCACTTGTCCAATAGAGACTTCATGTGCCCCTCCGGGAAAGGAAAGGAAGCGTTGTTCTATCCCCACCGGAACAAAGTCCGCCAAAAAGAAGGCCCGTCCCTTGCCCACAACGTTAGAGGAGAGGGCCCTCGGGTCGCAGGGATCCTTGTTCTCCAAGGGGAGAGAGGACGAGCCCGAAGGAGGAACTGAGCACTCCTTTCTTGTCCAGCAGGAAGGGGATCGCTAGAGGAAAAGGAAATTCACTTTCCTCGTGCTTTCAAGTCTTTCCCGGAGAAAGCAGTGATTCCTTGGGAGGGGAGGTGAATCTTGCTCCTTATAGGGACGCTTTCATCTTTTTTGAAGGTTCCCGTTCACGAGGGGGAGAGGAAGGGGAACCGGACCGGATGATCACTAAGGAGATCTTGATCCCTCTTTCTAGGAGCGGAAAAGACCGGCCGGGGGAGAAGGACAATCACTAAGCGAGACGAAAGTGCTCTTGCTCAAAGCCCCTGACTTTCTGTGCAGGGGCAGGGAAGTTCTTCCCCTCGCCAGTCATTGTTCAGCGCCGCTCATAAAAGCACAAAAAAAAGTCTCAGGGAAAGCGCGTTTCGCGTAAGAAGACTCCCGTACCGCTACCCGCGAGAAGAAATTCGAGACCGCACGAAGGAAAAAAAGACCGCCCCGGAGGGGGTGGCCTTCTCCAGGTCGACCGGAAAAAAGGGCAGAAGAGAAGGGCAACCTCAAAGCCTCCTTTCGCAAGAAGAGAAGGCCGGACCTAGCAAAAAACGGTGCCGTTGATTGGGGCGCCCTTTCCTCCGGGGATCAAAATACATACCTGCCGAGAGGCCTGAAACCGACGGGAAAAGGGGAGTAATGGCCCTGTAGCGAGAGAACCTGCTGGGAAGAAGGGCCCTCTTTACAGCAAAGGAAAAACCCTGGGAACCACGTCGGCTTTCCACCCAAAAAAAAAACGGGGTTTATGGCGACAACGGGGAAAAGGGAATGAAATAACGAAACAAACGCGGCCGTGGCATAGGTCGGTAGGAAAGGGGTTAAAAGGGAGAGCCGTGGACGTCCTGATCGTCTGGAGCAGGTTCCATCTACCAAAAAGTCCGTCTTGAGGTGGAAAGATCCAACCCAGCGTGATTTGCCCGCCGAGAGAAGGGGAAGACCATTTTTCAATCTTGCAGGGGGACCTCTTGACCGAAATCCAGGGGGAAAAAGCGATGAGTTCTCCGAAAGGGTGAGGGAAGTTTCTACCGGCTGAAGTTCACAGATGGTGGTCCACGGCTGTGCCCTTCCTCTTCGACTTTCCCCGCGGAAAAACCGGGCATTGGGTAATTTCCGGAGGAAGGAGACCCGCTTTTTTTGGGGGGGCCGGTGGTCGACACCTCGACAGAAAAAGGAGCCCCCGTTTTTCAGTGAGAGAGAGGAAAAGAGAAAAACAACTTCATCTTCTAACGAAAGAAGCTGTTGACCTTCATCGACTGAAAAGAAAAGTTCTATTCACGAGGAAAAAGAAGCTGCCCGCGCCTGCCGGGAAAGTCCCGGCGCTAACAGTAACTTGAAAGTCACAGGGAAAGAGGAAATTCCAAACTGTTTCACGTCAAGGAAGAAAAAAAAAGTTCATCTATATCTCTCCCTCCTTCATCTTCGATTTTGGGAGACAGCAGGATCCGTCAGGGAAGGAAGGAGGGAAGAAAGTTAACATTCAGCGCAAACCGCAGAGTCGTAACAGACCGGGGGTTGGGGGGAGAAGGGGGAACGCCCCTTCTAAAAGATCTAATACTCACTTGGCAAAAGGGGGAAATGACGAGCAAACGAACATCTCGCCAAAGCGTGAAAAGGCACTCTCATCGCCTCCCGTTGGGAGGTCAGAAAAAAACAACACCTATTAGTATGAAAGAGAGAGAGGAAAACTTCCTTCTTCTGCGCAAATTAACTCTTTCCCGAAAAAATGGCAGAAACGCTTCAGACACGGGCGCGGTCAACGTGCGAGGAAAAAAAGGGCTACGATGGCTGCAGGAAAAACCGTGTCGACGATTTCGAGAAATGCAGGGAAAAACTGAAAACGTGCGGGTCACGGTGACAAGAAGGGAAGGGAAAAATCCTTATTTTCGCAAAAACGTTAAGTCTTGCTCGATCTAGGGGAGGAAGTGGAGCTAAGGAAAAAGGGGGGGAGGGATCTTCAAGTTCCGGTGACGCAGAAAGGGGGGGAGACCGGGCTTCTATTCCTTGGCTGGGTGAAATTGCCAATTGATGCTACAAAGGGGAGGGGCTCGTACGTCACAAGGGAGGAGAAGATGCATTGGGCGGGCATATGAATTGGAGCCTCAAAGAAAAAAGGGGAAAATATACCACCTTCGATCAACCTGACCCGCGTGCGAGGAAGGATAAACTTGAAAAAAGATCTCAGCGGAGTCATCGTTTAAAAGCGACGAAAACCGAAAAGGTGAACTTCAACGGAGAAAAGGGAACGATGTTACCTCCTCGGCGTAGCGATAATTTGGGAAACAACCTCTGCTTCAAAAGGGGGCTTGTCCCTTAGGTTCGGCCCAAAGAGTTTTCTCACGACAGTCTCTAACCAAGGTGCGGTTCCTTCCCCAGAGGCGTGCAACCTCCCGACCGAGGGGAGGGGTAAACGGAAAAGCACTGCTCCCCGTGTAGGAGGAAAGGAGAAAATGAGTTCTTCCTTCCCGGGATCCCCCTGAAGCAACCGGGGAGGGACCCTTCCGGGGCGCCGTCGTTATTGGAAGGGACATGGCGTCAATAAGCGCCATAAAACAAAAGGGGGGCGGGTTTGAAATCAAAAGAAGAAGTGGTTTGGGGGAATGACGAGGGGTCAATCAACGGCAAGAGGAGCGCTACCGGCGCCATTAAAAACGGGGTGGCTCGAAGGAGGCAGGCGGCGCAAGTGCGGCAACAAGGAGAAAAGCACCGTCACCGGCTCTTTAGCGAAAGGCAGAATAAATTCTGAGGCAAGGGCGGGTGGTCCAGAGGAGGAAAAAAGGCGACGTGCCCAGGCTATCAAAATCCGGTCGGGAATTTGCGTGCGGTCGAGGGGGAGGGGGCGGCGCGCAGGGGAAATTTCCTTCTTTTGAAAAGTCAACGCGACCTCTCTACGGGGGCTCTGCCGGTAGATGCGCCTGAACACGACCGATATACTAGGAAAGGGGGGAAAGGACCTATCCATTCCAGAAAGAGATCTATCCCGGCGGAGAAGAAGGGAAGCTTGAAGATCTCCGCGCCGTCTTCGGCGCGGGGAAGGGGGGGGAACTCTTTCTCCGCTATCAGCGAGGGAAAAATCACCAATCTTGCACGGCAAAAGGGGGGGATTTGCGTGAAAAGAAAGCGGACTGTACTCACCGTTAAAGGACAGAAGAACTCCCCAATTCGACGAGGGGAGACACAACCTTTACGACGTTTGACTAACAGGGAGGAGTGACTTTTTGCGGAAGGCAGGACTGACGGAAAGGGCGTGCTGGCAGGGCACTGAGAAGGAGCGTACGCTCACTTTGAAGGTTACTTCTTCGAAAAGGGAGGAACATCAAACTAACGGCCAGTGACTGGCTTCTGGCGAGGGAAAAAAAAAAGAAAGTAGGGGGACGTTTTAGAACAACTCTAACAACTGAGACTATGAAAAAGGGGGGATGGCATCGGGCACTCGGGGAAAGGGCCTCTTCTCCCTCGAAGGAACCAACTGCACGTTTGAACAGAGGGTGGGGCGAAGTGTCCGCTGCGGGGGAAAGAAGCTCGGGCACTTCTTCTTGAAGGAAATCTTTGGGAAAGTAGTCCACACGGTGGACTTCGCTAACGAAGAAAAATGACTCTCTCCGGTAAGAGAAGGGGCGGTTTCATCACTACCGGCCGGGGGAAGGGGGAAAAGAAAGGGAAAAAATACAACTTTCTTTCCTTCTTTGAAGGAAGGTGAGCTACTCCAACGGCCAGGGGAAAGGCTTAGACGGTCACTACTGCACGTGGAGGAAGGTGGCCTATTCTTGGGGCTTTTTCAAGGACGGGACCGGGGAAGCTGTGCGCGCTTCCTCTTGTGTAACAAGGGGGGGGGTCCGATCCCGGGACGGACAAGGGAAACGGTCTGTAAAAGAGGGGAGGAAAACGTCTTTTGACGTCTCCTTGCACCGGTTATCTTGCACACCGAGAAAAAAAGTCTTAAATGCCTGCGGTCACGCTACCTAATTCGGGGAGTGGTTTCAAGGAGCCTCCCTGCTCCCGACCGGACATCGGAAGAGTTCCTCTCCCTTTCTTGGAGTGACCTTTACTTTCCCTATCGGCCTGAAAGGAATTGACCCTAGGGGAGGAGTCGCTGTGTTTGTACCGGAGGCAACAGACATCCTGATTAGGAACATACGCTAGGCTTAGAGTAAGAGAATCCCTACCAAAAGACCTCCGGAAAAAGTGAAAAGATTAACACTACAGGGTCGGAATTTACCACCAAACGCTGGACGGGAGGGGGGAAAGTACTGGGCAACTTCGCGAAGATATCTTTCCTAAGCTTGACCCCCCACCCCGTTTGTTGTTGTTGGTCGAGAATAAGGGGGCTTTAGTTCACCCCCTTCGAAACATGGCGAGGAAGAACACTCTGGGCCGCACTCTTAACAGACGGGGAGGGGGGAGTCTCCTTTCAGCGGAAGTGTGACTGGCTCCCAGCGGGGGGGGGGGGCCGAAAACAACGAAAAGGTGAGGGCAGCCTCTCTTTTTGAGGCGTGAAGGAAGGTCTATCCTTACGAAGAACAACTTGATCTTCAGAAAAAAAAGGGGGCGCAAAAGTGGAACCAGCACATTTTATCGCCGGGGGGGGGCTCCACTTCTGGTCTTCGAGAATCAGAAGGGGCACGGGAGGCGATCGCTTTCTCGAGAGAAACCAAAGAGAGACATCTCTTCTATCATATAACAACCACAGTGGCGCTTCATCACCCTTAAAAAAAAAAAAAAAAAAAAAAAAAAAGAAAAGAAGAAGAAGGAAGAGGAGACGCTCTCACCATCTCACGTCTCAAGAGGAGGACGGGGTGACGCTATCTCTCGACAGCAAACCCACAACAAGGGATCTTAGAAGAAGGTTCACCCCGTCCTCCGCCCAGAAGACTCAAGGAGAAAAGGAAAGGGAGGGGGCTTCATCGTGGCGTGGGGGGATATGCCGGAAAAAGTGCGTCCAAAGGAAAGGTTATCGTGCTCGACGCGATGCTCAAAAAAAAGAAGGGGGGCGATCGCGCCCAAGGTCCCCCTTTCCCTCCGTGTAGAAGGAGGCCGCCCTGAGGGCCGACAAATCACCGGGCGCGAAAGAGAGGAGCCGCAAGCGCGTCTGAAGCGTCTCCGAAGATCACGTTGGGGCATGAGAACTCAGCGTAAGGCTCTCCACCCGTCCGGAGGAGGAAGCCCCACAACTAGAATTCTTCGGGAAACGTCGCCGTCGTTGGGGGGAAAAGGATCACCTTCAAACGGTAAGCCGCCCTCTTACGGCGGCCTCGGACAAACTTGCCGCAACACCCGCGACAATGGGGGGGGGGGGGGGGGGGGGGGGGGGGAGGAGGGGGGGGGGGGGGGGGGGGGGGCTGGGGGAAAGAATCACCAGCCTGACTAATAGCCGGTTGTTTTTGACGTAAAAAGTTTTCCCTCTTAAGGGTAATGATCTGTAGGAAAAGGACCGCCTTTTTGGTGGGCAAAAAGATCTACCGCAGCATGAGGGAATCAGAAAGCCGAGGGGCGAGGTCGATGATCGGAGGAAAAGCTTCCTCAGCGGGACCCAATCCGGAGGGGGCAGGAGGTCGTTATCCAAAAAGCCCTCTACCCGCATATTTCCAATGAGAAAGGGGAAGAATAAGCCTACTCCTTTCCCGTAGCAGCCAATCTCCACGCCATTTATATGAAGAGTGACCGACGGGTGCGTTTAGAAAAAGGAGACCCCGTCGCGCCCAATAAGCAAAGGGAAAAGAGCTTCACCGTCAGCGTAAGGCGGTCACTCCTTGTATTTGAAGGGGGAAAAATACAGCTCGCGGTCTTTGGGGAAAAACGAAAAACTGACGGAAAAAAGTTTGGGAGAGAGGTCAGCTTGGTCGCCGGGAAAGGGGGAAGGGAAGTTGTTCTCCAGCGTAAGCTGAAAAGTGTCCTCTGGAAAGACGTTTCGGGAAAACGCCTCTTCCACGTCAAAGGGGGGAAAGGAAAGAAAGGAGTTACCTTCGTATGTCTGCCGGGGAACTTTGGCTTCTCTCACCCTTCAAGATAAAGCCTCACGAAGTCACCTCAACAAGGGGGAAGGGTGCCTTAGATCACCGACCTGTCTTGAAAAAATCAACACCCGGTGAGAGGAGAGTTATCTACTAGCAGCCCGTCACACCGTGGGGGGGAAATACATCTGGAGAGGTAGAAGCCCGCCGTGACAGTGGCCTGGCAGCAAGGAAGAGCCACCGCAGACGAGGTCAACGTCGCAAAGGAGAGGCAACGTCCGTTTTGTACCGTTTTCTCGGAGTCCTCTTTCGCCGCCAACTTGCCGAGAAACCGTCATCTTGCACGCCGGGAGTAAGTCCCCTTAGGGGGAGAGTTTTTCGACAGCACCAAAGGAACCAAGGTCTTGCACATCCTCCGACGACCGTAAAAAGGAAAGGTTTTATTCTTATCGACCGAAGGTCTCCGGGAGTCACAAGGTATCACGTTTTTCTCCAAGGGTAAAAGAGGGAGACGTTCCCGGAAGAACGAAGTCCTTTCCTCGTCAACAATCCTCCGAAGGACACTCCATGATTGGGCTTAGGATCACCGTCGAAAGAGGGGGGAAGGATCCTCCTCCTTTTCGGGGACGTTCCTCCGGAAAAGGTTTTGAGTCATCTGTAAGGGACCTCCAACTCAAGGGGGCCCGTATTTTGTGAATAAGAGGCCCGGGGAGCCCTGAGACCGCGTCGAACGCTTTAACGATGGAAGGCATCAGAGGAAGAGGGAAGAGGAAGTACATCAGCGATCGATACCTTTCCGCGGGAATTACGCGAAAAAACCCTGGACCGTTATGGCCTTGGCTGAGGGATCGAAAGGCTTTTTCAGAGAAATCTATGGAGAGGGGCAGCTCAAAGTAGAGGGTCGAGAGGGTCTCGCCACGGAAGCCTCCCTTCACGAAAACACCCGGAGGAAGGCACCAGATTCTAGACGACTACGGGGGGAAACGGAGTTGTACCTTCTCCAGGGAAAGGTACGTCGGGGAACCCGGCCGTCTCAGAGGAAAAAGCTGTTCCAAGGCCCTTTCCGCCGGAAAAGAAAGACTTCCGTTCGAATCTCTCCGTCCGACCTGGGTGATTGTTCTTTCGCCGAGGGGGGGGGGGGAAATGGCCGCCTTATCCGCTTGCCGAAGGGCAGGGACCGACCCCCGTTTGACGGAAGGGAAGGGACTGATCTGAAAGACGTTGCCGTGGAGAGGAAGAGAGAGGGCGGGAGATAATTACCCCCAAGGAACCACGCCCCCCCAACCTGACCTTCTTCTTTCCAGCAACGCAAAAGACCGGGGGCGTCCCCCCGGTTCGTGGAGAAATCTTCCTGAAATAAACTACAGGAGGAAGGCCCTCTCCTGAAATCACTTTTCCTTTCATTCCGGGACTCGGCGGGAAGAGAACCAACTGGGGCGACCTTTTACAGAGGGGATTTTTACAAGCACCCTGGGAGGTTGCCGCGCAGGGGGAGGCCCCTTTAAGGTTCACAGAAGGGCAACATTTAGAGACCTTAAGCCTCTTGGAAGAAAGGAAAAATTTCCACGCTATGAAGAGGGTCCACCGGAGTTTGGTGCCATCCCATTTACCAAGGAGAAAAAGAGTAAGTTCCCCTGGGGCCATTTGAAAAAAAAAGGACTGGGGTAATCAGCGGTCTCGGAGGAAGGCCACTCTGAAGCCGCATCGGGGGACGCTTGATGATCTGGTAAGGAAAGAGGGGGGACGCCGCTGTTTGGGGGGGGAGGGTCGGTTGTCTGACACACTCTTCCTGTACCAAGAAACCTTTTTTCAGGACCTCGTGCCCGCCACTGCTCTTCTCACGTTACGAACCGGGATGTTTCCGTCTTCCGAGGCCCCCCTTGGGGAGGGAATTCACTTTTTCCTTGAAGAAAAAAGAACTCTCAGAAAAATCCACGAAGCGAGGCCCAAGAAACATCCTGGAAAAAAAACCCCAGTCCGGCTTCCTCCCCTAAAAGGTTCCTCTCAACTCTCACCGTAAGGATGGAGCGAAGGAGAGTTGTTCGCGTCGCAAAGAAAGAAATCAGAAGCAGCGAGGGAGGGGTGAACATGTTTCATCAGAAGCGCGAAACGGGAGGCGCTTTCGACGGGAAGGGAAAGGGTGTTTTTGCCGTCAGAATGCCCGCAACAATCGTCAGGCCGCACATCCACTGTGACAAGAAAAGGAAAACTTTTCCCGCGGGCGAACACCACTCCATCGGGGGAAACAGTTGTGAGGGAACCTCGCAGCGCCAAAGTTTCCTGTTCAATCCGAGAGGGAGGAAAAGAGATAGATTTTACCTGACAACGGGAAGAAAAGCAACGGAGGACCGTCCGAAAAAAGAGGGGATGTCTACTGCGCGGGAAAGGGCACCTTTTATTCTTCGAAGAAGGATTTCAAGGGACGGTCAACAACACCGGTGGCGGAAAAGGCTCATATTCGGTACCCTTCTTCTGAAAATGGGGGGGAACCCAGCTCGGCGAAGGAGGAAGAAGTTTCTCTCTAAAATCTACTGGGGGGTCTGGGGAGTATCGCTGAAATAAATACTCTTCGGGCGTTTCCTGGGAGATCGGAAGCTGGCCAGGGTCTGTAGACAGGAGATTCTTGTGTCGGGGGAGGAGCTGGGAGGGTGCTCTTCAATTCCCCGGGAATGACAAGGTTTTTCTTGCAAAACGTTCACAGAGGGAGAACACCGTGAAGAGGGGGGCGGCAGAGTTCATGGGGAGGAGAAAAAAAAAAGGGGTGTCTCCGTTGGAAGGCGCCCCCCGGCGGAAAGAGAATCCAAAAAGGCGCGCCTCTCTCCGGCAATGACCAAAGGAAGCTCTTGGGGCGAGATACAAAAAGGGAGACGGGCCATTTCCACTTCAAACGTGGAAAGGGAGGCTTTTACCCTTCATCGGGGAGGGTACTTGGGCTTGAAAACTCTGGCTTCGAACTAAGAGTTCACGGGTCTTCCCCTCGGGTATCGATCCAGGCGCTGGAAAGGGGGTCACTGTTCAGTCCCAGAGGCGGTCAACAAAACGGAGGGGCGATGTACCTCATATAAGGAAAAGAAACGTCGATAAAGGCGATCAGTACGGAGAAAAGCAAGGCCTGCAACGGGAGCACCGCCTCTGCAAGGAAAGGGAGCTGCCGTCGTGAGTGGCGCCAATCACCGGGTGGTGATCCTAAACAGGGGGGGTGCGGGTGGAAATCCCGACGTGGGGGGGGGGGGTGTTTTGCGGGAGGGGGCCTTGTATATGGCACCGTCTTAGCGGAAGGGAAAATGGCCTCCATTACCTCCAAGGGGGCCTTCTTAAAGAATGAGGGGGGGGGTAAAGGGGAAGGCGCCCATCACAAGAGCAACCCTTCTGGGGGGTACGACAAGATGTAGGAGGTCGGCCAGAGGTGCTTCCATAGGGGAACGGCTGCGACGGCAAGGCGCAAAGGGAACTGCCAGGGGAGGGGAAGTTCCTTAGGAGGGGGGAAAGCGACACAACGCACCTTGTAGCTTAGATGCCGTCGTGGAGACGGGAAGAGAAAGGGAATCTCCTCCGAAAGGGGGCCATCTATGCGCTAACAAGAACCGAATCGAACTGACTGGAGGGAATTACCGGCCTCCAGGCCATCAAGGGAAAAGGGATCCCTATCAAAGGGAGATCGTGCTGTCCGGGGGAGAGGAGCGGAAGCGGTCAGCGTTCCCGGTGCGAAAGGAGGGGAGAAGCACGGAGGAACCGTCACTACATTCACAAAAATAGGCGTAAAAGTTGAGGTAGGTCAACAACAGCTAAGAGGGAAGGAGGTTAACGGGTTAACGCCCATTCGCAGAAGGAAACGAACAGAGTTACGAAAAAGGCGAACGTCCCGCGGAAAGGAAGAGTTTTCGTAGGGGACGCTGGAAAAGGACGGGAAAAGGAAGTTCCCTTTAAAGGGCCTTAGAAGCCTCATACCTTGGCGAACACTGATCAACACGGGGGGGAGGAGACCTCGGGCGTCGGAGTAACGTTGTCGTTCCAGGGAAATGGTTCGAGGGAAAACCTTCGGCGTTTACGGGGGGGAGAAAAAAAACACCTATACGGAGGCCCTTTCAGTCGGCAACGAGTGAGGGGACAGTGGCCCCTCCGGAGGAAAGGAAAGGTCAACTATACCGTAACCAAAAAAGAAAGGAACAGAGGGTGGCTTACTGTGGAAGGAAAAAAAATTGACGCGAGACGAAAGTGCACGTCATCGGGAAAGGATTCAAGAAGAAGCTGGTGAACTTAGGAAAAAAGAGGAGACCTCCTTCTGTAAAACGCTCCTTAAGATCAACGAAAAAAAGGCAGTCAAGAAAAAAAGGGTACGGTGTTGAGACATCAAGAGAAATTCTTGACGGGAGGGGACGGTTATCGACGCAAAAGAGAAATTTCTCAGGGGACGAGGGAGGGAGCCATACGACGGTCCACTAATGGCACGTGGGAATTTTACGGTGGCCGAGGGGGTGGGCGTGTTTCAAGGCACGAAAAAAGTTAGGAGGGGAGGTACGTGGCTAACACTGGCCCTACGGGGAAAAGGAAAGAGGAGTCCAGCTTACACTTCTAAAGAAAAAAAAATCACGGGGAGAAGTTTTTGGGAAAAAAAAGAAAGAAGGGAAAAGTGGGGAACCACTCGAACAACTACAAGGGGAACCGTGGGACAGGAGGAAAGCGGACGGTTAGCGATGCATCGGCAGGGGGAGGAGAAGGGGGGAAAGGGGAACGACCGTGGCAGAGGGAAATGTCGTGGCGATTGAGCGAAGAGAGAAAGGGACGAAGTCGGAGGGACGCTGCATTTGCACTGAGGGAAGAGAGAGGGGGGGGAAATTAAACTTCGCCACAGACACAGAGCGCTAACCTAGTCTGAAGAGTGCAATATAAGAGGACTCTCAAAGAAAATAAAAAGCTTTACCGAACGTGTCTCCTCGGGGACAAAAGAAACAAAGCGGGGAGGGAGACCTCGATTCAACGAAACTGCCACGAGGAGAAAAAGAGTTACATCTTCAAAAAAAAAAGAAAGGGAGAAGAACTGCAAGTCGTGTGATTCGAAAAAGGGGGGTTCAAAGGCTTCACTCATGGAGAGAATAAAATCTTTTCTTCACTCTGATAAGCCGTTCATCTGTCGGAGAGTTGAAGGATCCTCCGCGGGACACACCTA
>Ga0179591_1341964_pt1 | contig 12722 bp, 15 predicted proteins | sample CZOMad2_1_08_16f_FD_182891 | JGI IMG/M metagenome (GOLD analysis project Ga0179591, IMG submission 182891) | Vadose zone soil fungal communities from Angelo Coast Range Reserve, California, USA - CZOMad2_1_08_16fungal (PacBio error correction) | ecosystem: Environmental > Terrestrial > Soil >...
CAACTTATCGTCTAAATTGAGAAGAAATCCCCAGGAATCAAGCCACGGGTAAAAAGGGTCTTTGCGAAGGCCATGACATGTGGTTGTGGAATACAAAAAGTCAGAAAACGGCATAAATCCAAAAACAAAACGGGTGAATGCCCGGTGTCCTTTTGCAACCTCTGGAAAAAAAAAAGGAGTGGAAAAAATTGGCGGGGGTAAAAAAAGAAGCGAAAACTCCTACGTTTGGGGGGTGCACTAACACTGCCACGCTCAACAAAGCCAATCCAATGGGGGACTGGCCCAAAAACGGCCTAGGGGGATTACAATAAAGAAACTTCAGTGAAAAGAGTCGAGACCTTTTTGGGGGGGGGCCCAACGAGCAAGTAGAGAAAAAAGAACTCGGCGATTGAAAGGAGGGAAAGGTTGTCCACAACCGAAATGGGGAGAAGGACAGGAAACTACATTGGAAAAAGCGGGGCACTACTGGCGAGGGAAACCGAGGAAAAAAAAGATCTCCGTCCCGGAGCGGGGGGATCACCAAAAGGGGAAAACCACAATGGAGGAAAATACACTTGATTCGGAGGGGGGGAAGGAATGGTTTGGAAAAAGGTTTGACTGGGGATGAAAAAAGAAATTTTTGGGAACCTCAACAGGGAGGGGGGGAAAAATGGGAAAATCAGAACGAGGGGAGGGGGACGAGACCACCACCAAGTTCTGAAATTGGATCGCTAATTTAAAAAAAAACATATGTGCAAGGCGAAATCCCCGAGGAAATCAGGAGAAAAGCGCGCGGAACAAAGGTCTAAAGATGTAAATGGAGGGGGTCATTCCCCACTTACACTTGCGCCACGACACAAACAGAGGAAGGTGAAAAGCGGGACGACCAATCGTATCAGGAAAAAAATGTAAAACCCCTAAACAGAAAGTCAATGACTGATCAAAAGTGGGAAATAAAGGAAAAGTTTTTTTGGGGACCAGAGCTGAATTGGAAAAAGACCGCCAAAAGAAGTTTTTCCAAAGACAGGGGTCAGATTTAAAAGGAAAGGAAAAGGGAGAATGATGACAAAGTGAACCAACAAAAAGCCAGATGGGTACAACAAAACACTGGTTGAAATGGGCGGGCCCAGAGGGCAGCGGGAGGAAAAGGAGACAGAAACGGAAGGTATGATGGGGGAGAAAGAAGAAGAACTTGACGCCGGGGTAACTCGTCGCGCCAACGGGAAAAGGATCAGTAACGTAAAAGCGTCAAGGAAAGTGTACAAATCCCGACAGGACAACCGCTTGTAGGTGGGCATCAACGCGCGTTCAACTGGTAAGGGCGTCGTGGAAGAAGAGGTTAAAAAAAACGTGGGACAAGAAGGGGAAGGGACGATTACGCTGGCCGCGGAAAGGTAACGGAGGAAGGCGGTCGGAGTGATCTTGACGTAATGGCGACGACAAAAGGGCCCGAGAAGAAGAAGGATAAAAGTTTGGGTGGAGGGTCATCGACAAAAAGGTATCATCACGAAAACCTGATGGGTGGGCGGAGAACCGTCTATGGGGGGGCGCCGAGAAACAATTTTTAGGGGGAGAAAGAATCGAGAACCGTAAGGGTTTCCTTGGAACGGTAGGACTTCGAGGGGGGGTGCCATAAGGAGAAAAAAGTGGTGCTGTTGAGGTCCCGAAGGGAAGACAGGGAAAAGGGTTTCACAAGAAAGACTTGAAGATGAGTTGAAAGAAAGGTCAACGGTCAACTGCATCCGAAACACCAGTCAAAGACCAAAGGAATTCCGATTCAGGAAATAGCAGGAACGACAACCTGGGGAGAAGAGGGTTGAAAAACAGGATTGTTTCGCAAGGCCACATACGCAATCCTCACGGGAAACCCAGATCAGGGATAATAAAAAGATGAGATGGGACCGAGTGGGGATTTGGGGTAAAGGGCAATGTGGGTTGGCAGAAAGAAATGGAAGGTTAGGGGATACCTTCACGATTAGGGGAAGGGCCAACTCGTCCGGACCCGTTGGGGGGGGTAGGTGGGAGGGAAGCAATCCGGGAAAATAGTTCCGAATGGGGGGGAAAATCATTGACCGCCTTCATGTGACCCATGCTCAGGGGGATGAGACCTCCCAGAATAGCGCTGTTGATGGGCGTTCAAGGGGGGGGGGTGGGAACGATAAAAACCAAAAATTTTCCGTAAAATGGGGGGGTTAAATTAATCAAGTGACTGGTTATGAAGCTGGTGAAGACTGAGGGGGGAAGAGGAAACTGTATCGGTTAAACAAAAAAAGGAAGAAAACCAGGCTGGAAGACGGGGAAGGGAAAAAATTCGATAGGTGGGAGGGGGGGGACTCCCCGGTTGGGGGGGTTGGTGTGGAGGGACAAAAAAATAAAAAACACACGCGAAATACATACTATTACCAAAGGCAAAGTACAGAATAGGGGGTTGGCTTGACCAAATGAAAGAGAAGACGAAAGGGGGGGGGGGGGGCGCTAGGTGAACCGGAAAGCGCCCAAATGTTCAGAATCTCGAAAGGGGGAGACAAACCAAAACAAGCGGAGTAAAAAAATGAGAAATTGAGGACTTTTTGGAGCTTTGAAAAACCGGGAAACAAAGAAACACCCCGCAGTGTAAAAAAGGGGGGGGGAAGTTTGAAGAAACGCGAGGGAAAAGGTTGAGCAACTGTGTTCCGAAATTGGAGAGGGATCCAAAAAAAGGGGGGATCAAAAAAAAAGAACGCGAAGCCATGAAAAGGATCTAAACAAGGGGGTGGTCCTGTTTTAAACACGATCCAGAGGGGAACTAATCAAGAAATGGAGGTCATATTGAACACGTCACGGGAGAAGTACAAGGGATAAACGGAGCCAAACAAAGGGAAGGAAATCACTAAAAATCTGGGGAGACGGTACAAATGAGTCATGGGTCACCAACGTAGCGCAGATGGCAAAATGAAGGGGTCAATGCCAGGAATGATAAACCCTCCCGAGAAAAAACTGACTCAAAAAAAATTCCAAGTGCCGAACGAGCAGAAAGATCCGGTGGAAAAAAGGGATCATAACAAAGTTGAAAAAAAAAAAAAAAACACCCAAGGGGGATTAAAGGAGCCTCCCTAAAAAGAAGGGGGAAACATGGGACAATAGATCCAGGAGGAAGATGGTAAGGGGATTGAGGAGAGGGGGAGAAAATCCAACATTTTCAAAGAGAAAGCTTAGGTGAGTAGGGGGAAAGGGGAGGGGAAACATTGGGGGCAGTTGAGGGGTCGGGGGCTAAGGAGGTATTTTAACTGCAAAACGTTTCAAAACAATAGACCGCACATGAAAACGCGGTCTGTGAAACCTTAAAGTCCGTCAAAAAAAAAAAACGGAGGAAAAAGAAAAAGCAAAACTCTATGGGCAACGACCTAGGGGGTTGCAAAAACCGACGTGGAGACGCCCCAGAAAACAAAGTGAAAAGAGGGGAAAAAACGTAGAGAGTCAAAAAGAAAAAAAAAAATTACCAATCGAGAAAAATCAGCAGATCCAATCAGAAAAACAACAATCAGGCCACGAAAAGTGTAAAGGCTCGCAGCGGGAGGTGTGGGGAAAAAAAGCAACAAACGCGAATCGGCAGGCCCGCAGGTCCTGGGAAGGAACGGGGGGAACGAATCGAATCCGACCGATCATGGGGGAAGGGGGTTTTCCATAGCTCAAAAAGGACAAACTGGGGAAATAAGTGGGACGGGCGTTAAGACCGCACGGAAACCTGGCGGAGAAAAAAACAACCGAATCAACCGTTGACGGTCGTTTATGAACACCGAAAGGGGTCCTGTACGTAAAGAGAAACGAGGGGAAGCGAGACGTTGGCAAAATAGACTAATCAAACAGAGCCAAAACGGTAGGTTCAAAGGGGAAACCATCAAGGACTCGGATCCTGATTCGTGAGACTCCACAAGAGGGGGGCGGCGAGGGGGCCCACCATTTAAAAATTGAAATCAAAGGGGGGATTTGGAACATCAGTGGAATTGGGGGACACTGGTTTCCAGAATAAATTCCATCATTCAACGCGTTCAGTCTTGGAAAAAAAAGGGAAAAAAGAACTTGTGGAAAACTTTGGGGGGGAAAAAAAAAAGTCATTTTTAATAGAAACGAAGACGATGACGGCGGCCGGAAAATGGATGTAGTCGCAGGACGACGAGATTGTCGCAGGGAGCATGGTGCCATCGGTCGTGGGCGAAGGAGGAAGAGGGGAGGGAAAACGGAGACAAAAAGGGGAAAAGGGGGCAACAGACATCTTGGCGGGGGGGCGGCCGCATGCATTTCTAGCGGCAACGACAACCGGGATTTTTGTCAACTATGCAAGGGGAAACACTAGCGAGAACGGGGAAAAAAAAAAAAAACAACTTGAAAGGGGGGGTAAGCGGAAATAGGGTCATTTGGCAAGGACAGGAGAGGGTTTTCAAAAAAAGAATGAAAACTGTGTCAAGCAAAGAAACACTACCAAAACGTTGCAGCGGGGAAAAACCAAAGAAATCGAAGGATTCATTGGGGAGAAGGTGGTCCGATGGGGGGAAGGCACCGAATCAGGACGAGAAAATATTGGACCACGCGCCGCAAGCGAACGGACAAAAGAGGGGAAACTCCTGTTGGTGGGGAAGTGGGGGGAAAAGCAACGAAAAGAACGGATCGCCCTTGGGGTAAACCCGAGTCATAACTCGCCCGAGGGCGGGCCATGCCTTGGAGATGATGCAGGGTAAGGGGGGAAATTCGAAAGCCTCTTGGGGGGAATTAAAAAAGAAGTCAGGAAAAAACCACCTAAAGTCTACGGAAAAAGACAACATGGAGGCGGGAGAGGGGGACAAGGGGGGGTGATGCCAAACAAAGGAGATCGGGCGGTCAGGAAATCCTGTACGACAACAGTCAAAAGAGCAAGTCCTTAACAGCGTGTTTCAAAAGGCAAGACAGAAAAACATCAAACGCCCCTGGCGAAAAGAGGAGGGGCAGCGGAAGGGGGGAAGTGAGGTCCAAAAACCAAAACACACCAACGGGGGGGTCCAAAAAAAGGGGCCAGGGAAAGCAAAGTGGAAAATTTGTGACGGACGGAAAAGGATGGGACGGAGCAGATGGGGACAAAAAGGCTCGCTTTTGGGAAACTGGGGAAGTGGCAAGAAAGAGAACCGACTCAACACTCTCTCCAAAAACCAAAAAGGGAAAAGAAAAAGAGAATGGGAGAGAAAGGAAAGGTGAATGGAAAGGGCCGCGGAGGGGAACCAAATTTCAAGGTTTCAAATGGGGCGCATGCCGGGACCCAAGGGGGTGTGGTGTGGTTGGGGGAAGAAATCGAGGGGGAGGGAAAATGAAGTCCCTAAAGTTTAGGACCGTTTTCTGCCTTCTGGAAACGCGTTCCCCAATAGGGGAAGAAAAAGGAGGGACTAAAAAAGAGAAGACCGGAAAGCTGCAGAAAACGGTTTTGCACTAAACAGGCCCACGCCTCCCACGGAAAGGGGGGGATGCAAAAACCCTTACCCAGGCGAATGAGTGGTTGGGTAACGACAATCCACAAGGGGTTTCCAAGAGAATTCAGGGAAGTAATGCAAGGGGGGGAGAGACAAGGATCTCCCAAAGGGGACAGCATAAGGAGGGGTAACGGAAAGAGGTGCCCCAAGGGCCGAGAGTCCGATGTTTGAAAAGACCACCTGGCATAAGAGGTCCAGAAGCAACTGGGAGGCCTGGCCGATAGTTCCCGAGTGGGAAAATATCTCCCCAGTACGGTAAAGAGCCTGGTGGCGTAACCCCAGAAAACCAATTCGGGAAAAAGGAGAAAAAAGGAAGTTCAGGGGCACCCGGGAGTTAAGCAGGGTGCACAAACAGGCGTGTTTTCTGGGGGATTGGGGAAAAAAGGTCCTATGGTGTAAAAAAAATCAGATTGAGGTGGGAAAATCTGGGACAAAAGAAGACGCGCCACCCACGCCTTAAAAAACCGGGGTTTGTGTGGGGGGGACTTAATCCGCTAATTGGGAAAAACAAACCTGGGGGGAGAACGAACGCGAAGATCGGGGGAAGCAAAAAAAAGGGGCAAACACGCCAACCATACAAGTATAAAAAAAGCAGAATTCATGATGGGGATGGAAAGAGGTTTCAACAGAAATGGGAGTAATCAAGGCGGAACGAAAAAAAGAGGAAAGGCCAGGGCAAAAGCCTCCGAAAGAAAAAAATGGTGCCAGACGAAATACAGAACAGGGAAGTGTTCCTAATGAGACTACCGGAGGATTTTGGGGGGGGGAAAACAGAATGAAGAAAAAGTGAGACAACCAACAAGACATGTTGAACAACAAGAGCGGGGGCCAGATGCCAAAAAAAAGATGAACTCGTAAAAAACCAAAAAACCAAAGCCCAGCCAGGGGTTGAACATCCCCACTGATATGGGGAAAAAAAAAATTGAACCCACTAGGGGGGCCAAACCAGCCTAGGAAAAGGATGACTGAAATGGTTCCAAAATAGAAAAAAGAGGGTGGCCAAGGCAAGTTATGAAAGGGGACGCGCAAAACTTTGAGAAACGTCGATTTTGACCAGACCGACAGGACCGCACAGCGGGGGTGAATCACCGAACCACAGGCAAAAAAAAGTTATACGGTTACGGGGGGGGAAAGAGGGGTCAAGGATTAAAAAACGAAAATCAAGGGGGATTCAGGAGGGGGTGCGTCGATCCGGAAACCGCAAGGGGGATCGGTCGTATTTCTTCCCAGGGGGAACAAAAAAAATTGCGGGGACGAACGCCGCCCCAACGTTGAAAAATCCAAACTAGCTATCAAGGATCGCAGGGACCTGAAAGGGGGGTTCAAGGAAGAAAAAGCGGATTTGGGAAAGGGAGACATTGTGGATTGAGGAAAAATCGATCAACGTCGTTGGTTTCTGTGGGAAAAGAGCACAAAAAAGAGGGGGGGGGGACGACCAAATCTGCCGAGGGGGTGTGCCATATGTATCGAGGGGTTGAGGTGGAATGGTAAAAAAAGTACCCATTAGGAAGGGTTTCACAGACCGGGAGGGGAAAGCTGATTGGGGGGTTGAAAGTGGAGAAAAAGTCTAAGCAAACGTATGGAAACACAAACAACCATGCCAAAAAGGGATGAACCGGAACTTATAAAGACGGAACGAAACAGCGGAAATGGTGCAAAAAAGGGGGAGGTTGGAAAAGAAAAGTCAAACCAACCCAGAGCGGGGAATTAAAAACACGATTTCAATAGGGGGTGAGATTGGGATGTGGATTGCATAAAAGGGGTTTGGAAAAAAAACGAAGAAATGGGGAAAAAGTTTGATCAAGGGGGAGGCGAACGGGGTTGGGGAAGTTGCGGGGGGGGGGTCACCCAGAAGAGATATTGCCGTGGAAAAGAAAGGAAGGGGGGCAAAAGTCTGCGCTGGACGTCGGAACCGGCTCATTACTACCAAAAGAGCGCCCTGGGGGGGGGAGTTCGTGCTTGGGGCGGATAACCCGGACAGAGGTACGGGGAAGTGGGGGTAAAGGATCCGTGGGAACGGGGGACGGAGGCTTGAAGCCAAGAAAACGGGGTGTAAAACCAGGAATCCACAATGCTGGAGACACGGGGGTCAGGGAAATGCAAGAAAGTGATGGTGTGTCGAAAAGTGTTGGGTTAAAAAGGGCGAAAATAAAAAGGAGGAAAAGCCTACAGGAAGAAAGTGGCTTCAAAGCGCCGGGCCAGGACTATTGGGAGGAAGCCCCTTCCAAAAGTTGGAAGGAATCTCGGCTTCAAAAAAACTTACCAGAAAATTTGGGGGGAGCTTCAAAAAAAAAAATTCGCTCCCCCGGCACGCAGGGGGGGGAGGGGGGGGTTCGAACCCAAAAAAAACGAAGGGGTCAGGTTCAATCGTTGGGTTTTCGAAAAAAAAAAAAAGGGGGAGCACTCAAAAATCGAATTTCCACAGGAACCAAAATCTCCAGCCAAGGGGGAATTCCTGGGTGTTTAACCGATCCGAGAAGAAAGCATCAACAAAAAATTTAACAGGAAAAAGGGGAGTAAAAAAACAGAATCCAAGATCCGGAGAAACGGGCAAAAAGGGCACAGAACTCAACAAGCGCTAAGACGGAAAACTCAAATGAAAGAGGGTTCAAGAAAAAAGAAGGGACAAATCAGGGGGGAAACGGCAGGGAAGAGCCGCCAAAAAACCGCAAGAAAAATGGGAAAAATTACACAAGTGCGACCTAGAAAAGTAACTTATCGTGAGTGGGAAGAATGGAAATGTTCGTAGAACCAACATTTATGAATCATCCCACCATCCTCAGAAGAAACCGGACCTTTGGGAAAAGAAAGTCCCGGAAAGGGGGAAAAAGATAGGTTACAAATGAGGAGGATCGGGAGACCGGAAAATCAACATGTCAAGACAGCGAAGAGGGGTTGTTTCCGGGGGGGGGGGGGGGAAGTAAGCCTATGAATTGGTGTAGGGGGTGGACTAACTGAATCCCGTGAAGGTAGAAATTTTAAAAGCAAAAGAGTTTCAACAATCCCGGCAAAAGGGGGGGAAACTTGTGAACCGAAAGGAAGGAAGGCCCCTGAAAAAGGAAAAAATTAACAGGAAAATTACGCAATTCCACCTGCAGGGGAAGAAGGGGGCAGAACGACGGAATCACCAGAAAACAGTAAAAATCAAAGGAGCGGATTGGACGAGAAGTTCCAGGGAAAATCGGGCCCCAGAGGACGAAACGCAAACCAACTCAGAAAAAGAGGAATAATCCACGCGGAGTGGAATCCAAAAAAACTGAGGGAAATCTCTAGGAAGGACAAAAAGAAAGGAAAAAACGAAGGAACGAAAGAGACACTCCAAAAAAACTTCCTGATCGGACGGAAATCTTTAAATACCCTTAAAAGGAGTAATGAAGGAACACCTAAAAAAAGACCGCCACCCAGAACCTATTACTTGAAAAAAAAGGGTGGGAACCACCAAAGGTGTGAGGGAACAGACCAGCGGGTCCTGTTCTGACAGGGGGTGTGAAAAGAAAACAGGGAGGCCAACAAAACGATTAAACGGGCACATCGCGTAAATCAAAAAGGAAAAAAAAAACTTTCCTTGTTGGACCTATGGGAACAAAGAATAAGGCGTAACCTTGAAGGGATAAAACCGCACAAGAAAGCGTGGGAACGCATCAAAGCAAGGGGGTATGGGACCAAATCCGGCCAGGGGGGAGGGGGGTGGGAAAAGGGGTTCTCACGAGCGTGCAGAATAAAAAAAGTGTAGGGGAGAGGAAGCTAACCGGGAAAACTGTAGTGGAAACTGCCTCAGGGATCCTCTGGCACAAAAACACCAAAAAAAAGGGAGTCTCAAAGGGGCAATGCCAATGGTATTTGGAGGCCCCTAGCAGAGATTGTCGAACGTTCGCAGCCCTCGGGGGGGTCGTGGAGGAAATGACGACAATGCCGGAACGATAATCCAAAACCAAATAGTGGAAGAAAGGAGTTTCTCGCCCATTGGGCGAGGGACGGGAAAAAGGGGAAAAAGCAAATAGGGACCGAAGGAAAGCGAAGAAAGACCGGAAACGACAAAACCACAAAAACTAAGTGGGGGATGCCGTCCTCCAAAAGAGGGTCGATTTTTGAAGTAAACGAAACTGTATTTTTAAAAAAGGAAAGGGTACAAAGACAAAAACGCCCTGGGGAAAACCGACATTCAGAACCCCGGATCAAGTAAAAAAAACTTGGTGCAGTAAATTGGGGTTCAAAGCATGGGAAAGGCAACAAGCTAAAATAGGAAAGGAAAAAAACCGCCCCAGACCGACACAGCCCTGTGGGGGGCATGGGGGGGGAGTGTTTTAAGCAGTAAAAATCTACCATGAAGGGGGGAACAAAAATGAAACCCAAACATTAAGCGGGGGAAAAAATAGGGGAGAGTTATGCCGCGGAACTGGCCAAGGATTTCGAAATCGGGTACGGGGGTAAGAAGAAATGTCTGGTACAAACGAAAATGAGGGGGAAACCAAAAAAAAGAAAAAAAAAAAAAGGCCTTCATAAAAAAATGGAGGGGAGAGGTGAAGTGGAAAAAACATAAGGCGGGGGGATGCAGGAGTCACGTGACGCAACAGAGGGGCCAGCACGATGGGAACGCGTGGTCAAAAAGGAATTGAAAAGAAACAGAACCGCATGGTAGTGTCTTCACCGAGGAGATTTGCTTCGGGCAAACACCCAAAAACACAAAAAAGTTCCAAGTCATAAAGCATGAAAGACATCTTGAAGAAAAGCGCTGGGAACGGGAAAGGGGCATCACGTCAAAAGCGCTGAATTCTAAGGTCTCGAGAAAGACAACAAACGGGAATGAGTAGGCAAGTATAGGTATACAGAGGGGGAAAAAATAGGGATCAGGGGGGCATCGAAGAAAAAACACAACTGGGTTCATGGCCAACTGAGGGGGGAACCCATTGGGTGGGGGTTGTGTGAAACGATCAAAGATCAGGCACAGACGCAAAAGCGAACAGCATGGGAGTTTTTCCAAGTGCCCCTTCTGAAAAAAAACGAGGTTTTCCCAAAAAAGGACGGGGAGCGAAAGTTGCAAATTCCTGGGAAAAAAAAAGACTCAAATGTGACACTGCACACTCAACAACGCCTCAATGTGGTCAACTTCCGTGACAACAGGGGGGACCTGAATTTCAAAACAAGGGTAAGGGGCAAGCACTTTCCCAGTGTCAGGAAACTTTCGAAAGCCGGGGACCAGGGAAGCAAAAAATCTGAAAGCAAAAATAAAAAAACGATTGAGGGGGGGGAGTAAAAACCCCGGGAAAAGATCAGTTACAAGAATGGGCAGGTAAACGCCAGGTGAAAAAGGGGCGGGCGCCAGGGCGGAGAAAGGGGTCCGGGGGGCAAAAGAATCTCGGGAAGAAAGGGAGTGAAAAAGGAAAAACCCAAAGGGAATAAAATGAGGCGACTTGAACCATTTGCAAAGGCGTGTTGGGCGGGGATTGAAAGGGCAAAAAAAACCAAAAAAAATGGGGTTTGTTGAAACAAGCAAGTGTGCGGTAGAAAAATCAAAGCAGGGGAGAATGCCTCTAAAGGTTTTTGGGTGGTCTGGAGTAAGGGTCCTAGGGAAAAGGCATAATGGCAAATACCCAGAGCAAGCGCGAAAGATAAAAAACTAACAAACAGGATATGGAAAAATGCTTTTGAATGGCCAACCTTGTGCTAATCCTGGTCGCAACGGTAAACGATGCCTGCGAACGGCAAAAAAAAAAATCCAGAGAACGGCCATACGAAATAAAAAAAAAAGTGAAGGACAGAAGGGAAACTATGAGGGGGGGAAGGAGATCCTGGAACTAAGTTGGGACAAGAGCTGGCAGGTTTTCCAAAAAGGAGAACGAGGATGATGAAGGGATGCAGGTAAGAACAGAAAAGCAAGACAGTTAAAAACAAGGCTGGTTGAATTGCGGGGGGCAACCGGAGGAAAACGACAACCACCGAAACGGAGGAGCAGAACAGAATTACGATTAAAGGGATGGTTTTGTCCCCAATGAAAAGAAAGTTCGAAACTGTGGCGGAAACAACGGCTGACGACGGGGCGTCTGGATTTTACAAAAAAGACCTCCGAAACAGGACAAAGCCGTGGGGCAGGGTGAAAAAGAAGCCCGTCAGGGGGGGGTGCGTCAATGGGGAGTCAGGGGCCGGCCGGTTCAAACTCAGGGGGAAACGACCTCAGGGTGGAAGAGGCTGAAAAATGGACGGAAAGGAAGGCGAAGGAGTGATCTTCATTAAGGCAAGACGGTAAAAACCCTCCGAGAGAATTAGCACGGTTTGTAGAGGTAAAGAAAACCACAGGAGTATCAAAAAACGCGGATCGCGGCTCAAAAACAATGAGTGGGTTGTTTCGATTCGAGTGGGACTCAGATACCGGGAGGAGAAGAAACGCAAGGAATAGGGTACTTTTTCAAGGGGGAGAAGCACGTCGGAAAAAAAAAGTGCAAAAAATCTGGCGAGGGTTAAAGAAAAAATTTTGGGAGGGGAAAGGTTTGCCAGGGTTAGGTTGGACACCAAAAGGAACCTTCTTTTTTTCAAACTAAACCGGCGTGGAAGAGGAGTGTTAAAAGGCTACAAGGATCATTGCACTGAGTTAAAGACACGAACACCGATCCCGGGCCCAAAAATCTAGAAGAGAGAAGGGACACCCTCTAAACGAGGTCCCACATTTCTGCCAGCCAGTACAAAAAAAGCCCGACGATGACACAGAGCAAGGAAAAAAAGAAAGAGGAGACGAATGGGCTAGGTATGAATCTTGCGGGTTGTGATTAAAAAATGGTTTTTGGGGGAACTAAGGAATAGTGAAGGTATGGGGAATAAAGGTGAACGATAGTATGACGTAGGGACTTGTTGGAAGGGGAATTTGCAGTCCGCACTGTCCGGGGGTGAATTTGAAGATTTTGGGGGGAAAAAAAATCTGGCGCTTAAACGCTGGAACCGGGGACGTAAAAAAAACGGGGAACGCAAAAGAAAAGGTGTCCGGGGCATTGTTGCGATTTGAAAAAAACAAAAAGATTTATGAAGGGGACGGTAAAAGGCGGGGAAAACTGATGAAGTAACAAAAAAAAAAAAACTGGATCGGGGAAAAAGAAGAATCCCCCAGGGATGGAGAAGGGGGAGGGGTCCAAAAAAAAAAGTCGCTAAGTGGAAGGGGCCTCCCACGGTTGGGTTAAAATGATAGGACCCCGGACTAGACTGGGGCCATTTCGTAAAAATGACACAGCAAAAGGGCCGCGATTGGTCCCGGAAGAGAACCCCTGGAAGAAAACGGTGAAA
>Ga0179591_1345988_pt1 | contig 12722 bp, 16 predicted proteins | sample CZOMad2_1_08_16f_FD_182891 | JGI IMG/M metagenome (GOLD analysis project Ga0179591, IMG submission 182891) | Vadose zone soil fungal communities from Angelo Coast Range Reserve, California, USA - CZOMad2_1_08_16fungal (PacBio error correction) | ecosystem: Environmental > Terrestrial > Soil >...
GGCGGCCCTCCACGAAAGGTAACTAATGGAAAAACTAGTGAGCCCGAAAGGAAGGCGGATGGGACTGGAGCTCGGGACTGGGAACGGACGAATAGTAACAATGAACTTTAAAGCATTTCACTGGGTCGAGCCCTCGAAATAGAGAAAAAAACCTAAATCGGGGAAAAAAACGATATCGTTGCTTCACGTTTGGTGACATTTTCCCTCGCAACAGGCACTCGTCGGAAAAAAAGTTCTCAAAGGAGAAGACAATCTCCCGGAGACTTTGAGCCAGGTAGAGCTCGAAGCTGCCGAAACCGATATTCACCTCTGTGGAGGCAGGAAAAGAACTGGAGACCCGTGCACGTCGACGGGGGAAGATCAAAGACAGGCATTTCTGAAAAACAGTGTTTGGTTAACAAAAAAAAAAAAAAAAAAAAACACAACCAAGAAATGACCCCCGCACTGGAACATATGGGCCGGTGGAGGAACGAGACCTTCTTGGACTAGGAAAAACGTAGGGGGGCAACCATGAGACCGAAACCAATTCAACAAAACGGGGGGGTTCACAAAAAACGGGCGTATCAAAAACTCCTATTGGAAAAACGGTCGGAATGGTAACACTTGTTAGGGATGAATCTGACCGGACTGACCTCCAAACGTCCTCCACGAGAAAACCTCTCCCGGGAGAAAAAAGCCTCAAGGCAAAGTCGTCGCTGGGCCTCTCGAAACACCGCCAGCAACCGGATCCGAGAATCCCGTACAGTTACAAAGCAAACGCTCGAACGAACCCTTTTTCCTATAAAAAAAACCTCAGAGAAAACCTGGATGGTGTCCAAAGCAGCGTCTAGAAAACTGGCACGTGTACCGAGGGAGCGGAGTGAAGGATCAAGAACAGCAGCCAAACGTATGAGCCGTCAACCGAACGCACCGACGTCGGCAGAATGAAGGAACTGCGTTTCACACGGCTTATTGGGTATGCGGTTCTGATCCCAAACGGAAGATCGTATTAAGAACCATGGCTAGAAAGGCGTAAAGGCCTGATTTGAATGGAAGCCTGGGACCAAGCTCGCCAAGCCTCCCCGAAAAAAGGAAAAAGACGTATGAAAAAGTGAGAGAACGGGCAATGGGAGCATTGGAAAATATAAAATGAACATCGGGAAAACGTGCAAACGCTCTGATAAATAAGCAAAAAAAAAAGCAAAGGCGCCCCCCCAAGTGAAGGGGGGAAGCCGCCGCTGGACGCTGAACGTCGTAAACGCGGACAGGCGCGCAGGCACAAAACCACGTGCGATGCTCTAACAAGAAATCAGCGGGGGGGACAAAAAGAAAAACGAGGAGAATATCGGGGGAGGGATAAAAAACCTCAGCTATACCTTTCCACAGTCCCCTCCCCAGATAAAAGGGGATCTCGGAGTCCTTCTGGAAAAAAACTCCTCAATGATCGTTCTTCCGAAGGGGCCGTACACCAAAAAAAAAAAAAAAGAGAAAAGACCGGCGGGTTCAAAAAACGACTCACTAGACGAATGGCACAAACACGCCGGAAGAAGAGCAAACCTTCCTAGTGGAACTCAGCCGTTATAAAGACAACACTACACCAAAAAGCTCGAACAAAAAATTGTCAAAAAACATCTACATACATCTAAGAAGGAGGGGAAAAAGGGGAGGGAGGGGAAGGGTGAGAAACCATCAGATACCGAGAAATTTCCCTGGAGTTCCAAACCCATCTTTCCCCAACAAAACTGTGCGAAAAGATTGACCAGAAGTACCAATCACCATGATCATTTAAGTATTTCATAGCTGTGTGGGTGGTGCTTCATTGACTGGAACGAGCCCCTGCTCTGTTCTCAGCTCTCGACCGTCAAAACGGAAAAATGTTTGGGAGCAACAAAACAAAAGACAATCAGAGAAAGAAAAAAAAAGAGAAAAAAAAAAAACAAGGACACGCCGTCGAAAATGCGCAAAAAATCGAAGAAAAAAATACGGGGAAAAAGCAGACAACACGCAACAAACTAAAGCTTTCAACCTCCGGAAACAAAAAAAAAACAAAGGGGGGGAGGAAAAGGAGGGAGAGGGGGGGGGAAAGGGAAAAGTGAGGGGCGCGAGAACGACGTCTTCAAAAAGATTCGTCCTCTGGATCAGCACTGCCAAGGGGGGTGGGGGAGCATAAAAAAGCGATGAAGAGGGGAAAAGGCGATACAACACCTGCAAAAGAAACTTCCGGACGGGTTAGGTCCGGAGTGAAGGAGAGGAAGGATGTGAAGGGAAAAATTTGCACGGATCGGAATTGGCATAACGGATTCTTACAACTCACCCACGAGCGGCTTAGAGGGGATGAAGAAAGGTGGAAAGAAAAGCGGGGCTGGGTTCGCGAAAAGGAGGAGACCGGGGCGCAGGAGGTGGGTCGGGGAGTTGCGGTGAAGGCCAACGCCACGGGGGGGCCTGCCGGCGACCCGATAAGGTGGGGGAACACCGTCAGGGGAAAAGGGAGAACACTCACCGATCATTCCCTCGAGGAACGGTCACAAAACGGGGGAAACTGTTGAGGGGGGGTTTCCTCCTCGACGAAAAGACCGAAAAGGGAAGGGGCAGGGGTTTGGGGAGGAAGCAAACATGTGGACAAAAGTGAAGGGAGGGAATGGAACGAAGGGGGGGAATTCCGAAAGGGGACACACAAGGCTTGGAATCTCAAAAAAAAAACAATCACCTCGGAAGGGACTAGGGGGGGGCGAAATTGGAGAGGGGGGGGGAAAGGAGACAAAAAAACGGTAGCGACATCCTGCGCTGGGCGCGGTCGACTTGACCAAGCACAGTGGGAGGAGGAACAGGGGACAAACAAAGAGCCACCTAAGTGGCTTATCTCGAGCGTGGTCAGAAGTCCAAGCAGGTCAGGGGCACAAAAGGACAAGGGGGCCTTTTTGACGAGTGTTCCTGGTCCACGCGATTACGGGGGGGGCGAGCCGGGGACCAAAGGAAACAAGAGGACGGAAAAACAAGGGCAGAGGGAATTCTAGAAACTTAAAAAGTTTCTGTACGGGGTCACCGGGGGAGACGCGGGAAAAAGGGGGGGGGAAGGGGAAATGGGGGGGGGGGAGGCGAATCTCCATCCTGTAAATGGTCATTCGAAGAAAAGGACTGGAACGGGGGAGGATAAACGAAGAGGTCAATGTTGCGGCGCCTCTCAAACATTGGGAAGGTTTATCAGGGGTGGGAAGGACTTCCTCACGAGGAAAAAAGACACGGTGGGGAAAAGAAACAAGGGGCTTCCGCCGACTAATCGTACTAAACGGGTAGTGTAGGAGGGGTCACGGGGATTGGAGAAAAAAACACAAAGGAGGGAAAAAGGGGACAGATAATCCAGTACCATCCAAAGAAGTGTGGACGGAGAAAGAACTTGAGGCAGAGTGGGGGGGGGGCGACAGGGCGGACGTTACTCTTAACACCGTTTTTAAAAGGGTGTGAGTGACAAATGTAGGGAAGAATAAAACGAAACCAAAAAAAAACCGACAAAAAAAAAAAAGCGACAAGCCGGCTAAAACATACGCACAGTGAAGAGTCAAGGGGGGGAAGGGGACGGAAGCGGGGGAAAAAAAACACAAAAACCGAAAATGGGGAAGAAATTATCGGGGAAGTTAACCAAATGGGAAAGGAACGGGGGGGAGTCATAATGGAACAGGAGGGTGGCAGCTGCGGTAATTAAAGTCGATCGGACACTTTAATAAGTGAGAAACAGATGTCCGTTCTGAAGGGGAGCAAGGTGTGGGACGAAGAAAAGTTGTGATTCGAGGTAACGGCCCCATCCAGATACGAGGTAGTATTCAAATTGGAGGGGGTGAGGGGGGGCCTGAGAGAACAAAACCAAGGAAGAATCAACTTTATGGTGTCATGAAAAAGGGGAAGGGCGAGATCGAAACCCATCAGCATCTTCGTGAAAGACAGGGGTTATTAAGGCGCTGATCTAGTACCACTGGTGGACCTAATCGAATCTTGCAGACATCTAGAAGTAGCAACGTACGAGGATCATAGTGTGAGGCAGACAACCCGGAAATTTTTCCCGAAACCTGGGGGAAAGATGGCCGGGCCATCCGCCTTGTCGGGTAAGCATCTTTGCAGGGGTCCGAGAAAATGGGGGCAACCGAAGAAAACAGGGAAAAAAAACTAAAGGAAGGGGACGAATTTTTCGGTGCCTTTGACAAAGGGGCTTGACTGGGGAAAAAGGCTGGGGGGGAAAACGAAACAGCGAATGGGGAAAAAAGAGGGGGAGAGGGCGATGTCGGGAGCGTGTTTGACGTGTTTCTTTCACCGGTTCAGGGACAGGAGAAGAAAAAAAAAAAAAAAACAAAGCCTGCAAAAAAAAAAAAAAAGGGAAAATACCTGGCGGGAGGGGAAGGAAAAAGGGGGTCCTTCACCAAAAAAAAAACTTCTTTAGAGGATGATCAATGGGGTGCAGAATTGGTCAGTCTCTCGGAAAGAGAAAGAAGAAAGAAGGGGGGACGGCGGGAGTGCGAGTGGGGCCGTCGAGGCCGGCGGGTGCCGTCCCCCCACGTTTTAAGCGACCCAGCGACCCCAAATGATATGTCGGATGCACAAACGGAAGGTAAGGAAGGTCGAGGGGAAAGGCCGTTCGTTCACCTCCGCTAGGGGGGCAAAATTAAGGCTGGAACGGGGGGGGGGGATATCAGAGACGGGAGGGGCGGTCGGAAAGTTCGTCCCAGCTTGAAGGGTTCCGGACATGAAAGGCGACAAAAAGGGAGGGGACAAAGGGGGGCGTCCTCAAGGTGGACTCGTAGGGCTGCTCAAGCGAAAAGAGACGTGGGGGAAAATACAGAAGGACCAAGGGGGGGCCGCGGTGAAAAGGGGGTTCTTCTCTCCTAAGGGTCCTCTTCAAGGTGGAAGAAAAGCCTCTGCGGTGGTTGGAAAAATAAGAAAAAGGGGAAGTGACAGGAACATTTCAATCTATCAGCAGGGAGGTCCAGGAACAGGCACACCCCAAGAAAGGGGCGCAAATGGAGGGCATGGGACCGCGGGTACAGAGCTGGGAAAAGAAGCTAAACGGTGCCATCCTGTTAAAACCCGGTTACCTACTTCTACGGAGGCCAAGGCTGCCTGGCCGGGGACTGTGTCGGGGGCCCGGGACAACGAGAAGAAGGAAAGCACCGCCTTGACGACCGGCGGACACCCGGTCTAAACTTCTCTTCCTCATCAATGATCACCGGGACTTCAAAAAAAAAAAAAAAGGAGGGAAAGGAGAGGGGGGAAAAGAGAGAGATGGGAGAAAAAAAGAAGGGGGAAAAAAAAAAAAAAAAAAAATCCGAGACGTGGCGAACGGTGTGACACCGCAAGTTCATGTAAAAAAAAAGGGGGCCTGCGGAGGGCGAGGTGGAAAGGGGAACAGAAAACAATCCCGGGAAGAAACACCAGCACAAGCTCGGTTTAGGAAAGGGTCCCATGTTGGGAAAGATCGGACTTGTCCGAACGAGATCGGAAAACAGAGATGGAAGTAATAAAAAAAGCCCTCCCCAAAGGGAAGGGTCCAGGGGGCGCGTGAAAATGTTTTTGAATCGTCGCAAGAAAACGCCCCAAAATCACTCCCTCGAGAGAGTGGAAAAGAGGTCCGTCACCACGAAAACAGAAAGGATTGTGACAGACTAACGAATCAGACACGTAAGAACTGAGAAAAAAAAAAAAAGGGAAAAAGCCAATGAAAAAAAAAAAGACAACTGGAACTGGAGTGAATCAACCGGCCAACGAGATTCAAAAGGCCTAAAAAAGAAAACGCGAAACTTGGGGGGGGAAAACCGTATCCGCAAGAAAGGAACCAAGGAGAACGTGCCTACCTCGGCCGCGCAGGCAAGACGCGACCCCGCATAAGCTAACGGAAAGAATAATCTCCCTCATCAAGGATCTATCCTCAACGGGAACTCGAGGGCTTCCAAGCCCGCGTAGGGGAAGAGTTCCATTCATGGGGTAGCCCTCCCAACGAAGCTGCCGGAAACGAGGGAGGCATAAGGAAGGAAAATCGGGGGAGGACCTCCCTGGCCCCCTGCCCAAACCGGGTGTCTTACAGCAACGAGAAAGCCCACATAGAGAAGCCTAACTCCATGGCAGTCTCACACAACAATTCGGGTCTGCCTACAAAAGATTAAATAAAAGACAGCGCCCACCCGCCAAAAAATCACACACTTGCACCTCGGCCAAAAAAATAAAAAAAAAAAGCACTGCAGGAAAAGAAACCTTTCTCTCCGAAAAGCCATCGGGGGGGAAGTGGAAAGTTCTAGAAGACTCAGACTGCTTTCCTTCACCCGACAAAGGGTGGGTCAGGCAACGTCGGACAAAGCAACAGGCGACAGACCCAGTCCCAGAAAATCGAGAAACAAGAATCGGATTGGGTCGAATGCCCCCACGAAAGGGACGCGGGGTTCCGAGCTATTCGAAAAAAGGAGGCACTACTGAATTTTTTGTGCCGTTGGGCGATAAAGACAGATGAATGGCCAGGAAAAACACCGACTGCGTTGACCCGAACGTGGGGGGCAGGTTTCAAAAAAAAGAGATCAACAAGGGGAAGGGTCAGGGGGGCTGACTCACTAATTAAATTAACAAGACGTCTGCTGTCAGACCAATAAGTCCGAGGGCCCTCGTCTAGGGACCATCGATAAACAAAAAAAACAGGAAGGACCGAAGAAAGGGGGGCCTCTAGCCGGGAGACTCGTTGGCGTGATGGTAGGGAAAAGGAATCGAACAGAAGGGTTTGAATGCCATACAAGGCCTGAGTCAAAACGAAGACACACCTAAAATCCAGAAAGAAGTTAGAGAACTGAAAATCCGCGGGCAGGGGGGACTTTGGGGGAAAGTGGAACCCCACCCCTTGAACAAACTCGTCGACACCTTTCTCTCCATCCACCAAACCAAGGAGCCCAAGCACGAACTCCGAAACCTGAGGCAATGGGGGGAAGACAAGGGAACGTAAAACGACTTCCTCACATCGCCGAGGGGGAAAAAAAAAAAAAAAAAAAAAAACCAATGACGGGTCAAGTGACCAAGACGAGTTACCTTCCCGGAGGGGGAAAGACAGAAAAGAAAGCCCAGTGGGGAGGGCAAAAGGGGGTGTCCAACAGCCAATCGGACGAGAGGGCAAAGGGAAAAGGCAAGGGGAGGATGGTAAATCCGGCTGAGGGCAAAGCGTCAACACTTTCGGTGAGTGAGTCACCCAAATGATGACTACCCGGACACCACGGGTGTATCGAAGCCCGCCTGAATCCAATGGAGCCACAATCTACATTAAAAAAGACCCGGTCAGATAAAGGGAGGGTCGGTATACCGGCTCCTCCAGGGGGAAAAAAGAAGCGGGGGACCAACATCCTGTTGTACGACCTCCCTCCCCAGTGCGCCTGCCAAATGACACCGCCCCATCAGTGGTCCCTTGAACCACCCTCCCCCTCCTTAGTTTGGGGTGATCCGCTAGGGCAAGGGCGGGTACAAGCCGGATGGATCCACCGTATCTGCCCGTGAGAAGAAGACCTACTTAAACACCGATCGAACTTGTGGATGCAACGGGGGTGGGGGTCTGGAGGCCGACAAAAGACCGATAAAAATTTACCGCTTTAGACAAAAACCTTCTTGGAAAATTCGTCGACTGGACCTGGGATCGTACAGAGTGATAAGGGGCGGTACGCAGCAAATATGCCTCCACGGGGGCGCCCCCTGTATGGCTCAAGTTCAAACGGAACCAGAAGGAACAAGAACCTTTAGCAACTGAATCCATGAAGGGGTCACGACGGACGTAGGGGGGATGAGGTTTAGAAAGCGACCGGAATGCCCAACAAATAGGGGTAAGAAAGAAATCCGGACAAAGAATAGGTAGGGCCAAGAAGAAACCGGCGGCAGGAAGGGTGGGATCACCCTGGCGTGCCGGGGGGGTGGAAAGACGAGGGTTACGAAGGGTAAAGCCACGCTCCTTCTGCACAACGACAGGGACCAAGCGGGCGCAGGTGTGCAATTCCGAACGCAAAGGGGGGAGACACCGTGGCAAAGAGACAAGGGAGCACGCGGCCCGCACTGGACAATGGCAAGGAACCCCTCTAAGCGAGCAAAAACAGGGAAAAGGAACAACCGATCGGGGGGATCCCGGAAGCTGGAGATTTTAGTATGGGACGGACTTGGGGTGACGGAGGAAGGGGAAGGGACCCCTTCTGGGATCATACAGTAAAGAGCAGAATCCGAGGCAACAGGAAGACGTATTACAGGATCGCAGTAGAAGGGAAACGCAAAAGGTCGAAAAACTTGTTAAAATGCCCATTTCCCGAATACACTGGTTAGAAGCTTCTGAGCTCCCATAGAATCGGACCCTCCAGTAAGAGTACGGTGCCGCAAAAAAAACCCTTGTTCTGGAGCAAGAACGAATGTTCAACTGAAACGTTCCTAAAGTCAGAGTAACTCTCACCTTCTCTTCCTGATCTATCACCACCCACCAGATTTAGAACAAAGAGACCCTCCGCTTAATAGCGCGGGGTAGGAAGCCAATCATTTCTCAAAAGAGCAGATAAGAAAAGGAAAAGGGATTCACCCTGACCTGGGACGGGAAAGCAAATACCAACACCATCACCTGGTCAGAGTAAAACAGAGGTGTACTCGACGATCACACCAGTAGATCATCGTCCCGGTTAGTAATGGAATCAACCCACCACTCTAAAACTTGGGGGATGTTGGTCAAAGGGGCTAAGGGCATCAAAAAGAATCAGAAGGAAAAAATCACGAGACGCTCCTCATGAGTAAAAGAGACCCGTGTCTAAAAAACAAAAACCTTAGGAGGAGTACAGGGAAAAGGAAAGAGGGGGTGACGACTGAAAAAAGGCGCGGAATACCAGAAAGTCTGTAAGAGGTCGCTTGCGCCTATCCCAAAATAAAAAGTTGGGGAATAGACGCAGGGAGGGAGAGAAGGAGCGTCGTCCCAAGGGCAAAGACCGGGCCCTTACGGTGATTCTTCGGAGCAATCAGGTAGTGAGGGAGCACCACGCGGGTAGGGGCAAGGGGCGGCCGGAGAAAAGGTGAGCTTTGAACCACGTAAGAACCAAAAATTTCGCTGAGGGGAGAATGTGGGGAGGGAACATCTGGTTACGGTTTGCAATAAACGGGAAAGGGACCCAGAGAGGGTAAGGGGAAGCGGCCGTCTGCAGGTCGGTGGGATTACTTTCGTGGAGACCAAAAGAAAGTTGTGGGCAGGGGAATGGCTACTCCAAAAAGCATTGGGGGGATGGACGAGCTAGACCTTACAGAGGGATACATCAGGAACAAATCTCAAACAGTAGGTAGTAAATCGGTGGGGGGGGGACTTTTGCTCCCCTTTGGTGTGTCACGAAGATCGAATCGAGAGCAGGTAGGGTGAGGATCTCTAGTCTGAGAGAAAAGCATACGGGATTCGGGGGGGAGAAGTTCACCGGAGGGCTTTACGGGAAAAAAGATGAAGGATCGTATCAACAAGGAGTCGCGGTGGCCGAGGGCCAGTAGAGCAGAACTGTGCACGGGAAACCTCAGGGAGTTCTGCTCGGTGTCATGAGGTGGTCAGAAAAGAAATGGCGGATGTACGCGAAAAAAAGAAACGGGGCACCCTCGGGTGAACGGGAAGCAGGGCAAGAGGAGTGGGTGCACGACGAAAATCGGATGTTCCAAAGGGAAGGACAGGGGCCTCGGTGTTCAGGATGCCAGAGTCACAAGTCTGAAAAAGGGGATGGGCGCACACCACCAGCAAATAAGTTAAAGGGCGGGCTGGAGGGCGAGAAAAAGGGATGGAGGTAGAACGGTTGCCGTGGGTCCATCCGGACTGGCGGGATACTGCGCGCCATAATAACGATACAGGGTACGGGGGAAAAGGGCAGTCGGAAAAGCCCTCAAGAAAAAGACCTGCCGGGGAAAGCCAGGTTCACTCGCGGTGGGGGGGACTCCACGCCACAGAACAAAAGGGGGGGGAAAGTTTGTCAAGAAAAAAAAAAAAAAAAAAAACGAAAAAGACAAGGGTTGTGCCGTAACTCTCCGTCACGAGTGTTCAGGAGAAGTCTTGGGGGAGGAGGGAGACGGGGGGGGGAAGAGGAGTGGGTCCCGAATGTTGACAGTTGAAAAAACCTGGAGGACGCGAAATGAACAAAAAACAGGTCGAGCCTAAATAACGGCGGGGAGTGCCGAAGTCAATTTTCGCAGGGGGGGGGCAGGGGGGGGAAAGGGGCGGTCCTAAGACGGGGCTAATACCCTAAATGATACAAAACGAGTCTACTGCCGCAAATGCAAGCTGCTTCGGGGGACATAGAAAATGGGAACACTACTTAGCAGGGGGAGGCAAAGCAAAACTGGAGGGGTCCGGAAAGGTATGCGGGACATGAAAAGGGGCATCGGGGGGGTCTTAAGTGATTAGGGATTGGGCAAAACTTTATAGCCGAAGTCTCTGGCCTGGCGAAGGGGTAAAAGCAGGTTTGGTAGGAAAGAAAGGTTGGCAACCTTACAACATCAGGAGAGGCGGGGGAGGAGATAGGGGCGGAGGTCCTGGGACGAACACGGCAAGGGGGGACCGTATGGTCGTTGTAATGCACGGACTCAGGAGAGATGCCATGAACTGCCCACGGCGGGAGAACCAAGGAAAAATTGGTCGTCAAAAGAAACAATTTAGAGAGTGGTCCCGGGGGGAGAGCGGGAGCGGCGGAAGGAGCCTGTGCGCCAGGATCCGTTTATGCATCTGCAGACAGGAAAAACAGGCACGTTGTCCGCCGCTGGAAGCGTCGGGGAAACCACTACCTCGTCGGGGTGAAAGACGGAAAGGTCTGGCAGGCTCAAGGGGGGTTGAACCTAGGATAATGACAACAAGAATGCGGTCCGGGATGGAGAATTCACCCGATCTCAGTGGGGTTGGGGGTGGGGGTGCACATGAGGGGTTCTGTGGGGGCTTAACACGACGCTCTAATGATATATGAGGCGAGAAGCTGTACCGGGAAAGGGCACGGGGGGGTGAACGGGTGAGGTGAAACCACGGGTCGTTCAGTGAAAGAAATAACACATGAAAAGATCCACGGACCAAGGAGAAAAAAATGGGGAGGAAGAGCGGGGGGGGGAAAGGGAAAGTCCCCCACTCTTCGTCGCTTCAGGAGAGCCACGGGTGGAAACATCCTTTTGTTTCTCATGGCTCAAAACAACAGGGTAGAAAAGGAGTACCGAAATGGGTGGGGGAGCGTGAGGAACTGACGCTTTCGGGATAGTCTTGGCTTCTTAAAAAGGGCAAGGGGTTGGAAGATCAGTGAACCCCTGGATAGAACCGCCAGCAATGGTAGTATGCCTTCCGCGGGTATCAACTTTCCTTTCGATGCATGAACGCGGAGTGAAAGGAAGGAATTGTGGAAGGGGGGTTTCAGAGCGGGGATCCGGAAAAGGGACGGGGGAGGGTCGTTCCGTCACATAGGAAAAAAACGGGGTTGAACGAGGCGGGAACGGGCAGCTTGACTGGGCAGTGCAGGGGGGAAAAACGCAGAATCTCGGACGCGATCTCTGCGATTGGGCAGGAGGGCGGACGGGGAACGAGTTCCCCCCAGGTTTGACGTGGGACTTGCCGACTGCTTCCAAAGAATTGCAGGAACTGGGAAAAGAGAACAGGCTTTCAACAATAAAAATTGTTCTTAGACCTTCAGGAAAAAGACCACGTGAGGAGAAAAAGGTAACACGAGCAAGGGGCAGGACCAAAGTGGGCGGGGGGATGGGGCGCTCAGAGCGTGTTAAAGCTCGGAGCAAAAAAGTTCAGCAACCTGGGGCACGGAAAACGAGAGAAAAAAGAGCGAGGTCTTAGGGAAAAAAGCCGGGAACGGGGTAGGGGGAACCCGGCAACACGCGCCGCCTGGGAAGGAAAGCACTTACAGCCTGTGAAAACACTCACTCAAGGACTCCTGCTCGGCCAATCAGAGAGAAAAAGAACAAAAACAAAAAAGGAGGAGAAAAAAGAGAGATGGGCGGGAAGAGAACGAATCGGGGAAAAGAACGGTGGGAAGAAAGGGGAGGGGGTCAGCGGGTTGGATGCCAAGCCGCGGTTTGTCCGGCCAACCCAACAGTACCGGGGAAGACAAAAAGAGAGCGAAGGTTTGGGGGAAGGAAGGGAGGGAACCAGGGGGGGAAAAAAACCGGATTGCGAACGAGCTCCTTACCTCTATGACTCCGGGACCAAAGAAACAACACTAGTAACCGTGACAAGGGGCCAAAAGCTCGGTAACCTGGGGGGTTTCACAGCACCGTCAAAACAAAAAAAAACATGGGGCTCGAAGGGCAAGGGAAAGGTTCACTACAGATTGAGGGTGAACAAGCACGATGAGACACACATGAGAAATTCTGTTCAACCTGGGATCCATCAAACCCTGGTTGAAACATCAGGGAAAAGGAAGGACGTTCAATTAGCAGAAACATTTTCGCACGACCTGGGAATGGGAAGGTTAACCCTGCGAAATGAAACAACGACGATCTCTGACGAATACCGAGAGGGAAACCAAAACCACTAGAGGGAAACTTGAAACTAAAGAACAGCACTCCAGACGAGACTGAAAACTAAAGAACCCTGGGAACAAGAGTTTCCCTCCTCTTATGTGGAATCGGCCGTAATTTAAGAGGAGAAGATCCCGAGAAAGTCCTCCCACAGAGGATCCGGGCTAGCCCGTCCTCTTCAAGCTAGTGGGAGGAAGACACGAAAAAAAGGACTAAAAGCGGACGCTAAGACGTCCGCATCT
>Ga0179591_1293388_pt1 | contig 12721 bp, 19 predicted proteins | sample CZOMad2_1_08_16f_FD_182891 | JGI IMG/M metagenome (GOLD analysis project Ga0179591, IMG submission 182891) | Vadose zone soil fungal communities from Angelo Coast Range Reserve, California, USA - CZOMad2_1_08_16fungal (PacBio error correction) | ecosystem: Environmental > Terrestrial > Soil >...
TGAACTTTCAGGGTCAGCATGGGAGGAAAATAAAAGGAGCAAGGGGAGGAAAAAAAAAGCCAAGAAACGAAAGACGCTGTTAGGCCGCGACTTCGCCAAACGTTTGCGGTTCCTCTAAAAGTTCTTTCTTGGAGGGAAAAAAGATCTGAAAGGTCATCGGGGAGTGGAAAAAGTGCTCAGCAAACCTGAGACAGAATCTCACGGGGGGCTTAAGGGGTTAGGTAGGAAAAAACTGGGGTTGGGGGAAGGGTTTTGGCGCAGGATCTAAAATCAATACGGCCATCAGGCAGAAAAGAGGGGTATATCACCCAGAGACGTGACTTAACGGGGTTCCAAGCGGCAGAAAAAGAATCAGTTTTTGCGTCGAGGGAAAAACGAAGGGAAAAAAAACAAAGTGCTGCGCCTTAAAACAAGAGGGGGGCCTGGTTTTCTACAAAAGAAATTGCTGGGGAAAAAAAGGGTCAAAAAAAGGAGGAGGGGGGGGGGGGGGAAAAGAGGGTCGGACGTGGACTGGCGGTTGAAGCTCAGAAAAAAATAAAAAAGAGGGAGGAAAAAAAAAAAGCAAGAGGAAAGGGGTGAACTAAACCAACGGAGGGAAATCAATCGCGCAAAAAAAATTCGAGATCCTTATTTACGGAGGGGGTAAAGCAGCAAAAAAAAAATGATTGGGGTCCGAAAGGGGCTTAAAAGCAGACGTACAACGTCAAAAAGGACTTCTCCAAAACAACTTCTTAGGGGAAGGAGGTGGGGAAGGGGGGGGGGGGATACAATGTGAAACGAAAAGAGATTATTTTTGCCAACAAGCTTACCTTACGCAAAAAAAGAAACTTATTAAAAAAAAGAAGGGAGAAAGAGGGGGGCAAGGGAAGGAGAAACTTCGGTCCGGGGACACCATCATTGGAAAGCAAGAGCCAGGGAAGAGAAAGAAAAAACTGGTAGAAGAAGGGGGTAACTCTGGGTCCCAAGGGGGTATAGTTCATTTGGCCAGACACCTTTTCCTGGGGGGGACTATTCTAAAAAGAAGGAGAACTCTGGAAAAATAAAGTTAAAAAAAAAGAAAATAGGTCGGCACCAGCGGGGTTTTTTTCACAAACGCAGGAGGGAAAAGAATGAAGAGACAGAAATCAAGGGGGGGGAAAGAACATAGAGAAAAACGAAGGGGTTTCATGGAGAAACTCACCAGAAAGGATACTAAACTGCGACGCGGTTTACTGGGGTATGAAATAAAAAAAAATAGGAAAGTAGTGTGTTCAAACGGGGGGGGGGCCGTGTAAAATTGATGATCTCGAGGGTTTCGGTCCCAAGCTTCTAAGAAGTCCCTTTCGAAGGGAAAGGGGGGGGGGGGGACAAAAGGAAAGAGAATGAAAAACTAGGGGGCGCGATTCGGAGCGAAGAAAAACTGCGCGTGTGTATCGTCACCATCGGGCCCATAAAAAGGGGCAAGATCAAGGGGGGGTAGAAAATTCGAAGACTCGAACAAACAGCTTCATAGCCGACAGCTGGGGAAGTTAACAGGAAAACCATTTAAAAAGGGAAAAAATTTGGGCCGTGTGAAATGGGACTAGAGGGGGTAACAAAAAGAAAAAGCAACGTGAGGAAAACGCTGAGAACGGTGAGAAAAAGCACCTGCCACTAAGAGGGTAAAGAAGTCGCGCAATTTTCCATCATGAGAAACCGGGAGGGTCTAGAAAAGAGCTAGGCAAAGGAAAAAAGGGGATCGGAATTACAAGGTAAGATCATGGGTTGTCCGAAAGAAGGGTTCAATATCTCAACAGGCGTAGAGCTACCGAAAGCAATAGGACTAAACTTTACACAATTCAAAAAGCTAATCTCCGTGGATAAAAGAAAAGAGGGAAGTTGGGACAGAAAGTTGTGAAAATCAGACAAAGTGTTTTGCAAAAAAAGAGAAAACACTCAAACGGAAGGGTAGGGGAGGGGAGAAATCAACGTCCGCAGGGCGAGTCACCGTGGGTCCCACCTGGGGAAGAGGAAGAAAAAAACCAGGCAACGGCAACCTAGACGTCCATCGGTAGGTCTCGTTAGGAACGAAAAAGGAAAAAGAGGGATAAAAAGACCAGGGGCAGGATCCAAAGAGGGAAAACGCACAATCGGAACTGGATACAACTGAGAAAGGGTTCACAGACAGGGGAGGGAAGTGAAAGGAAAAAAATCAAGAAAGAGAAGTGTAACATGCTATCGTGGTCCCTATCTGTTGGGGGAGATGGGGTAGGATTAAAGCGGGACTCACACTTGCTTTCATTTGCGAATTATTGAGTTGGGTGGACAATAGGAGTTTAATCCTAAAAGGAAAAAAGGGGAGTACGAAGCCAACCGGGGAGGAAAGGGGAAAAATGGGCAGTTTGGGCAACTGCAAAAGTTTCTGGACTGTAAAGTAGCAGTTGAAAGAGTGGTGAAAAAGAAATCATGGAGCTTAGTCGAACGATGAAAATTTTCTGAAGTGGTTGGGACTTGAAGAAGGGCGGGGACATTCAGAATAGAAAGGGGAAAAAAGAATATGAATCAAGGTGGTGGTGTCAAGGAAAACAAAAACATGTTCAATTGAATTGGTTGGAAAAAACTAAAGGGGGGGACCCTAATCGGGGGAGAAGTGGTTGAAGACGATAGCGTGAATCCTTTGTAAAATCAAGTAGGGTAGCAAAGTCCAGAAGGGGGACTTTTCTTCAGAGGGGGATGAAAAGTCCAGGACAAACAAATGGTGCAGTAAGCCACAATTAAATGATTTTCATAAGGACGAAAAATTTAATCTGGAGGGGAAACACCGAAAAAAAGAAGGAAAAGAAACTATTATTGGGCCCCGGGGGGGTTTTCTAGAGTCGGCACTTTTGAATAATACAGCTTGGTCAGGATTTCTGAGGAGGGGACTGGGGGCGGCAAAGGGGAAGAAAGAAAAGAAAAAGAGAGGAGGTCGAATGGACATAAGAAGGAGAAGAGGAATTCCGCCCTAATGTTGGGCCAACTGCTTCGAACAGACTGATGCCTTTTTAACCCGGCGGGAGTGCACGAAGGAAAGTAAATTTGCCAACAAAGTTCTTCCATTTTGGGGGAAGGGGGATATTCTCTCTATAAAACAAAAAAAAAAAAAGACAACGGAGGAGGAGGAAAAAGAATAACGCCAAAACGGGAAAAATGGGAATGTGAATCAAAGGGGGGTGTCCCAACACGGGGAAAGGGGGTTTCAGGAGTGAAAAAATACGGATAGCATAAATGACAAGGAAGAAACTAAGGGGTGTCCTAATCAGTAGGGGAAAATCAGATGGCTAGCGAAAGCTAAGAAATTGGACCAGGGACTAAGGGGGGAGGGTTCAAACCACATTACTTTCTCTGGGAAGAGGACCAATAAAAGGGCAAAAAGCCCAAGAGAAGAGGATGGTATCTTCAAAGCGCCCGGAACCGGATGAAAAAACCATCGTGGGGCGACAAGGAAGGCAAAAAAATAGGAGGGGGGGAGGAAGGTGGGGGGTTCTGACCCAGAAAGGAGACCTAGAAGCCCTAAATGTCAAAATGTGGGGAGGAGAAACAGATGAGGAGGTATCTTGAGGGGGGGTTTGGGAGGTGCATTCCACCCGTGAAAACCGAAACGTATGGGTAATTGGAGAAAGAAAGGATGTGAAAACAAAGCTCCAACGCGCCCGCGGTCGGTCTTTAACAAAATCGAAACCAGACGGGGGGGGAGAAAAAACGGGCGGTCTTCAAAAGGAAAAAAAATGGAAAAAAGGGGCTGGGGGGATGGGGAAGGGGGAAAAAAGCAGCAAATCTTTTCCCATTGTCAGTTCCAAGCGGGGTGAACATTTCCTAATGAAAGAAGTTGTCACAGGGAAGGGAAAAAGAAGAACAAAAAAACGCGAGAATAGGTCGGTTAGGCGGAGACTGTTCAGAGTTGGGAGAAAAGAATGCTCAAGCCAAGAGGGTTGTAAGCGAACTTTTGTCGGGAGGGGAAAGCCTCCACAGGAAAAAAACACGGCAGTGGGGGAGAGTAACTCTTTCATGCAGCGACTCAGTCATCAGGGGGGTGGGTTAAAAGGGGTGGGGTAGAAATGTGACGGAGGAGCGCTAGCAATAATCGCAAGAAAAGAACGTTATTCAAAAAGAGGTTTAGAATGGGAAGAATACTCAAAAGGAGATGAAAGATACGACAGGAAAAAAAACCAATCGATTGCCAGCAAGGATGGTTTTCCAATTCACTCCGGATATGGGAAGGGAAGAAACTTGAAGTGGAGTAGGGGTGAAATCCAGAAGTTTTTGGGAATCCTGCCTGGCGATATGGGAGCCAATAGGGGAAAGGGACAATTTCCTAAGGAAGATACCAATGGTCAACGACCCGGTGGTCGTTTTTGGAGAAAGGGATGGTCAAAAGGGGGGGGCCAAAAGGACTTAGACCGCGGGGTTTTTAAAAAAAGAAAATTGCGGGAGAAGACTAAGAGAAAATCGGAAAGAAAGCAAATGTGCGGGGTGGCCAAAAAAGGTGAACATGCAAAAAACTGCAGGAATAAAAGAGCCCTGGGGAAACGATTTCGGTGAAGGGGGAGGACGGGGAACCAAGGAGGGGGGCATTTTGGATGAGACTGGCAGAAAGAGATCATTCACCCAAGAGAAAACGAAAAAAAAAAATGTTTGTGGGACGGAAAAAAGTGAAAACCAACAAGCCAGGGGTGGAAATTCCAGGAAAATTGTTTTCCCCTCAGGAAAGGAGGATCTTGAAAAAAAAGATTGAATTTCCGTGAGGGCCTGTGTAGTCGGGGGGGAAACTTCAGGGGGAGGAGTCAATTTTCAGGGGAAGGTTAAAGTCGAGGGAGGAAGATTAGTCAGAGTTTGATCTGAAAGGTCAAAATTTCACCCTAAAAAGGAAGAAACGACAGGGGGGCATTTTACAGGAAGAGAGAAAAAAAGATCTGTTGGATTTTTTGAACTCTTTCTAAAGAAGGGGTCGATGGCTAGGCTAAAAAGAAAACACGGATCAGGGAACGTCACTCACCCCCAAAACTTCACGTTGGGTGATCTGCGTTGGAAATTAGACTAAAGGATTAGTTCGACAAAAGGAGAAATAAAATTACCCAACAGGGAGAGAAAAAGGAGATCATCCACTTCTTGAAACATTCACCAAAGTGAAAAAAAAAGGAAAAGCACTAAAATTATTAAAGGGGGGGGGAACACGGGCACAAGGGAAAAATGCGTAAAGGCAAACGATTTGAAGGTCTCGGGGTGACTGGGAGCAACAACCTTTGGAAGTTCACAGAGGTGAAAGAATGATCACAAAGCGTGGGAGCGTTAGTTTTATGAGCCTGCTTTGGGAAAAAAAAACCAGACTGGGGGGGACTACGGCATCCTAATTTCCGCTGGCGTCAGCATCGGGATAAGCGTGTTGACCGAATCGGTAGGTTTCTAACAGAACTCCTGAGGAGTGGGGGGGGCTTGCATTAACTCGAGCTAAAATATGAGCGCGGAGAAATGAGCCTACACTGGATAAGAGACTTCCTGAATTTGGGAAATCAGGGGGGTGAAAGTCAAGTTTCAGACCAATCGAGTGGTATGGGTCATCAGGGGGGGGGCGTAAGGTCCACTTACTTGGGGGAAAAGAAAAAAAAAAAAAGAGATTGGTTACCTTTTAAACACAAATCATTTGGGGAGGAACGGCATAAACAGGAGCAAGAACTGGGGAAGAGTAGTCAGGGGGTGGACGTGTTGGGGAAGGGTCACTTCTTTAAATACCTGGTCTTAACTGTTGAAAAAATGAATCAACGATGTGGAAGGACACTATGACGGGGTGAAAGTTGACTCTCTTGGGGGGGGGGGAGGGAAGCACTTGTTGGATTATGGTGGGCGAATGGCAAACTCTAAAAAGGTTGGCGGGGAGATTCCCCCCAAGGACCGTAAAAAGTGCCCGAACGCATGGACCAAGGACTCAGGGTTTTCGACCATTTTGGGGAATGTGGTGTCAAGCCCTTTTTTCCTGGGGACAGCCCCGACCCCTCGGGCAAAGGACTGGGACTCGAAAAATTTATTGGGGTTCCGATGTTATAGTACGGGCAAAACTGCTGGGCCGGAGGTTAACCAGAGGGGGTTTCAGGCACGGGAATATCGGCGGGGGTGGATATCGCGAATGAAAAGACAATGAACATAACAGGGAAGAGCGGGGGTCACGAGTAGAGTCCCAAAAAACTTCCAGAACTTAGAAGAAGAGAAAGAGAAAGTAAAGAATGAAAATCCCTTGGGGGGGAAGAAGGAAAAAGGGGTCGCAAGAGCAAAGTGGGGAAGATACACCAGCAATTAGACACCCGGAAAGGGTTTTGATAGAAATTGTAAAGGAACCCTAACGAGGAGGATGGTCTTGGGGCCGTCAGAGGAAGCCTTGACGGAACCATTCCAGGAAACAAGACTTTGTAAATACGAAGTAAATCATCACGAAAACAAACGAGGGAAGAAAGAGAAGAAGAAATGGAAGGTAGTGGAAAGAGAGAAAGTCATAATGGGAAAGGACATTAGTCGGAACGCACAAGCACACAGCAAGCCTAGTAGGGGGGGCAAAGACATAACAAGCACGGCGAAAACTGTAGGGTTGTCTAATGGATTAACCAGAGCTTCATCTTTACTTTGACAAATTGGGATAAGGCTGACTAATGGGGCCTGAAGAGATCGGATAATGGGGGAGGGGGGGGTTGTGTTCAGGGATGAACGAAAGAGGTTTTAGAGAATCGCGCATGGGCATCGAGAAAAACCATATCCTACGGTGGGCAAAAGGCGGAAAAAAAAAGACAGTTTCCTGGGAGAAACGAAGAAAAACCATACCATTGCGCTCCAGGTGCTGGTGGTCCAAGGGGACAATGAAAACAAATGTTAGAAAAAAAAAATTGGATTGCGGTGGGGGGGAGGAGAAAAGTTCTTAACGGGGACTGTCATGAAAAGCTCCCGGGCCTCCGCGGATGAGTAGTGAAACGAATCACGCAAAAGGGGGGAAATCCTCCAAAAACAGATTCAATCAATAGCAAGGCAATTCGCGGTATTGTCGGTGCAACAAAAGAATTGGGTCCAATAAAGTCTTAAAAATAATGAACTTAAAAAAAGAATGAACAATAATTAAGAAACAAGAAACGCCATTCTGCTTGGGGGTGGTTCAGGGGATGCGGAAAACCGATGATTGAATGTGGGAAAGAAAAACACATTAGTCTACTTAAACTAACAAGTATTTAAAAACAAAAGAGAATAGATGGGGACTAAAAAAACATTGAGTCCTTTGCACCAACACCGGCAAAGGCAAGGCCGTCTCGGTCGACGGTCGAACGCCATAGTAGTAGGGTTTGCACTGGGTGGGTACAAGAAAAATTCTTAATACAGGAAGAAAACTAGAAAGTCGAAGAGTCGAGAGAGAATTAGAGCCGGAACTGGAAAAGCGGGTGTGTTAAAAAAAACAAGGACGCAGGGGGAAGAAAGAAAAATCCTCCAAAAAAGAACTTTTTTAATGCAACATCTGAAAGAAGTGTGGGTCGAAGACAACCGGAGTTAACGAAAGCAACGCTTGGGGCTGAAAACGCGGGGGGAAAACGGTGTATCCAGACCTAATAGGGAGTTCGTTGGGGGGCGGGCGACACGTTGGGGAGGAGCGACAACCGGGCAATTGGTTGGAGTGAGGGGAGGGCAGTGTACCCCTGGCACGCCACCCTAGTACAGCGCCGCAGTGCTAAACTGGGGGGGGGGGAGTCATGAGGGGGGACAGGGGGAGGGGGGGTATCAGGTCCCCAGCGTTCCGCCGATCTTCGGTGGTTAGAGGGGCAATCGCCACCCGCAATCAGGCCTGAAGGAAAACTTCGAAACCCTCGTAAAGGGGGGAAACTTCAGGGAAACATTTGGTCCGATAGGGTGGCAAACAAGGAGAGAACGATCGCCTCACCAGTACGCGCGGTGGAGAAAATCGAATCACCCCAACCGGGGAATGGAAAAAGCAAGAAGCAAGGAAATCATCGCCGGTACGAACGCAAGCCATCCAAATAAAGTGGTTGACAGGGGGAGACGAAGTACCCTGAACAGTCCGAGGGGTGTTTATTGCTAAAAACAAGGGGGGGGATATTAAAGAAGGAGAGAGCAGGGATGTATCAACAAGAGCCCAGCCCGTCAAACAAAAGGGAAGCACTAAAAGCGTACTTTTAAAAGCAGCGCTTTTCTTGAATTCATTGGGGTGGTCAGGGGGTGTTGAGGGGAGAAAGAAGAACTCTATTTATAGGAGAGGGTGGCGTGCCTCAAACGTTTCGCGGTGGGGTCTAACTGTTCAAGGTAGAAGAATGATTTAGGTCCACCAAAGCAGCAAGGGTCCCGGGTAGACGTAGTCCGGTCTGTCAGTGAGAGAGGGGCACTATGGCGAATCCTTCAGAGGCCATTGAGAGGTGGGATCCAAATTAGTTGGTAAACCCTCATCGTTCTTGTAATAAACGCATGGGGGAAGGGCAGGAAAACACGGGCCATGATGAAAGAGAGGTGGAGGACAAAAGTTCTAGGGATTGTGTCCCTGAAAAATTTTGAATTATCAGTGCCAATTTATCTTGGGGGCGAGCCGTTAGTGGGAACAAAGGGTTCTATGTTGAGTGAAAGAAAAATAGTCTTCGAAAAACGCAACAACTTGCTTTACGGGGCAACATGCTTGGCCTGAGCGCAGTGGGGGGAAAGCAAATTTTCGGGAAAGACGTACGGGGAAAGGGTAGCTTAAAGACGTGTTCTCTAGACAGAGAGGCCGGGTGCACGAAAGACATACAAAGAAATTATGACAGCTAATGTTTGGGTTAAATGGCCGGGACGGCCTGAATTAGGTTACCGGCAATGGAAGATACGGATGGAGTTGCTGGGTTTGGCACGGTGGGACCTCCAAAAAAAAACATGTGAAGTGCTTGGAAGGGCCGACCTTTCACAGAACCAACATTTTTCGAATGTTGAACCTCGAGCAACGTGGTTTGGGCGGTGGGGGTGATGCAGTGGAGGGGGAGGACACGACCCATGGCGTACGGTTCTTAGCGGGTTGTATAGGAGAATGACAAACCCTCCCTAAGAAATTACCTTGGGTTTGAAGCCCACTTTAAGTTCGCAAAAAGGTAAAAAAAAAAGCTATTTCAGATCGGGACCGAAAAAAAAAAAAAAAAAAAAGGTTTATTTGCAAAAAAAGGGGTGGGTCCTATCAAGTCGGGCGGAATGAGAATAAGCAGAAAGAGAGTAGGTTATTAAGAGGACATCGGGATACATGAAAAAGAAAAATGACCCTTCTAGGGGGGAGGTGTCGGCATATAAAAAAAGGGGGGGGCACTAATGTTTAGAAAGGGGACTTTCTAAAATGCAGGAGTAAGGAGGTCAAGCTGGGGGAGGGAAAAAAACGAATGAAAAAATCAAGTTTTACAAAGGTTTAGAAAGTCCATTTGGCGGTCGGATTTAAAGGCCAAAACAAAACAAAAAGGAGAGAGGAAAAGAAGATAGAAAGACAAGAAGAAAACGAAAAATGTAATTTCAAAAGGGAAGAACAGGTGTTTAAATAAACTGGATTTTTCAGTCGTGCAAAATAGGAAGGAACGAAAAAAGCAGAAGGAAATGCACTCCCTAATAAGCAGGGCAAGCATGAGGCATCTAAAGATTTTCACTCTCGGAATTCCCGCGATAAATACCCCCGTTGGCCCCAGGGTTGGGGAAGGATTGAGCGAAATGGGTTCATCGGAGAAGAGAGAGGGAAAAACTCAGAAGACGGAAATCACAAAAGAATGGTTACTTTCGAAGGCAAAAAACGGCCACGAGAGTATAAACCATACTGAGTCAAAAGACAGAGGGGGGGGAAGGGGTCGAAGGGTTGTGAGACCTAATGGATAGCAAACCCGAAGCCCTGTCGAAACCGGACAGGGAAAAAGAGTGGGGGGCAAAGGTCAAACTTAAGATCTTATTGTTTTCATTTACTCAATCCCACATTACAGGAAAAGAGAGAGAAGGAAAGAGTTTGGTTGGATCACAGAAGGGATGGTTTCCCCAAATAAGTAGGACAGAAAACGGCAGATAAAAGCTCTCCAAATTCAAAAGCTTCGGCTCACGTCGGATGACAATGGGGGAAAAAGGTCCTTTGGCGTTGGAACTTTGAACCAGGAAGAAAAGACAGAGAGAGTGGCGAAATCTCCCATGGGGCCACCTGGGAACGACGGAAAAGAATCAGAAACGGTCAGTGAAAAAAGAATGTTCTTTGGTCTGGTGGCTCTGACTTACGCCGACAGGGACAGGAGAACTGTTAAAGAACTTGCGTTGTTTTGTTTTTGGCACCTTTTTCCGTCACAAGGCCGGGGGGGAACCAAAAAAGGCCGGGCACACAGAAGGATCGGGAGGGTGTAGGACGCAATGGGTTTCGAGGGAAAGAGAGTTGTCACGAGGAAAAGAATTCAATAAGCGCAATGTTAAGCAGTGGGCATGTTTAGGGGGAAAAGTCAATCAAAGGAAAAACTCTCAAATCTTAGGGGGGGTGTATGCCTAAATCGCTGTGCGCAACAGAAGCTTGTGAACAAAGGGGGGGAAACTAGAAGGAACCGTTGCCCCGCCCCGTTGAGTAAGTCAAAGAGAGGTTAATCATGGGCAAGGCATGGCCATGGGAGAGAGGGGGGGAAGAGTACTCAATGGGGGGGGGGGGGGGAACATTGGAGAGAGAAAAACCAAAAGTCCTGGAAGGCCGTGGCTGGGGGGCTAAGATAAGAAAACTTGGGGGGTAAACAGGGGTATAAGAAGCGAACGTTTGGAGCTGCTACATCAAAAGCAGAGAAAACCATCAGGGAAAGAGGTTTAGGCAAAACTCTGAAACGCTATGCAAAACTGGCGGAAAAAAAACGATGGTGACAGAGGAGCCTTAAAGAATGAGGGTGGGGGGGGATGGGGTAACGTTAGAAACTATCGGGCTTGGGGCTAACCGTATGCTCTAAAAAAAGGGACGCAATCAAGAAAGCCCCAGTGGGGAAAGTCCTGACTTTTTCCCGACCCATCCATCCTCCCGGGTACTTCCGGAACTGTTGCACAGAAAAAGACAAAAGGAGAAGGGGGGGGTCGAGAGGGGTTTAGAGGGGGGAGACTTCGTGATCCTTGACTGCGGATTTAAACTCCAGGGCTAGAGAGTCCGAATGGGAAAGGAGCTATCTGCCCCAAATGATACCATGAAATTACTTTCATCGAGCATGAAGGTGTCATTTTAAACTCGGAGGAGGTAATGGGGTAGGACGCGAACCCTAGTCACTAAAAAAGTAAGATTGTTCTCTTGGGGGGACGATGGGGACGATAACACAGCGCGCTATCAGAAAAAAGGTGAAGCACATTGGGGGGGAGCAGGCAGTCACCTTACGAAAGGGGGGTAAAGGATCAGGCTATATAGCGACCGCCCCGGAAGAAAGGGAGAAAGAAAAGGGACAGGAATTGAACATCCAATCAAAAAAAAAAGACACTAAATTAGAGTCTGGTAACAACTGGGCCCCCGTACGAAAGAAAAATTATGTAAAGGAAAAAAAGGGTTTGTAATTCAAAACGGATAAACCCAACCCGTTTAGAAAGAGGGGTTAAACATTAGGAACATTCGTGTCGGGGGGTAGGGAGGAAGGGATAATACCTAACCTGCCCCCTTGTGGGGGGAAAACAACGCAGGGGGGGGGTTAAACGGGAAAGAAACAGACAAAAGGGACCTCATAATTGGGGAACTAACATCCGCTGTTCTACTGACATTGCGTTTCCGAGTCTATTGGATTCCGGCTTTTGTCGGAGAAGGAGCTCAGAATTAAATTCAGGAAGATCCTACATGATCACGAAAAGAGTAACGTATGACCGTTTGCGGGTCCAAGGCAAAGGGTGATAGTAAGGGGGGGGTGGGACCACCTGGGATTAAAAGGCCGACTTAATGTTGGGGAAAAAAAATAATCTCTGGGCCGTTTCAAGGGGAAAAAAACAGCCAAGTTTTTGATTTCCCCAGTACATAGCCCAAAAAGAAGAGAGAAACAGTTGGGACGGTTTTGTGGACACGGGACTGGGAGTTTAAGAAGTGTCAAGGGCCAAGGACGGAAAACGGGGTGACAAATGGGACAAAGCAAAATCAAGAGGAGGGGGGAACCAGTGACAGTAGAACAAAAAATGAGTTGCCAGCTTGGGGGGGGGGGGGATCAATTTACGACATGGCGCGCTGTGACGCGTCGGGCAAGGAAAGTCAACAGTTCCGAAAAATCAGGGAAACAGGAAAAAAAGGAAAGGACAAAAAAAAGGGTGTTTTTTGACATGGTGTCAAGCCCTGGGGTGAGAAAAACAAGAAATAGGGCCCGGCACAAGGGGGTATGGGGGGGGTCTCGGTGGAGTCCTCAACTTCTGGACACTGCCTTGGGACCAAGTAGTTTCAGGGTATCTGGGGAAAAGTCAAGATAGGCCCAATTCAAAATCACAGTCCAGAAAGATAGTTAAAAAGAAAAAAAAGAGGGTCCAAAAGTGCAAACCAGGCAGAGAGTCAGGAACATAGATCACTGTGAGCCAAGAAGTGAGAAACCATGGGAAAAGGGAAACAGATTTAGGGGAGCACTTAGTGGACTTGACGACCGCATTAGACGAGAAAAAAGAAAGGGTGGGACCACGTGGTGCATCGTCCGTACAGCGGCTGGTGGGCGCACGTTGGCCTTTCAAACGAGGAATTACTCTTGAGAGGGGGGGGGAAACCGATGTCTTCGGCTGAAATCCTAGT
>Ga0179591_1131957_pt1 | contig 12720 bp, 11 predicted proteins | sample CZOMad2_1_08_16f_FD_182891 | JGI IMG/M metagenome (GOLD analysis project Ga0179591, IMG submission 182891) | Vadose zone soil fungal communities from Angelo Coast Range Reserve, California, USA - CZOMad2_1_08_16fungal (PacBio error correction) | ecosystem: Environmental > Terrestrial > Soil >...
CTTGCGTCCTGATGTCAAGCAACAATTCCTCGGGGGTGAAAAGGATGTGGGGACAGGACTTCGCCTGGTGGTCAACCCAACAAGGGAGATGGGAGGTGACCTTGGGAAGGTGTGCCTAGGGAAATGTCCTTCAAAGCCTTAAGAAAATAACCGGCGCGTCAAGTGGGCAGTAAGCAGCACGGGGGGGTCCCTTCCCTGGGTGGGTTGTCGACCGGAAGAAGAAAGAAGAAATCGCCGCTTCACATCCTCACAAAGGTCGAACAAGAGCCTACAAGCAAGAAGCCAACTTACCTTGCGCGGTCCGATGCAGCCAGAAAAAAAAAATCATGGGATGACCTGATGGGCGGGGGGGGGTGGGTCCTGAGGGGGGGGGGGGCCGACCGTGGGTGAATGTAAAAAGTCAGCCTCGTGTAAAAAGGGCTGAGTGGAGGACACCTCGACGGAACAACGAAAAAGCAACGTCACATGGAAAACTATCTAAGGATTGGGGGCGCCGGGTTGACGCCGCGGAGAACACAGTCACGATCGAACATCCAAAACGGGAGACAGCGAGGCGAACCGTAGTGCGTCAAACTACCTAAAAGACGTCGACGGACGGCCGGGGGGAAGCCCCACTTTCTGCTTTCCAGAATGGGGAACGACCAAGGGACCAGAGAGTGAGGAGTTCAGGCGCTCGAACTGACTCACCGGAAGGGTGCCAGGGAGGAGGGCCCTCTCATCGCACTCGAGGAGGCCTCCTGAAGGTGAATACCTAGAAGAGTTCTGACCCACACCTTTAGGCGTCGTAGAAAGGAAAAATGACGAGGGGGTTCTGCGTTCCATTATACTATATGCAAGCCGAGGGGGGCTCGGAGCAAAAAGGGGTTACGCCTCAATCACAAGGGGGAATAACCCCCCGTGGAGACCCGAACTCCGCGAAGGAAGAATGGTCGCAGAAGAAGAGGGGGGATCTCGACCGGTAACGCGGCTGCTGGCCGTAAACGAGTAGGTCGGACTCCCGGCCCCGTGAGGAAAGGAGCAACCCGTCCGGAGACGAGCGTGCGCGCACAAGAAGACTACAGTCTCCGTACAAAAGGTCGGCCGGAAGCAGGGGGAGAGACAACGGGGCCCGGAAGAAAGGTTCGCGCTCGAAACAGCAAGGGCAAAAAGGGGCCTCGAGAAAACGGAGAAACAATGGATCAGTCGGTGTGTGGGATTCATCAACGAGGACAGAAACACGGCAGGAAACTTACTGGCTGCACCATTCGCAAAGAGATGTGAGGTAGAGCGTACATAGAAGTTGAAATACAAAAGTCGGCGACAAAGGAAAGAGACCCCGTATCTGAAGAAGGGGAAAACCTCCAAGGAGTCCAGCGTCTAACAAGAAGGCAAAGGGATCGCTAAAGAAGAACAAACCAACCGAGGAATTCCCGGTGGACCGCGAATGTTTATAAAAAACACCGTGAAAAGAAAACACGCCGGCGGAAGGGATAGCGCAGCAGGATCTTCGGCCGTGAAGAGGAGAACCGACATAGTCCGAGAAACGAAGCGGTCGAGCCAACGGCATACCGAGCTGAAAACGGTGCGGACCGGCGACGCGAGAGAGGGCCGTCGCATCGCCCGCCTGATTCGGCACCGGGGGGGTTGCCATGGGGTAGTCAAGGTCGCAAGAAAAACTGCGCATTCGGGCTACAGAAATGAGGGGAAAAGGGCCGCGAGAGAACGGTAAACTGCATGAGAGTGGTCAATCTAGGTCAGTACAACTGAAGGGATAGGTACGACCGGCTCAACTCGAGGGGGCCAACGAATACTACGGGGACGGAACGTCCTCGTACGCTGCCTTACAAAAACCGTTGGAGTCATTGAACCTCCCTACCGTCACAAAAAAAAAAAAAAAAAAAACCACGTCCAACAAAAAACCCAAAAAAAAAAAACAAACCCAAAAACCAAGACCCAAACAAACACGGCCCCAAAACCAAAACCCCCCAAAAAAAAAAAACCACAAAAAGCAACCAACCCGACGAAAAAAAAACAAAAACCAAACAAACAAACCCCCACCCCCCCCAAACAACCCACACACAAACACCCCCAAAGCAACACACACCACCCCCAAACCCCCACAACGCCACCCAAAAACAACAAACACAACCCACAACACCCCACCATATGACCAACACCCCCCAAAAGAAAAACCCCCCCAAAACCCCCAAACCACCGAGAAGGGGCGAAAACAAAAAAAAGAATCCTCCGGAGAAGAGTAAGACGATTCGAAAAGCGAGGAAAAACTTACACCGGTATCGGCAAAGCTACGGACCGCCAGTCCCGCGGAAAGATGCGACTGGCGCTCTCACCCCTCCCGCAAAGGTCAAAAGGAAGTCGCGAAGGGAGCAACCATGTAGGGGTCGCCCGGACCTGCGCACTGCACCGCCACCAGAAAAGACAGCGTGAAAAAGTCGTCGACCATCTCGTCAAAGAGTCGAACAGCACAGAGATGTCCGTCTGGAAAGAGAGAAAAGGGAATTGCCTGGCAGGAAGAGAGAAAGATCGCGTGCAGGCAACGAGAGGAAGAGCGACGAGCGCCAAAAGTAACAAGATCGTCGCCGGAGGAAACCAGGCATATCAAAAAGAAAAAAAGGGAGGAGGAGAAAGAGAGATTCACGCGGTCTTCGCCCGTCGAAGATCGGGAAACCGGCCGAGCTCGTACCGGAAAGAGCCGACAACTATCGCGGACTCTACCGCACGACATTGACGAAAGCCCGACATCGGGCGAGCCGGGAAAAACAAAAACGAACGCGACGAAGGCCAGCTGTCGGGTCGCCGCCGGCCGTTTCAGAAATCTCGCTAATGGTGACGCCAAACACCGGGGCCACGACTCTGGTGCTCAACAGTCCCCTCTGACTCATCGTAAGACGACTTGGACGTAGTAGCGACGCCGGAAGGAGGGGAAAAAAACGGGACCCAGACGGTCGTACGGGGGTACGCGACGGTGGAAAGGAGGGGAAAGCGGGACGGGCCCGGGGGGAAAGCGCCTTCAAGTACGACCAGCGCGTTACTGCAAAATCGCCAGCTGCGAGCTGGCGAAAAAGGACGGGAAAGAACCAGGGAGGGGGAAAAAGAGTCCAGGCCGAGGACTCTCAAAGCCGGAAACGGAGGGAAGCCCTCGACGGAGGGAAGAAGGGAGTCCTACAGCTGCAGACTTACATCAGATGACCCTCATCCTTACGGGCAGAGAGAGGATGAAGGGGGGCCCAGACTTAGACGCAGAAACGACGTAACCGAAGGGGAAACTGCCCTGAAAGAAGTAGAACGGCAAGAAGGGTCGCTCGGCCAGACCCGTACGTGGGATAGTGGCTCTAGAAAAGACCGCCAGAGGGAAACATTACGTTGACGTAACCGAAGACCACCGAAGATCTCCTAGAAAAGTGCGCGAACGGCGGTATGGGTTCGGGGGGGAGGAACACGGAAGCCGGAACGACAGCCGCGGTAAGAGCCCGAAAGCGGACCGCCCGCCAGGGAGGAGCTTCTAATCTCAGGGGAAATCCCAACTGATGTATTAATCGCCAAAGCTGGCAAGGTCTACCCGATCCGGGGACTCGGACAGAAAAGTGGCAGCCGACCGGTGTCTAAGAAAACGCGGATGGAACAGGCAGACGACCGCTGCACTGTGCCAAGAACGCGGATCGACATCAAAGGGTCAGTCAATGACGAAGTTGATGAAAGTAAGGGAACCGACCTTTACCGCCTTGGCCAGATAGCGGCTCGAGGATCATGAAAAAGGAAGCCGATCAGCGGAAGAACCTTCTACCGTACCACGGATCCTGCACCACTTACAGGCCCGGACCGACCGGTGAATGGAGATGACGGGTGAAAACGGACACGCCTACATGACCGCCAAATAAGGACAAACTTGCCAGCAAGACGCCGGGAGTCCAACTAACGCGGCACGACGGCAGGGGACATCAAATCGCTTACTCTGAGCAAAGAAGTCGAGAGTCATGCTGGAAGCCCAAAACGTGTCAGAAGGAAGATAGCTGGCGGCAAAGAAAACACACGAAAGGGGGGAAGGCTGGGGGTTGAAACGTGGATCGCGCGACCCCGCCTGGCCATCCCAGCACCCAAGCGAGTTGCACGTATCGGATACCAGGAGTAGGAAAACCGCCCAACATAAAAAGACAGAGGACATGGAGACAAGTGTGGAACCGAAGGGGGCGAGGTGTCCGAAAATCAACGGGCGAGCAAACCTAAGGGTCTAAGAGGAGGGGACGAGACGTAAACCGCGGGGGAGTGAAAAAGGAAAGGCGAAGAAGAACAGACAACCGATAGAATCCTCTTCCCAGCCGATTAACGCCAGCCCTTAGTTACGGACCAATCGAGCTTCTGACGTACTACCAGCTTTTCCAGGCCAAATGAAAGAGAAGGGGTCGATCAGAGGTCGTAAAATTTACATAGTGAATTGTCAGCCAGCTTTAACGTCAAAAACACAAAGCGTCTCTTCCAGAACGGCATTTTCCGCTTGTACCTTCAGGAGGCCCACGAGGGAAGACCAAGACACCGCAGGCCGACCTTCCCCACCACTTTTCTGGTGGGTGTCAAAAGACAAAGGCAAGGGGAAGGAAAGGGTCTGCAACCAGGATCGCTAATAAAGATAATTGTCAAAGAAAGGAACGGGGACGAGTTGGAGGGTACCTGTTAGGTGGGAACAAGGTGCGATGAGGTCTACTCGTAAGAGGAGCGGTCGCACCAACCGGATACATAAAACGTTTCGCTGGATTGAAAACACGTCATCCCTGAAGAGTCACCTCTGTGAAAAGAAACACAACAAAACTGAAACAAACAAAAAAAGTAAAAATCAGATCCAGCCTTGGGACGGCATCCATGAAAAAAAACGCGCTGTGCAGCAAACAAACGCAGGACGTGCCATTGATCGGCAGAAGAGGTCTCAGGGAACACCGTCCGACTCACGCCGGCTTAAGGCAGGGGGGACAATCTCCGAAAAGGGACCGTCCGGAGTCGGAAGACACTTGATGAAGGTCACGACCTACGCAAAAAGACTGGACGGCAATAGAGAAACTGAAGAAAGACATCCGTGAACGGGGCGGTGTCTAAAAAAGCAAGGACACTCGTTCCAATTCGGTCAAACCTCGAGCGAACCGAAAGCGACTGTTAAAACGATGCCAAGCTGCGGAAAGTGAGGAGAGGACAAGCATGACTGAACGCTTAGAGTAAGAAAATCATTAAGGGAAGACGCGCGTTCAGATGGGAAGGACGAAAGGAATACAAAAGAAAAGGGAAGGGCACTTAGCAAAGGACTGTCCGCGCGCAAGGACATCGTCACAAAAGTACTCGAATTCGGCCGGCAACTGAAAAATAGACGACACGACCAGGCCGTCAATAGGGGGTGAGTGACAAGCAAAAAAGGATGCTCGAGACACGAGACTTCTCACGGTCCGTAGGAGCAAAAACAAAGGCCAATTCGTGGTCTTCGACGGGCCAGAAAAACCCACAACCGGGGGGGGGAAAGGTATGTCTAGCGGTCACGCTAGGCCAAAAGCAAACCGCGGATGCTAAGGGGGGGAAAGATCCTGGCCTGAACAAAAGGGGTCATACGGAACCGCAAAAACCGTGAGGAGGTTTAACGTAAACCCTCAAGGGCTGCTCACCTGCACATAATGAAAAAAAGTGCTCTGCGGTCAGCAAAACGTCGGCCGCGAAGAAACGACGTCTAGCACTGTCCCGAAAACAACGGATTTCAAAGAGCTTAAAGTCCTGAAGGAAATTCCTTTCCTCTGCATCGAAAGAAATGCGGAGACATCTGACGCGAACCCCCTACGGGGCCCGATCACAAGACGCCAAAAAACTCCTAGAAAACGACTGCCTAAGCACTCAAACCCCGCCGGAAGGGGCACTTACTACACCTGACCGTCAAGACCGAAATTGCACACCCGGAAGGGGAGACCCGTGTGGACACCGGACCCAAGTGCTCAAAAAGCGCCTAAACGGACGGTACCCCGGTAACCGTGCCGCCAACAGACTGAGCTCTCAACAAAAACTGAAGGGAAAGAAATATAAAATCGTCGTCACGGCTACAAGTGACAGAACAGGCATTCTGAAAGGAGCACGGGTTACGTCCACACAACTGCCATCCTGACCAGCGGTGTGGCAGCCGGGAAAGGAATGTTTCCTGCCAAACCGCAAGGCGGAGGGTCGGGCGGCAAGCGTCGAGTGGAGTTGAGCAAGGGAGACGGCGAAGAAAGAGGCGGAGACGGAAATTTACTTGCCGCTTACGAGAAGACGATCATTTCCGACAGGGAAAGTGCCGCCTCTCAAACGTTAGACCACTGGGTCTCAAATAAATGTGCAGGAAGCAGCGCAGGAAAGCCACAAAGGCACGGAGAGGAAGGCGACGAGTTCAATCACTCAAGGGGTGGCGAGGTCTCGGCGCTTGGTGACCAAAAACCAGGATCTTAACCACTCAGTAAGCCAGTAACTCGCAAGCGGACAAGAGACGCTCTGTAACCGAATAAACGGCGCGGTCCTTCCAAAGGGGCTGCTTGTCACAGCGAAGACCAAGATCGACCTTGATCCGGCTTGGATTAGTCTGGAAAATTCGTAAAGTCCACCCGCCGGGACCACGTGGAACCCAGCGGTACGGCACGTTCGTTGAGTAGAGGGGGGGGTGAAGTGGACCGCGCCTTCGAGTAAGGGGTGACATGTCAAAGTTATCAAAAGCCGGCCGCGACTTACGGCTGTCCACGGAGAACCATCCACGGGGAAGCCGTCGGAAGACCTCGCACCCGCGCTTAACGTCGGAACGCACCAAGGACTGACCGGGAAATTCACGAGACTGTCGTGGAAAGACGAAATTAGTGCATAATGCCATCGCCGGAGAGAACCGGCACCGGGCGGCATTACAGCGGTGAAAAAAGTGCGAAATGTAAGGGGAGAAAAGCCAGCGCGGGAAAGCAGGAGGAAGGGAGTCACGGCTTGACGGCACCATCGTTCCGCAGGCGGTCATGCCTTCATCAGTGTGGTCGAACCCCCACCAAAAGGGAGAAACGGCAAGTCATAAGTATTTCAGAAGTGCACCGAGAAGAAAATTCAACCACGGAGGGGCAATGACCAGAAATCCGTAGGGGGTGGGGTGCAGAAAGCCGCGGGGTCGTCTGACATGGAGCCCCACTCATGTCTGGCCGGGAAATGGATGCACGGGTGGAACGGAGTTTAAGGTCTACCACGCCTTTGAATGAGGGTCAGCTCGGAGGCCTTAGAACAAGACGGGGCGTAGAAGGGGGGTTGCGACGCCGATACACGGACGATAAAAAAAAAAAATAAAAGGCAACAAGCGGCGTAACAGAAGAAGGGAACGAATAATAGGAGGAGGGCGATGTCCATGCATCCCCTAGCAGGGGTCAAAAATGCGGACGGGGCGGGTCAAAAAAGTACTGGTCCAGACCAGGGGGGGGGGAAGATGGACGTCGCGACTGTGTCAGGCGAACCGACTGTCTCAAGGAAAGCGACGGACACCCGACCCTGCCACTGGCACCTGGACTCGATCATCGTATGCTATAAGGGGGGGAGCCAGCGTCACGCGATAACACGATCTGAACAAGAAGGACCACAACCCTCTCTCTACCGGGACGAAGGGGCACGCATGGAAACTACGTAGACAGGGGGAAGTGGGCAAATTCCAAACGGGCTGAACGGTTCTATCGAAACGACCAAGCCGTGCGCAGGAGGAGAGAGATTCTCCGACGCGCGACCGGCAATGCAGGAGCCTGGCCCGATCAGCAGCCCGCGAGTATTCAAAAATCTCAAGGGGTACAGCAGAAACATCGACCACGGGAAACAAAAATCAAGTCTGCGGTGTAAAGGAAAGATTCGGGGCTGGTTCTCGTGAGAAGGGAGACGAAAATCGCTTGTGCGGGAGGCACCGTCCGGCGTGGTCGCCGAGCAAGATGAAACCCGCTGACACCAAGTCGTGGAGGGGCCACGACGCCCTCAGACGCACGAGGCCTGGGGGTCTCAAGCAAGGAAAACGATGAGCGCCAGTCAAATACGGGAGCGCCGTAGACAAACGAGATCAAGGCCCCTTTAGACCTGCCCGGCACCGGGCACCGGGCCGTAACGCGAAAAGGCTGTCATAAAAACGGAAGGTCGATGTGAGCGTTCACAAGGCAGTCAGAACGCGGGTGCATGAATCCCGCGAACGGGGGGAAAAGAGGGACCAAGAAACGTGAGGAAAGGCGGAAAGGCGAAAATAACCGAGCTTGAAAGGTCAAGGGAGGGGGAAAACTGCTTGAAAGAAGCGGCAAAACCTAAGCCTAGATTTGAAAAAAAAAACAAATCTCCAAGGAAGCGGGTAAGGGGGAGCTAAAGTCGACGCGGATAACACGGTCGTCCCCTCTACGTGCACCCGTCACATGACCAAAATCGCGACAGGTCCAAGAAACATCGACGCGGGATCGCAGATGAACAGCTCCGATATGGAAAAAAGAGACGGGAACTGACAACTGGTTCGTCCGCCGACTGTGGCGCCGCGGTCAAAAAACGCCGGAAGAAATCGCGCAGCAGAATTCCGTGCGGTGTCTCGGGGAGCAACGGAAAACGGAAAGGACAGATGGAGCTAGAGATCGCCAACCGCCGAGCTACTTCAGGGGGGGGGGGGGGGGGGGGGGGGGGGGGGGGGGGGGGACCGGCGCCGCGACAACTATCAATCGAGCCCTCATGCTCACACAAAGTAACGCCGACAAAACGCAAACGGAAAAAGCAGTCGGGAACCGCAGATCTATCGGACTGAAGGAGATTCGGTCCAGCGAGTCCAGTCACTGGTGAAGGGCAGCTGCACTCCGAGAGGGGAACCCCGAATAACTGCAGGAAAGGCAAAGGCCTCGGGAGCGCCCCTAAAACCCCAAGGTCCAGAAAAATCCAGGGACGAAGAACATCTCAGACCGAAGAACTGCACTTAAAAAACGCTCGACTACGGCGGCAAACGTAGCGCACAGGGAAACGTGACCAGCTTCGGGAAACTGCTCCCCCAGTGCCCCGCCACAATAGGAACTAACACTGCCGAGGCAGAAGGCCTCGACCAGGTCAAATGACAAAGAGAGAACTTACGACGCAACCCAGGTCTGGAGTGCCCCAAGTTGCGGAAGCTGCACCGAACTGCCAAGACCGACACGGAAACGAGTCGACACGCTCGAAGGAGTGGAATATATCCGTCGAACGAGATGTGACGAGGAAAAGAGAATGTCGGAGTGGAGGTTCAGGATCCGGATCACTCTCCGGTCGCACAAAAACGGAACGCGGAAGTGCCCCCAATCGTCGTCGGAAGGAGCCGCGTGTGCAGTGAAAAAAAACAACTGAGAGTAATATAAAAAGAGAAAAAGCGCCGACGATCATGGGGCACCGCCAACGGAAAAGAGCCAACACTTAAGAAGCCGTCACGCGAGAGGCGGCTCTACCACGCAAACGACATGGCCGAAGGCAATAAAGCTATAAGGAAGCAGTCGATAGTCGGCGGGAGCGGTTAAAAAACACGCTGTAGTTCGGAAAGAGAAGGGTTCCTAAGAATTTCTACCTGGCCGCCACAAAAGACACCTTGTGCGCTCGTCAAAAACCTGACGTTTAAGAGCTCTACATTGACTAGTATGGGCTAAACCAGTTCCACGCTGTAAAAAGTTGGACTGGGCCAAGGAAACGCGGGGGAATTGTAACCGGGCACAAACGCCACGGAGCATCCACTTGCCGGCGCAGCGGAGGAGCTGGCGACCCTTTCCTTAAATAGAAAAAAAAGTACAAGGCCCAGAGAACTCGCCATTGAAAACTAAAAAGTACTTTCGTTAGCAGAAATCGAGTGCGTGCAAAACGTACTACAGCTGCATGAATTGAAACCTACGGGAGGACTCAAAAACCAGTCCGTACTGCCGACCGCGTCCAAAAAGATGCGGAGCCACCGAACGGCGCACCGGGGGTGTTGAACGCCTCTTGACTACCACCTGACTAGTGCGGCATAGCGGGCGAATCGAACCCCAGGAGCGGTCGCAGGAAAGAACCGCTCCGGGAACTTCACCCGTAAGAGAAAGGAAACTCGACACATCCTTCGTCCCGGACGGGATTTGAAAGAAAAGCAAAGTGTCCCGAATAATCTCCTGCTTGCTCCTAGCGTCGCTAGCGTTACAGGCGAACACTGTCGCAAAAGTAACATATCAAGTAAAGGAAAAAAAAATAACGCATCGCGACGTAGCGGCCATAAAGGCGAAGAACCGAAAAAAGAGTAAAAGTACCCACAGTGCCGAGGTCAAATCGGCCCGATCCGGGGGAAAAGCGGACATCGGGTCCCGAAAAAAAGTTACAAAGACCTCGGCTAAAAAACGGAGGGCCGAGTGAAAAAAATCAGAGGGGTACTAGCAAGAAAAGTTTCCAGGGGTTTTCAGACGGCAAAGTTGATTATCAAGGGGGCCAAACCAGCCAGTGGAAAAGGCCGACAGCTCTAAAATTGAAACTCGCGTCAATTTAAAAACAGAAACCGAGAGCAAATTCTTGACAAAAGGGCCCAAAATCGACCTCTGGAAACACGGATCCAAGAAACGTACAATCGGAGAAACACACAAAATGGGATACGTCAAGTGCGCGGAGAAGGAAAAGATAGAGCCCGGACCGGTACGGGCAAAGGTCAGCACGCGGGACAATGAAAAAGAAGTCTTCGAAAGAAAAGCACGTACCGGAGAGGGGAGATAGGAGCTCTCACTTGAGCAAACCTTGACCGGCCTCGAGCGGCGGCAGTACCACAGGAACACGAAGGTCGATAGGGTTGAAAAGGGGAGAGGGAACCCGAAGTCAAAGCTGAGCCCAAGCCAACCGGTTGAAGATCTTCTCCTCAAGCGAACGCCATAGGAGACTAAAAGAGCCAAGACGGGGCAACAAGGCAGGGTAGAGGTTCTAGGAATTACAGCAGATCCTAAAATCGAGGGGACCAGGGGACCAGCTACAACCTCGGTTCTGGACCGTCGTCGTATGAGAGAAAAAAACCTCAGAATGACTTTCAGGTGCCACCACCGTGTACGGCGGCCCAGCCAGCGTGCAACGGCCATCCAGGGAGTCGTCAACGGCAAAGTCGTCGACTTGGGGGAGCCCCTTTCAGCCGGCACGGTCGCGAGAGGGCATCAAGGGGGGTATGATAATCTGTAGATGTACCGCCCGCGGGGCGGCAAAAGACCGAAGCGCTAGCAAGACTTATATCTCGTCCAGGTGACTTAGGCCGCGTGTCCGTCGAGGTAAGAAAACCGTACGGGAAGCCTTGAACAGGGAGGCGAGGCCATCTTCCCAACCCAATGGTGCGTGGAAAAAGGAAAAAACCCCTTCAGCAGAAGTCGCACCAAGCGTGGGGCCGGAATTGAGAAGGGAAAGGCGGCGTTTGGCGGTAGCTGAGGGGGAGAAGAGGAGGTCTGAAGTTCGACTCGCCAGGGCGGCGTCGGTCGAAACACCTCAGGCGATATGAATCAAAGGCTGGGGGGACGGAAAAAAAGATAGGTCAATCAAGAGGTGGGGAAGGTCTGGCTGCCAAAGAGACTGTCACAAAAGGGCCAACGTCCAGATCCTCATTGGGGTACGGACAAAAAGTAAAACAACTAAACTGCAACAACCAGACCGGAAGGGAAGGCGATCTGCAAGCCCTAAGGTCTGGGGAAAGACATTCCGGCAAGCAGGACCCTCCGGAAGGTAATCTGAGTCAAAAAAAATGGCTCATTTACTTACCCGCCGGCACCAATGGAACGTCAATCACTCAAAGGCATCAGAGAGGACGGGGCGCGCGGATATACCGCAGGAACCTAAGGGAATTCAGGGATCAAACATAGCGAAACGCACGCCAAATTTTTCGTCGGAGAATTCCAAGCTTGAGGAAGTCGCGGCTCGGAAAAAGGGCTCCGCGCCAAGCCCCGTCAGTTCACGGGAAAAAGGAAGACTTTGAAGTACCATCTGGACGAGGAAAGTCGAGTTGACTCCGACTGGCGGCGCTGGAGGGCGCTCTGGCAGCCCGAGACAGAAGGCCGTCCTGTCCGAAACGCTAAAAATACAAGACCATTTATCGAGCAGCCAACGTCCCACGATCGACAAAAACGACCAAGTCACGCTGGGGAGGGCAAGGCCAGGCATTAATCATCGAAAGAAGGAAGGTGAAACGCCATTATAAAGAACAACCCGAGAGGGAAAAGGGAACAGATCGGGGTGTCTCGAGCCAACGAACCCGGCCTAAAGCGCCGGTCTTCCAGGCGGGTCCAAACGACACTCACCTGGCAAAGAAGCAGGCCAAAGAGACGAGGGGAGAGCCTAAAGGGAAGCCAAGGCTCGAAACCCGAAAAAGGAAAAAGGCGGCGTGAACCGAACTCAGATCCGGAAAGAGAGTGCTCCTGACACTCTAAGTAGAGACGTCAGGTTCGGCGGGAAGAAAAAGACAAACCGTCGAAAGGACAAAAGGGCGAACGTGGAGAAAGCAAAGGTCCTCGACGTACGTGTTAGATACCAAGGAAATCAAGACTGAACTGAGACACCACCGGAAAAGAGCCATACCAAAAAGCTCACGAATAAGCCCCTGAAATCCCACTCAACCGGGTAAGAGTACGGAAAAACCGGACAACGCCCGCGGGAAAAAAAAAACACCAAGTCCCGTAAAGGGGGGGGGTGGACCCGGAAACCCGCGACGGCACATGCCTGCGGAAATACAAGAAGGGCCGTGCAGAGCAG
>Ga0179591_1334935_pt1 | contig 12719 bp, 20 predicted proteins | sample CZOMad2_1_08_16f_FD_182891 | JGI IMG/M metagenome (GOLD analysis project Ga0179591, IMG submission 182891) | Vadose zone soil fungal communities from Angelo Coast Range Reserve, California, USA - CZOMad2_1_08_16fungal (PacBio error correction) | ecosystem: Environmental > Terrestrial > Soil >...
CGCTGACTCAGTGAAAATAAAGCGAAACGCACCCCGTTAATCGAACACTCAGCCAAAAGAGGCATGGGGTGAACGGAGTGAAAATCGGCCTTCCCTGCAAAGGAAGTCAGAGGTCAGGGGGGAGTCTGCCTCTCCGACGAGGGGTGTGGTGCCGTAGGGAGAAAACAACCCCGGACGAGTTCACTCAAGGGGGGGGGAAAACAACACAAAAGGTACGATTGATCGAAAACAATTTGGGGGAGAGTCTTGAAGGGGGTAAGGCTGAAAACTGGAACGGGAAAGACAATGTGTCGCGGTGGTGGGGGGGGGGGGAGGTTCCTAGGGACGAAGGGTCGAAATCCCTCAATCAGGAGGGAAAAAAATTAAAGGTGTGTCATACGAGGGGGGGTATGGATAAGGAACAAAGGGGGGGGGGGGAAAACAAAGAAAACTTTGGGATAAACACTCAAACCCTCCATCCACCACAGTCTCAGGCTCGGAGCCTCACAACCTGGCTAACCCAGACACGGGATTAGGAACGCCGAGCACGGACACGGACAACAAGAGAAGGAGAATAACGCTCAGGGGGAAAAAAACGGAGGGGAGGGGGTTGAAGGTGATCACGACCCTGGCAAAAACATCGGAAAGAAGGCCAATTAACGGGGTAGGGGGGACGACGATCTGGAAAGACAAGGCCGGGAGAATTGGACGGGCTGGAAATTTGTCTGGTGCGAAAGGCGGGCAACAAACAAGAATTTGAAAAAAGATCAAGGGAGAAGAGGATCAACGGAACGAAGGGGGCGAGGACGTGGGCCAGGGCAAAAACCTCAAGGGGTGTTGCGGGCAAAGAAAAGAATGAAAGAGTCTCGGGGACGAACAGGGTTTGGAAAGGGGGGTAAGAGCGACCTGTGAAATGGGGGGGGGAAAGGGGAACAAGGGAGCCGATACGATGAATGCTCAAACTTCACAGCAGAAGGCGAGGGAGACGTCAACGACCAAACCACGAATCGGGTAAGGGAATTATGCATAAGAACGACCCTGCCAATAAGAAAAAAGTTGACGACAAAGCGTCCGGAAAGACTGAAATTAAAAAAGGGGGGTCAAAGACTTGGCAGAGGAGCGAAAGTGTTTGAAGGCCTCGACAAGTTCTTTGGTCAAAAGAGAGGTTTTGGGACGGTCGAAGTCTCTAGTGGGTAAAGAGGGGTGTCTGCCCTCCTGTTTAAGCCACTGGGGTGGTTGCAAGTGTACGACCCAGAGTGACTTTCATCTGCCCGGCAGCGGAGAGGGACTCCAAAACTGGGGAAGAAAGTAGCACAAAATAAAAAACCGCCAAGGAAAGGGGGAAGGGGCCGGAGGCGGGGGGTCAAGGAAGCGTGGGGCTGGCTTGATTGCAGAGGAAAATGAGGAATGGCGGACCGAAACCCAAACAATCACACACTTGGGGACCCTTGGGGGTAAAGTTCAAAAGAGGGCAACAAAGAGAGAGGGAGGGGTGTGGTTGTTGGTCACAAAAGCGGGGGCAGAAACAGGCCGTCGGCGCGAAAGGAAAACCGGGGGGGGAAAAGAAAGAAACCAGCCGAAAAAGAGACAGCAACAGGACCGAATAAGCAAAGGCCTGGTGGGAGGGCGTGCAAAATCCATTCCTTTAAGAAAGGCCCTACGGTGGTGCCCCAAGAGTAAACGGCGAGAAGAACAGTTGGATTCCGTAGGAGAGGTCGGTGCGCCCGAGAAGAAAGCGGAAGATGGACAGCCAGAAAGGCCGCACCTGTGCTCATCGAATGCAAGGAAGAATAAGAAAGTGACACCTAAGGCACTTGATAGGGGGGGGAACTCCAGTTTGGGTTAAGAGAGTCTTTCGCACTGTAGGAGTGTTTGGAAGATAACCGGAAAAAAACATCTGGACCATAAGGGGGGGAATCGTCCTGTGTAATAGAGGGCCGGTACAACGTGGGGTGGTTTGAGAAGAACCCAGAACATGCCTGGGGACCAAAATATCAGGCCGATGGTGGCAAGAAAGGGAAGATGTGAACCCAGAAAGAGCACCCAACTGCAGCTGAGAGGATCTCTCAACAAAAAAAAAGGAGGGGAGATAGATAACGGCCAGTGGGGTGTGCGCTGGTCGGTTACAGCAAAGCAAGTTCGGTCAAATAGGCGGGGGGGGCCCATTGGCACCCTGTCCTGGTTGGAAGAAAAACTCGGGGGACGATCCAAATCCGAAGGTAAGGGAACAAAAATCCTCATCTGCCGTTGATTTCCAAGAATGAATTACAGAAAATCACCAGACAAACCTCTCCCCCGGCAACAGTAGAAGCGGAGGCTTCAACTCTTACGGGCCGGGTCTTAGCAAAATCTTGGGTGGAACCATAAGATAACCGCTGCAGTGGGAGGGGGCGCAGGGGGGCAAGGAACAACCAGAATCGGAGAATAAGGGGTCCGGGGAAGCACCACGTAACAGGTTTCACAGAGAGGAAGGCAAAAAGAGACCATCCGGCCGAGGAAAAGTTGGGCCAACGCGGGGCTCGGGGAAGGAAAAGGGATAGCAGCACGAAACCGAAACCATTGACCGTGCAAGGCAGGGCCTGCACTCATGGAGTCAGGGGGTAAAAAAAGGAAAAAATTTACAGGGCAGCGCGCAAACAAGAAACAAACAAAAACAAGGAAAAAATGTGGGAAAATGCCCTTGTGGAACAAAAAAACACAGGTGGTGGGGCCCCCTCTGTGTTTACACGGGGGTGGAAGGGGGTCAACAGTGGTAACAAGTGTGCGTCAGAGCTGAGCAGCGCCAGTCGGGGGGGGGGCGCCATCCGGGAAAAGAAAACCAAAGGAAGAAAATGGGCACGTGACAACGGACAGCCGCAATCAGGAGGGAGTGGCGGAAGCTGCAGTATTCTCGGAGGCAACAGGAGGGGGGGAAAGCGCGTCCGGATGACATAAAATGATCTAACGTCAACGGGGGGGGGAAAACCTTGACACAGCCGGCCCTTGGGGACAAACGAGCCGAGATGTTATCAGTCGCCTACCGCTCTTGCACCCGAAGGCGCAAACGGGTCACCGACCCGTCAACCAGGGGAATAACCGGAATCCTGGACAAGGAAGGGGGGTAAACCTGGGGGCCATGCGGGGGTGGGGGATGGACCGGTGCATCCATCAATATGGATGAAAATTACGAAGGCCCAGACGCAGGGGGGGAAGTTCACGAGACACGGGGGCAAAAAAGCGCGATCCCGCATCCTATAAACCGGTACCGTCCATAAAATCAAGAGCCTGGGAGAGCCCACTCAAACCGAACCATTTAACGAGTGAATCGCCCTCTCAAAAAAGGGGGAAAAAAGGCGGAGGGACCGGGGGATCGCAGCTGGACAAAAAACCCCCTTCAGGCCAGCAAAGGACCACACCGATGGCAAAGCAACGGAAAGAAGCTTACTGGCGGGTAGCGGAAAGGAAATCATGGGCACGTGCGTGGAAGGGCACGGGGAGACAGGAAAAGCACACCAGACGAGAGAATTAAGCACGTAAGAGTTTGTTCCGCAGATAAACGACAAAGCCAAAGACAAGGGGGAAGAAAGGACGGGGAAAAAAAAACTTGTGCTCCCTCTCCGACCACGGGGAGGGGGGGAGGGGTTTTATACACAGACGAATCTGGAAGTTGTCAGAACCCCATCCCCCCTTTGATAAAAAAAGGAACCCATAGGGAAAGGGCAGAAAAAACGACGGGACGCCAAAAAAAGCATGACAGGAAGAATGGTGTGACCAGGAAAAGAAAGGGAAAGGAGCAAATTTGTGGGGTAAAAAGAAAAAAAAAGGGGGGAACACAAGTACAAAAAGGAACGCTAGGCTTTGGGGCGTTACAAGGAGCAGAAATTATTCAGACAAGGGGGCAGCCTCCCAAGAATAGAAACGATAGGGGAAAGCCTGGAAGGCTAACGGAAAAAAAAGGACGCGTGGGAGAGAGAAATGCGTAGCAGGGGAATGACTATGCACTGGAGAGTCGAAAGCGGAAGAAAAAAAGGGTGGGGGGAAGGGCACGTGTGCTGAAAAGGGGGGGGTACTCCAGTAGCGTGGCTGCGCCATAGGTCGAACCCATACGCAAGGGGCGGCGTAAATTAAAGAGGAAGACCTAAGGAAGGGCAAGTGGAAATCTTGGAGGGGAAAATGGCGAGGCTCTGCCAGGGTTTCCTAACCGAATCCGTGCCAACATTCTCCGAATGTGAGGGAACAAAGGGGAAAAAAGAAAATAAAAGAGGTGGAAAGTCCCTGTAAAAACTCACAAGGATCGACCACAAATAAAATGCCCAGGTCGCTTCAGTGGGACACTCGACCGGAAAGCTCGGAAGGGGGGGGGAAAAAAACCTCGTCAACATCCTGGGTAAGGACAGAACGCAGAGGAAAAGAGGCACATCAAAAAAAAAAAACTGGGCCAGAAGGGGGACTTTCGCGTTCATCGACACACCTTTAAAGAGGACCCCACGGGAACCACCGTCCAAGGGGAAAGACCACGGCCCACCCGTACGAGAGAAAGTCACAAAACGAGGGTAAAAGGGAAAGATAAGCAGTGATGCCTTTAAAAAAGCAAAGGGAACTGGAAGGGGAAAATTGTGGTGCAGAAGGGGAAAGGGGGGGGGGGGGCCCTAAAGGACGAGAAAAGGTCAATAAAAAGACAGGCAGGTGGGAGAAGATAAAAAAGCAATGAATTTTGGGAGGCTTAGGCGCGAAAGAAGCGGTCCTCTGAAGAAAAAAAAAAGTATAAACCAAAATTACAGAACAACCAGAACCGCGAATGGACTGCCGTGGACACATACAACTCGGTTTTCTCACAGAGGGAAGAGGGTGATCGCAAGGACCGCATTACCAACCAAGCTGCTTTTCGTCCCATTAACACAGGAATTATCAAAGCCATTCGTCATACCAGATAAGTTTGGCAGTAAAGGTAGTAATGAAAACGCCGCATGACTGGGTGAGGGGGGGTTTTAGCAAGGCCAAATTTACCTAACGAAGGGGGGAAAAAAACCCCATGAAGAAAAAAAACCACTGGGGGACGTATCCAAACCGGCCGTTCGGGAAATCACGAAAACAAACCAAAGACTTATCGGCCAGTACAAACCAGGTCGGGTATACCCCTTCGGCCAAAAAAAACCAGAACGTGAGGGAAAAGTTGAAACCAACCCCAGGCCGGGGGGCCCTCAAATTTATCATGGCGGCCCGGCACGACTGATGCCAAAAAAAAACTGGCTCGAAAAGACCCGTCCGCTTTTGAAAGGTACCGGGGGGGAAACAACACAGAAAGGGATCAGGCGACAAAAAAAAAGGGGGGAACCTGAGGGGGAGGGGTACGGACAACAGTACGGGACGGAAGGGAACGTTGGTTGCAAAAAAACTACTGATGAAGAAGAAGGGGTCAGGACCCGAAAAGGGGGAGGAAGGTTTAAATAAAATGGTGGGGTAAACCTTCCAGACTAGGACAAAGGGTAAAACCACTGAACCAAAAAAAGGCCCCCCTCAGAAGGGATCTGGAACAAACGAACAACAATGAGGCGACCTAAGAGGGGGGAAAAGGCTGAACAAGAAGAAAGGGGAGTTGCCAAGGAAAAATCCTACTCTATGGAAAAGAGGAGGCAAACGGGGGACATATCCTATACCCATGGGGGGTCTTTGCGAAAAGAAGAGAAGGGGAAAAGTAAAGAGGAGAAGTTGCTCACAATTGGGTATAGTGGGGTTTCGAATTTATAAAAAGAATGATAGAAAAAAAAGTTGAGAAAGAAGGGGAGAAATCCGGTGGTGGGGGGCCCATGTTAATAAACCTCTGGGTGGGAGTGGGGGGAAAGGATGAGAAGGAAAATCTGAAATTAGGGAAAAAGGTTTTTGAAAAAGTTAATAAAGGAGGGGGCAAGCGGGGGGACCGATAAATACAGCTTACCACTAAAAAGCAACTGTGGAAAAGAGAAAAAGGGCTGACAAGGGAATCGTGTAATGTTTTTATGGAAGAAAACCGAAAAAAAAACAGAATAACAGGTTGAAGAACTAAGGAAAACCCTGCGGACGTGGGTGCAAACTGGCCAAGGTTGCCGGAGACCCCGGTTTTGGCGGCCGTCATGGGTTTACACTCAGGAGAAAGAAACTACCAGTAGACGATCGGCGGGACCACCGGGGTACGTGGACTGGAGAAGGAAGGGAAGAATGACTAGGAGAAGGCGCCAAAGGGCTGGGAATCGGCGAAGAGAAAAGATCTCAAACAGAAAAATTGGAAAAAGGCCTAGCCAGGAAATTGAACGGAGTTCGTGTGGCCGAGACGAGTAAGATTAATGGAGAAAAGCCATTCCTACGTGCGGAAAGGGTCCAAGAGGAAATGGTCAGGGGCCTTGTGGGGACCCATCCCTTTAAAACCCTGAGGAAAAAAACATGAGAGGAGGGATTGTGGTGGGGGTGGGTCAGGGGAAAAATGCGGAGTAAAAGGGAAAACTATCGAAGGAGGAAATACTGGTGGAACGACAATACGAGAAAAGAAAGAAAGGCCCACGACAGAAGAACGAGCATTTTTGTTAGAAAAAAAAAAAGCTCCCAATCTGTTAGAAGGGTTTTGTACCTGCCAGAACGAATTCAACCATGAAGTTCTCGGAGAGCAGAAAAAAGGCCAGAAACCCTAAGATTGACGGGGATTAGGAGGATAGAAAAAATGTGACGCAACCCAATAACACAAGACAAACCACAAATCACAACAGAGAATGGGTTCAAGAAGACCCAGAACGTAAAGAACCGCCAGAGGGAAAGAAATTTAGCCAGAGGAATATGGACAAAAAAAAGGAGGCGGGAAATATGCTATATCCTTGAAAAAAGAGCAATGGGACGGCAGGAGAATGTCAAAAAAAGGGATGATTGCGGTGGGGTTAGAGAACTCTAAAAAAAAAATAGTCCGGAAACTCGAGCACAAAAGGGGGTTGAAATTGAAACCGGAAGATTGTGATCCGTAAACGACGGGGTTAAGGCCAAAAAAAAAAAAAAGAGGTCAGTGTTTTAACGAACACCAAGGAAATCAACTGGGGACCAACGAAATTGAAACACCAGAAAAATCAACATTCAGAGGAGAAGATGAAAAAAATAGAGGACCAACACAAAAAAAGAGGAGGAAGGTATATGGGTATCAATAGGACCTTTGGGGTCGGGACAGCGTCGTTCAGGTACCAGCTGCGTGGGTGCGGGTGGCATCGGCAATGGGTGTTAAAAAAATACCAAGGGAAAAAGGAGGGGATCCAAATCGGGGAAATGTACGAAGAGATCCCCCAGCTTTCATGGCAGGAGGTAAAAAATATAGGGTTAAGAGATAAGAAACCACAGGAAAGACTCACCGCCTCAGGGAGCCGGGGAGTTAACTATTGAAAGGCCGGAAAAAAAAAGGGACACAAGATTAAACAAGCCATCAGGAAAAACCTTCCGTCAGAAAACTACGAAATAAGGGGTAGCAATGGGTGAGGGGGGGAGAATCGGCCTTGCAGTCAAAAGAGCCGGAGAGGAGAAGGGAAAGTTCGTCAAAAAAGGAGGTGCAAAAAGCCGGCATCTAGGGCGATCGTAGAACCGTTCTGGGGCAAAAGAGGGGTTGGAAAAGTCAAAGATATATAAGAAAAAAAAAAAAGAAACAAATTAAAACAGTTGCTCGTAGGTGTGCAACTTGAAACCACAATGGTTTTGAGAGGGGGGGGGTGCGGGACAACGGGAAAAAAGGAGATACCCCGAAGAAAAAAAAAAAAGAAAAAAACAACAAAAAAAAAAAAAAAATCTGGGGACGACGACTGGGGAGGGCCACCAAACAATTCGTGAAATACGAAGGAAGAGGAAGGTCCAAGCTGGTTAACGGGGGGTGAAGGACACAAGGGACACAACACTGTGCAGAGGTAAAAGGAGAAAGACTTGCGACCTTCGAAAGATGGGGGCGCAGAGAAGGAAACACAAGAAAGATTCGTTGGGACAACCTCGCAGCATCAGATCGGCAAATGCGGGAGGAGAGGAGGAAGTCTCGATGTAGAGTAGAGAACAACAAGAAGGAAAAATTGCACAGAGAAGCCTGTTGCCGTTCCTCTTGGAACGGGGGGGCGCAAAGAATAACTTGTAATGACAATTCGACAGGACCGCCTGGGGTAAAAAAAAACACACAGCACGCACACCCAACAACACCCCCCGCCGCGGAGACGAACCGCAAGGCCCGCCAGCGCCAAACCCCCCCCCCCCTCCGAATAACCCCCCCACCTGCGCCAACAGGCCGAAAAAAAGGAAAAACTTACGGCAACGGGGAGTTTCAAAGAAACACAAGAAATACGTGAGGGGAGGAAAAGGGGGGATGCTGGGTTGGGGGAAAACATCATCATCCAAGTGGGAACGCAGAAGAGGCAAAAAAGGAGAGTTGGAGGAAAGAGGTCCAAAAAAAAGACGTAACAGCAGAGGATCCCGATCCAGGGAGAAAAAAAAAAGGTCGGGAATTAGAATCCTCCCTGTAGACGCCACCACTCACATGCCAGACCAGGGACAAAAAAAAAATCAGAGAAGGGAAAAACTGAAAATCTTCTTTAAGAAACTGAATCGGGACAGAGGGAAAAACAACCCTCCCTGACAGAAACCGAGACCATCAAGCAACCACACGGCGCCCGGTACCACTGCCTGGAGAAAAGCAAAATTCCAGGGGGCCTTTCGGCGCATGACCCTCGAAGAAAAAGGGGGAAAAACTAGCGCTAACAGAAAAAAGTAGTTCTTCTGGTGGGGACGACGGGGAAACAGGCAAACATAGCAAAGGGGGAGCGGTTGTAATTTGGTAGACAACGAGACTCGCCAGGGGGGGTGGGGGGGGTTATCCAACATGGGGGACCGAGTGAAGGGGAAGGATTGTCTCCCAGAAAAAACTGTTAAGGAACACTACCCCGTAAAGCCCGCACAAAAGTACGAAAAAAAGGGCGGAGTCAGACTCTCACAAAATGACGAAAAAATGAAATGACACGAAAACAGTGTTGTCAGCCCAGAAAATCAAGAAAAGGGGGGCAAAATTGGTCAAAAAAGAGGAAAGGGATCTACACGGGGGGGGGGTGACAACCAGGAATGAAGGCTGAACGGGGCCAGGGGGGAGGGGCGCATAGCCATCTGCAAACCGCGTGCAGCAAGCAAAAATAATCTACCCGACCAGAGAGGTGAAACAGCCGTCAAACGTCGTTGTAGGAGGGAAAAAAAAGAAACGGAGACGGTAGCGGGAAAAGTGGAGGGAGCGTAGAAGAGGGGACTTGTATCAGCAGGGTGGTGGGGCTGCCTGTAGGCCTGGATGTGTAAAGGGAAGGTGAGGGGAAGAGTGGGGGGGGGGAGGAATCTTGTGCGAAAAAAAAAAAAACCAAATCATGCGGAGGTCAGGTCCAGAAAAGGAAAGGGACTGGTCAAGCGAATCGGGGGTAGAGGAGGGCGCGGACAAACAAAACAACAAAACAAGGTCGGGTCCACCTGGTTGACTGCAAGGGAAAAAGCAGGGGGAAATTGAAGGACGATAAAAAAAGAAAAAACCAGAGACAGTGCAGTAACCCCAGGGGAAGAAGGGGAAAGAGAAAAGATCTTCCATGGAAGGGTTTGGGGTTTCGTTCATTACAAGGGTCACTAATTTCAGGGGGATGAGAAAGGAGGGGGGGGAAGGGGAGGGCTCTATCTAAAAAAGGAGTGAAGACCGGAAAAAACTCCATGGAAAAAGGGTCCGGAGACGACACCTTCGCAGGCATCATAAAGGGAGGCCAAAACTGAGGAGTTCATGAGGTAACAGGCACCAGAAAACGGCACCACGACGGCCTCCGGAAACCCTCCTTTGGAAAAAATAAGGGACCAACCACCGTCTACTCTCTCAAAACAACAAAAAAAACGAAAACACGGGGGGGGTGCAAAAGAGAGTACGGGTTGGACCGTTAGGTGCACGAATGGTCAAAGGGCCAATGTAGGAGAGAGAAGGGGGGTTTAAGGGGGGAAAGGGAAGGGGTTTTGATCCTCGAACAGGCGGACGATGGTGCCCAGAAAAGAGGAAATCCGCAATACTCCCTAAAGACAGAATGGGACGGGAGGACCAACTTGGGGAGAGCAAAAAAAAAGAGTAATCGGAGAGAAAATCACGGAAGAAAAAAGCCTGAGGAGAAACAGGATGCCCCTTAATGGGGAGCCGTCAAGGACGGGAACAAGAGGGGTATTCAAATAAACATAAAAGAGGGGGGGGGGGGTGGCCGCCCAGGCAGCATGGGGAGGGGTCCCCGGGGCCGCGCCCGAAAAGGGGACAATTATCCCGAACGACGCAATCAAAACAGAGAGATTGACAGGACATTAGGGAAGTATTACGAATTAATGGGCCTACAAGGCTTCCCAAGGGATTGGTGGAGAGTGTAGTGAGCGGCTGTAGGCGGCCTGGGGTTGGGGAGACGTGGGTGATGGTGAAAGGTGGAGGGTTGGGGGGTAGACGTCTGGGGGGGAGGGGGAGGGTGTGGGGGGAAGAATGCAGTGGGGGTGTGGGGAAGGTGACAGGGGTCCTTTGTAACGCAACAAGCGCGAAAGAAAACCACAACAAACACGGGTAAAAGCACCCAGCCAGGAAGCCAACCAAGTCAATCCCAAAAAAAATTCTGGGACAATCCATCAGCACAAGAGCATTCAAGAGAAAAGGGTCCGACATACGAGGAATCGCATCCAAACCAGGCCAGGGGGGAAGGGAAGACCCGGCAGGCCAGGGAAAACAGTAAGGTCCCAGGAGTGAGGGGGGGTAGGAGAAGGATGGAGGAGGCCGGCGGGACGCCCCGAAAAACAGTCCGTGAGGTTTTCCCCCAACCAATGGTGGGTGCCAAAACCCAAAATAGTGAAAAAGCAAATGGGGCGATCTGGACAAAAACCAAATGTGGCCAGAAAAGGGGGCCTGGGTGATGGGAGTGACTGCCACCAAGGGGGACGGGCCATGGTCCAGGGAGGGGGAGGTTGGGTTTAGAGGACCGATCGGCATACTGTTACCAAGAACCGCCCCAGAAACAGGAGTAAGATGGGGGGGGAAAAAAGGGGTAGGAGAAAAAGAGACTCTGGAAAAGGTTGAAAAAAAAAAAAAAAAAGAAAAAAAAAACCCATGCAACGGAGAAGGGGAGGACAAAAACAAAAATGGCTCAAACCAACTCCAATGGCTAAAGGGGGCTCGACCACAGTTAAAACAAAGAGTCAGGAGATCACATGGGAGTCTGAGGGAACTTTTCGGGGGGAGGCCGACCGGGCCCGAAGGAACGATGGGCATGACGGGTCAATGGGGAGCCGTCCAGACATGGGCGAGAAGTCTCCATACGGTGTCGCGGTGGAATGCCTCAAGGGCGAAAAAAGGGCAGATCAAGGGATCAGTGCAAAAAAGAAAGTAAAGGATAAGCGCTATGGGGAGATTGCGGGGGGAAAAAATTCTGACAAGAATGGTGAAAGTGGGTGCGCTCCTAGCAGATCATATGGGAGAAAACTTTTAACTGTGGAAAAAAGCGGGCGCAGATTGCGGCAGGAATCAATCAAAACTGCTATTGGGGGGGGCCAGCAGGGGGGAAAGGCAGTACATTCCCAGGGAAAAGATTGGAGATGAGGAAAATTTCACCATCCAAAAATAAAGGACCACAGGGGGGAAACTGAACATGGCACGGAGATGCTCTTCTTTTTCAAGGAAGAGTACCCAGGGGAACTTGGCCCTGGTTTCGTGCGGAGGAGCTTATTACTGATCCGTGCGGGTTTTTAAAGCCCATAGGGTGGTCCGAGGAGGAAAAAAAGGAAAGAACCTTTTGACCGTATGGTGAGGGGGGAAAGGCGGAAACACGGAAAACGGAGAGCCAGGGGACCAACGGAACTCGATGTCGGTCGAAGAGGGAAGCAAAGACAAGGGGAAAGACTAGAGGGATAGTGAAAGTTGAGGCATCACTAACGCCAAAAAAAACCGCAAAAGGCTGGATCAAAAAGGGGTGTGCGGAGAGGTGGGGGAGAGAATCGGCCCATGCTTGAATGTTGTTGGAGGGGAAACTACACAATCGACGCCAACCCAGTCACCAGAGAAACTGGGGTGAAACCCTTGTTTGCAAAAGGAAAAAACTTCCCCCAGGAGGACCACATGACTGATCCGGTTTGGTGTTGTGGAAAGAAAGGACGGTGGCAGCCAGGCCCGTAGGCAGCCAGCCCACTAACTTGACGAGAACCAGCCGAAAAAAAAGCAGGGAAACATCCAGAAAAAAAGAAAGGGGTCACAAAATGGGTAGGTCCGTGAGGGGCGGCCCAGAGGGGACCTTTTCCGATCAAAGGGAAAAACGTGAACCAGGAAATGTTCCGCGGGGGAGACACTGGTAAGAGGACGAGATTGCCAGAGGATATGGGTTGAAACGAAAAGCCAACTAAAGTCTACGCCAAGATCATAAGAAATAACAGCAGGCCACACCCAATAACCCAGTGGGCTCGGTGGGGGAAACTAACGTGTTGGCCAGAAGGAGGGGATGAACGAAAGAAGTTTGTCTCGGCGCTTCTGGTAAAGGCGCGGTGATGAGGCTGGGTGAGAGGAAATCTACAAAAGGAAAACGAAGAGCCAGAATGTGGGATCCTTGGCGTGAAAGAATTAAGGGGGTAATAAGAAAAAAAGAAAACAATTGTTAAAAAGAAAAAAACCACACAGCATGTAAACCCGCCGATATAACTGGTAAACCTAAACATCCGGGGGGCTGTAACCACAACACCAACACTGTCAAATGAAG
>Ga0179591_1357722_pt1 | contig 12718 bp, 17 predicted proteins | sample CZOMad2_1_08_16f_FD_182891 | JGI IMG/M metagenome (GOLD analysis project Ga0179591, IMG submission 182891) | Vadose zone soil fungal communities from Angelo Coast Range Reserve, California, USA - CZOMad2_1_08_16fungal (PacBio error correction) | ecosystem: Environmental > Terrestrial > Soil >...
TAGGGGTTTGTTGCGTAAGAGAAGAATAGTGTTGGGATCACTGGAAAGGGTAACCACGGTGTCTGTCTTAGCTCAAAATAAGTGAAACAGGGAGGTCAAACAAGTCAGGCAGGTTGAAATGAGGAGAATGAGGGTGTTGAACACACATGGGGGTGAAACAACATGATTGGGGGTGGTTAGAGCCATTTAACAAGGTTATCTCAAGTCCCTAACACGTAGGTTACCACAGAGCAAAGAAAGCCAAACGAAGAGAGAGAGAAAGGGGAGGTGCAAGGGTCTACCAAAAAGAGGGGGGGAAGGCCGCCCTTAGTAGAACAAACCTCTTTAGTTTGGGTCCTAAGGGTTAGGAAGTGTGGGACACTGGACCGACAGGAAGAAAGTAGGGGGGGTACAACAGGGAAGCTCAAATTGGCAGAAAAAGGAAAAATGTGTTGAGGACCATTTACATGTTTTGGGGGGGGGAAAAAACAGAGGAGAATAGCGTTTTGAAAAAGGTAAAGAGTTTGTACCAAAGGTTGCAAAAGTGACAAAGAAGCTCGATGCGATGGGAAAAGTTGGGAGATATAGAAAAGGGATAGGAGAGAAGTTTGACTAGGAACACGGTGGATGCAGTCGATGAGAAAAAAAGGGTAAAAAGAGAGGGGGGGGATATGGAACCATAGAGGTCTATGGAGAGTAATCATTCTCAACATAGATCAGGAAAAATGGAGGAGAAAGGGAACAAGTCCTGTATGGATGATCAAATTATGGAAATTCCCCAACTGGGAACAAGCAAGAAAAGGAGGTACATTGAAAACATGAGAGTGGTACCCAGGGGGAAAAAGATCTTTGCACTCAGGACCTACAAAAGAAAAGAAACCGAATCTCCGAGTGGACGCCGTAAGAAAGCTGGCCAGCTATAACAACACCTAGTGATTAGTGAGAAGGAGGAGTACAGATAGTATAGGGAACTGTGAGGGGAAACGGCGTCAATAGGAAAAGGGAAGAGTGTGTGAAAAGGGGGGGTGAAGAAGTATCACAATTAGAAGAACAGTTTGCCCGATAATGGAAATGTACAGAGGAGAAACATGGAAAGTAAATCAATTAGCAATGCATCCAAAAAACAAGAAAAGGAGGGCTTGGGGGATGGCTCAAAAAGGGGAAGAGAAATGAAGAAGTGGGAGAATAAAGAGGGAACTGAACCCACTGAATGTCTAGGAGCAAATCGAGTTTGTCACCAATAAGAGGGGCAGGGGAAGAGAGGTCAAAAAAGGGCATCGATCAGAGAAAAATTGGCGGGGAAAAGGAAAGGAGAAGAGGACATAGGGCCGGATTGGTTTAAAAAACCAAACTGGAGGAAGTGAACAAAAGGCAATATTAAAGAAAAGGGAAGTAAAAAAAGGGCACGCACACAGAGAAAGGTGGGGCAGGAACTGGGGGAGGGAGGGCCGGGGAAATACAGATTCTGCGAATATTATTAGGGTGCCCTCAATCTAAAGGATTCAGTAACTAAGGTTTCTACTCATGGCAGGCAAGGGGAAAAAAACAGAAAGAAATGTGGGAGCGATAGAGGATTATGGGGGGAGCAGGGAAGCGGAACTCCAAGTCTGGTGGGGATGTTTATTGCGTACAACCAAATGATGAGAACAATGAAAAAAGGAAACAACAATTAAGGGGTTCAAAAGAAAAAAAAAACCCTCATATAAGGAGGGAAACAGGAAGAGGGTACGGGTGATCAAAGGTAGTCACGGAAATAACAAGGAGCAACCGTCAACGGGGAGGCGAAGAAAAAGGAGGGGGACGTTACCTTGGAAAGCATTTTACAAAACAGAGCGGATTGAGGAACATAAACACAAAGCCTGATGTGAAAGCTTCGAGGGAATTCACGGATTTGGCTGGAGGCCTAAGAAACCACCTGGGATGGAAGAGGGACCCTGAAAATAGACAAGGAGAGTGTGGAATGAATAGGTAGGGAGGCCAAGAGGGGGGGGGTAAAGTGTAAGGGGGGGCAGCTTAGCCCCTTCAAACCGTAACGGGCGGGTAAATATGGTTGGAGGGGCAAACTAAGACTAAACAGGGGAAGGAAGGACAGCTACACCAGTGACGAAAGCTCCCAAAATCAAAGGAGGTAGGAAAAGAAAAAACCGCTCCTCACTCAAAAAGTATCCAAAGCAAAAAGTCTGCCTAGAACGATGACCTCGAATCTATGAGCAGAATTTCCGGGGAAGACTATGGCGAATAAAAAGAGACCCACGAAGAAGAACAGAACGACAAGCCACCACAGAGGTCAGAAGAAAGAGGGCCGAAACAACGCACAACGGCACATAAACCGCCACTTAATATCTTTCTTATTAGAAAAAGAAAGTAACATGGGAGAAACGTAATCTTCTTCCGAAAATCTAGAACCCAAGAGCCCGACTCTGCAAACAAATCTCTACAAAAACAACAACTGATTAAAAGGATGAAATATAAGGGGTACAGAGTTAAAGTAGTGAGAGGGTGGGAACAGATGGTTCTCTTATTCTTGGGGATAATCAGAAAAGGCCTTGCTATTTATTTTGCGCATGGTGGGGGAAGGGGAAAGGAGAACAGCTGTGGTGGGAAGGGGGCGTCTTTTGGCGGAGGGGGGGGGTAGTAGTCTAGTTCTCGCTCACGGAACAGATTCTAGAAGATATTGGGGGGTTTGGGGTTGGGGGGTGTGTTGGGTGGGGGGGGGGTCAAAGACGAGAGAAATTCACTGGAAATTGGCCCTTGATAAGGATGGCTGCCAGGAGGAGAAGAGGGATCGACAGAGGAGAGTCTTGTATAAGGGGGGGGGCTTAAAGACTGCAGAAAAAAGCATATCACCGGTGGGTAAAAGGATTTGGGAACCTCTCATCAAAAAAGAAGGGGTTTGGACGGGGGATAAGATGGCACCCGGAAAAGTTCCCAAGGAGGGGGAACTACCAATAAAAGGAGGAAACTTTAAAAATTGGTTGGACAGTCATGGAAAATAAGAGGTCCATAGATCACGCAAGAAGGGATATTAGCTTAGAGACAGAGATAGACAATCATCGTGTTGGGGAAGGTAAGAGAAAAGGGGGTGGGAAAAAAGAAGTCAACTGTGTACCAAGGGGGCTGATCATCCCGGTAATTGCCATGTAGTTCCGGAAAATAAATGGAAACCTGGGGGAAAAAACTCATAAAAAAGGGGGGGGGGAACAATGGAAACCATACTTGTGTGTTTTCGCCTGGATTGGTTCGCAGGGGTGAGAGAAACATCCCCTCCCGCTAGTCATTGAACGTCCACTCACAGAATCAGAAAATCGCTATGGAAAAATCTTGAGAAAAAAAGAAGGGGCACGGCCAGGGAAGCACCGCAAAAAAGAGGGAGGGGTTTGGGGAACTAAAATTTTGCTGGAACAGGTTATTGGCCGTTCCGAAGAAGACTTCTTCAATAAAAAAAATATTTGTACCCGGCAATGACACACGTAGAAAAAAGGGGGCGGTCCAAAAGGGAAAGCAGAAAAGAATCGTTGTATCTCAGTGAAAATTTGTACCACAAGGATGAGAGGGGGGTCAACCCAATCCTAACCTCGATTAAAAATTGTGGAAAAAATGGGAGTGAGATAGCCAGGTGAGCTTTGGAGAAAAAAAAGCCTGACCACTTGGATGCATGCTATTAAAAAGAAGTACCAAGGCAGGGGGGGGCAGTGTAAGATTCGAGTAAATCATTCAACACAATAAAATATTCCTTAGCCATAAGCAGCCTTTTGCAGTTGAATACTGCCAGGAGGTCAAAACAGGGGGGAAAAACGGAAGACGGGGTAAGGAAAACATGAAGAAGGGTTATGAAGAAGGAGAAGATTTTGAGAATAGAGGAGACCCCACGAAAAAAAGAAGGGAGAGACCTGGGAACGCAAAGAGAGCTTTAAGAGATCTTTACAAGAGATAAAACAACAAACTAGAAAGATGTACGAAAGGAAAGAGGGTCAGCGTCCAGAGGATGGGGAAAGTGGGGAAGTGTGAGGGTTGGGTCGGAGGGAGTAGCAAAAGGAAGAAAAAGAGAAATTGGGGGAAAAATAGTAATGGGGAATTTAAAAGATCGCTATTATTTCTCCAGTGAAAACACAGAATTTGCACAGCTGAGGGTATGGAGAGAAAAATGAATTCGGTATAATGAGTATTCGAACTGGGAAAGGAAAAAAACAACTGAAGGGAGAAATCTCAAAGGTATTGGGGGAACAATCGAAACTCAAACAAGTGATCTATTTAGACCAACAGGGGCGGGGAAAATCCAATTTGATTCTAGAGGAAACCGTGCATCATCTAACATGAGGAGGAGGGAAGGGAGGGGGGGGGGGGAAATGTCTCACAAAAAGTGAAACCACTTGTAACCAGTTCGAACAAAAAAGGCACGCACCCTTCGACTTGCAAAGCATTGGGGAACGGAGGTAGGTTAGAGAGGACGTCGGAATGCAGTAGGATCGGCCCGGCCAAAAAGAAGGAGAAAATGGGGAGCAAAACCTGAGGGGGGGTCCTACTAGCGGCCTGAACGGAGGTAGAACCACGGAGGTCACTAGGGCTCTGCTATCTTGGGAGAAAAGGTAGCTACCAATCCTGGCGGGGGCGGGGGGGGGGATGGGAAACCAGGATGAGAACAGACTAAACCCCAATGAAATGGTTCAAATGTTCAAAAATGTCACCAAATACGGAAACCAGGGATTTACTTGTCAAAACCAGAGGGCGGCAGCTAAAACTTTAAAAGGCACGGAGAGAAGCCAGAAGAAAGTGTACTCTGACAGTGCAGTGTCAGGGGGTAAAAGTTCGGAGCTGACAAAAAAAAGGGAATGGGGAAAAGAGGGAGACTCAGGGAAGGAAAGAAAGTATTTGGGATTCTTCTTGAAGGGTCTACTCGAAAAAAGCTTCAAAGGTTATAAGCAAACACTAGAGTGAATGAATAGTTGTTAAGCACAACGGGCAAGGGGTAAGGGGTGGAAAGAGTAGCACAAAAGGCAAAAAACTTAAGTACGGGTACGGAGGGGGTGACACCAAAACATGCCAGACGAAACAACCTTGGGATATTATCAGCAGCACCAGAAGAAACGAGCGAAACAAATAGATTCAAAAAGAATCGGCCAGGAAAGAAGCAGGACAGTATGGCAAGAAACGTCCAAGTGAAAATAGGAGCATGTGATACAAAGGAAAGATTAACTCGAGATGTCCCGTGATCGGAGACCCAGAAAGACCCATATCACAGAGAAGAAAAAAAAAAAAAAACATCCCCCACGCTGTCTCATACCCAGAAGGCCAAAAACATGCCGCATAAGAAAAATGAGAGCGTGAGAGGGGATTCCCTCCAAACAAAACATGTGAGACCACGTTGAAAAAGAGTCCACCCTCGACCTCATAGCCCTCCGACACCGACTAGAAAAAAAAACAGAAGGGGAGAAAAGAAAGGGTGACATGAGCGGGGCGAGGAAGGTAGGGAGAAGAAGGGACGTTGATATGATGTCGTAGACTAAAAACAAAAAACGGGATTATGGCTGTGAGCGGCGGGAAATCTTGTGTGGAGGTATTCTGGGAGGGGAAGGGAGAGGGGGAGGTAGGGACGTCTCGCTCACTGGAAAATGAGGTCGAGCGGATAAGAAAAAGGGGGTACAGAGCGCTAGGCCTTGTACGGAGTGGCCCGATCTGATGACGTATAGAGCGTAGAATAAATGAGTTCATCGGGGGCAACATGGTGCTGAAGACTCACCTGGGGGGGTGACTTCGAGGGAAGGGTGGGGGAAAAACAGCATCAATACAAGTGGGGTTGCACGTCTCATATTTAAAACACCCCCCCCGAGTCTACAGACTTAAACCTAGGGTTTTCTTAGAAGAACTAATGGGGCCTTCAAGAAGGGGGAGAGAGATGCCAATAGAATCACCAAATCCGTGAGGTTCCAGAAAGAAAAAGAACGACTAAAAGCAGAGTCGGGGGGTTAGTAACTTTTTGTAAACTTAACGTCCACGGAAAAGGCGGCCGACGCCAAAGTAGGGCAGAAGGGGGGAGAACAAATGGTCAGGTGAAAGAGGGGAGAGGAGGTTGTTGAACACATTGGTGAACCCTGACTGGGGGGTTCTCGAGCAAGGGTGTTCTCATCAAGGTCTCCAATCCCACAACGCCTACTAGGAGGCCTGCCCAAAAAATCCTACTATCGATCATAAAAGATAGGGGGAATGGGGTATACCAAGTAAAGTGCAAGGAAGGAATTAGTATGGGAAAAAAAATCTTGGGGGTTTTGTCGAAAGGGTTCTCATATGGTCCGGCCGATCTGGGATCAAGCACAAAATTGCACTCTCCAGGTGAGGTGAAAAAATGGAAGGGGGGGGGGTGAGGGAAGGGAAATGTTGGAAGACCAAGATTAGAAATAGAGGGGGGGAACCATTGAAGTTTGTACACCCTTGGGAGGAGATTTTTGGCACCCTCCCACAAAAACCCTGAACGCAGGGGGGATGCCCGGGAAGGAAGAAATTACTCAAAGGGGGAGGGGGCAAGGAAAATCTGATGACCAGTGGATTCAGGTCGGACAACAGATTAAGTAGAACATCATTTGTTTTCAGGGCTAGCTTAAATGCTGCTTCTTTAGAAGCATCAGGTAAGGGAAGGTGTAAACGAGAGGGGAAAGGCCCCAGGAGAACCTACCTATCTCACGGAAAGTCCCACGGGGGGGGGGGTGCAAAAAAAATGATATTCTAGTTGGTGCTACTCATGGAACTACGAAACATGAAAACCGAGTGAGGGGTTAAAAGACGGCAAGAAGCTGGAAGACGATACTTACCTCGATCTCAAAAAAAACAATGAGGAGGAAGAAATATATATATTATATCGAGGGGGGGGGGCGTGAAAGGGTACGTATTAACAACGCAGGAGAGGGCAAAGGACTGGTTCATATGGGTTCACTCACCAAGTAAAGAAAGATCGGTTGTACATTAAGGGGGGAATGTACAGAAGACGGCTAGGAGGGAGAAAATGGGGTAAGACAGAAGTTTATGAAGAGCACCTGCTGCCTTTTGATGAACTAAGGAATATTATCAAGATTGAAAAAAGAGGGATCAGGGGGAGATGAACTGAACAAAATCTATAATCTCCAATCGGAGGGGGGAATATCATCGACTGCATCAACGTTGTCAGAGGAGACAGCCCCAAGGCATCGATCAGAAGAAAAAATGTTCCGTGTATCCAAGGAGTCCATCAGAATCTGCTTAATTGGGGTGGACAATTGTGGAACAAAAGAAGACGGGACCAACTATGAGAAAAAAAAAGGGAGAAAAAGGCACTGAACGCATCCCACCTGCTAATTGGGCAATGCACTGGGAGGGAGTTCCAGGTACATATGCGTTAGGAATGACATTGAATGATCGTCCAGGAAAAGCTGCAACAAATTCGAAAAAAGGTGGTGGGGAAGAATAATGGTAAGTGAAAGCGACTGGGTAACCACGTAAAGAAAGAGGGAGAGGAGATAGGACGACTGTGGAAATTACTCACTCAAAATCTACGTTCTTGGATGGGAGGGTGAAACTCAAGTCTAAAACCACAAAAAAAAGGGGGGGGCAAAACAATGTTTCAAAAACCCGTAATCTACGGGTGTACAAGATATTTCCTTGTTCTACCATTCTTCCTTCAAGACCCAATAGCGGGCTTCAAACCCACCCCGTGGGGCCGTACAGTGATTAAAGTACAAATTAGGCTTCTGTACGGAAAAACATAAGGGGGAGCGAGCGGGTCTAGAATTTTAAGAGGGGAGGGGATTCTATGGAGATAGCTACAAAAAATCGGGGCAATGGAAAAGTTGTCTATAAGAAACACACTGGGAGGTGTGGAATAGATTGGTTATTCCAAACGTGGGGTGGGAAGGGAAACTTATCACCAAGGGAAAAACCAGGGAATTCTGTCTATGGGTGACACCCACATGCAATCTACGACACCAGCAGGTGATTATGACAGTCATCTACCCACAAAGACCACAAGTATATATCAAAAATCAGAGACTGTGAAGAAGAAGGGAATCCAAACGGGGACAATCGTCCAAGTGCATAGTCTCCTGAGGAAATCGGGGAATCCTCGACCGAAATCCGAATAGCGAGAAGGAAACAATCAAAGAGAACCCTCCAGCAAAAAAAAAAGACGAACACTCCACCCAAAGCTGTCTCTACCCGAAGTTCCATCACCAGGCGCAAAACAATAACCGCCACGAATAGAAATTCATTATTCCTCCAACATCGGTAAAACTCCAGCCGCACCACAACCCTCAAACTAAGAGCCCTCACCTCCACCCCCCCCCCCAACGGGGGGTTCAAACTAATCAACAAACAGCACCGAGTAGTATTGAAAATAGATATTTGCAAGCAAGTGTGGTAAGGGGAAGCGAGGAAGGTGGTCTCAATGATGGAACGGGGTCAGACAAACTTAAGTTGAAGGTAGGTGTAGAATTGGGTGCGCAGGGGTGGGGGAAAAAGGGAGACAGGCAGGGTGGTGTAGGTTTCGTCTGTTGGGATTAAGTTAGAGGGGAGAAAAAAAGGTAGCGATCAAGAACCTTAGGGAGCTAATAAGCAGAAGGGTAGAAGCGCGCTTAACTTGGGAAGAGTTACCTGGAGACGAGGGAGGGACAGGGAAGGAGAAGTGGGAGTATCATGAAAGTTAGGGGGTAGAGGGTGTCGCACTGGGGAGCTTCTGCTAGAATCAAAGGGGGGGTCGTCTGAGCAAATTTGTGTCCAACCCAGCAACCCTCACGGGGTGGTGCAAGAAGTGGCCACTTACTGCCCCGGTGGGGGACCTAAAAAACTACTCCATGAACACGAAAAAGAGTGGGGTCTTATAGACAAGATTCATTGAAAATAGGGAAAAAACGTCGATAGCTTCCATAAAACACGCAAATCCTTTATAGAACTCCATACAAAAAGAAAAGTGTTTTTAGGGAGGACGATCGGTAAAGAGGGAAGGTGAAAACGGGGTAACCACGGTGGCTGCTGGCGACCGGGCCGTTGGAAACTTGGAGTGCGCCGACTGGTAAAAAAGAATTCTGTCACTCAGATGAGGGTTTGTTGAATAAATTTTGGGTGGCTCGACTGGGAAGTGTGGGGGAAAGAAGAAAAAGGGTGGGATAGGAAAAGACAAGAAAAGCCCGCCTAGGCGGGGGAGTTACACAGGAAAAAGAAAAAAGAAATCCTCCGGGCGGGATAGAATTTTGAGCAGGGATACCAAGGGGCCGGAACGCATTATACGACCCCTCTTTCGTTTTGGAAAGAAATTTTGTCGTGGAATGGGGCCGGGCCGATCCTACAGAAATTCAAGACGGAAAGAGGGAACACCATGGAAACTCGCCAAGTGTCATGACAATTAGAAGTGGGGTGGGGGATGCATGACATGTGGACCAAAGAAGGCTGGGGAGTGAATGTTGTAAAAAGGAGGGAAAAAATTTGGGTCAACAAAAGAACGGGCACGCCTCTAAGGGCGATTGAGGACCGTTGGGGATAGACCCCATTTGGATAGGATCGTGCTTGTGCGAAATCGGTGAAACTTGAAATCCGATGAGAAGGACAATTTAATAGCCAGGTCAGGGGGGTTTCAGGGTCGATTCAACAGAAAAGTCAAAAAAGAGGGAATAAGCGGAAGTTAGAAGCCATAACAAGGCAAGTGATTGGGGGACATTTTAAGAAAGTCTGGGAGGTCCCAGTACTGTAGCCAGACCAATATTCCTGTACATTTTCCCCCGTAATAGTAAAGATAATGACGGAAGGGGAGAAGACAGGACAAAAAAAAAAAACCAGAAGTGCCCATCTCCGATTTTGGAGAGGACAATCAAGGGGAAGAGAACAGGCATCTCAATATCCCAACACAAGTATGAAATAATATGTACGAGATTAAGCCAAGACTTTAGTAACGTAAGAACAAAGGAATGGCACGTAGGGTTTCAGGTGTGGGGGGAGGAAAAGGGGGAGAATGACAAGGGGGGAAAAAGATTAAGGGGTGAAAGGGGACAAGGAGGTGGAAAAAAAAATTGTGGGACCCCGAACGTTTTATCACACAGGCGCACGAAAATGAAGATAGGAGTCAGATTTTGAGAGAAGGAAAAAAGAGAAAAAAAAGAAAAGTATAAGCTACAATAGAGGGGTCCTCTTCCTCGACAGGCAATCCAAGTTAAGGTAGTTCAAAAGGTTGAAATCCATCAGAAGAAAACTACTTAAACAACCGGACCATTAGCATCGAGGAAATGGGAAAGGGGTGGGGGACAAAAAATACAAAAAAGGGGGGGGAAAAATTCACGGTACAAAACGGGATGAAGGGGGGAGGTCAAACTAAACTCACCCATTCTAAAAAGTGGGGCAATGAATTTGGCGAGGGAATAGGGGCTGCGGGGGGGCAGGAAGGATCTGAAAATAAAAAAAAGCAAAGAAAAAAGGGAAGACAAAACCTAAAAAGGGTGCGGGGAAGAAGAATTGGGCGGGACTAAACGCTGATTTGATACCACTAAGAAGTCTATTCGCCGAAGAAGTTACTCTGAAAAAGCATAGGCGGGCGTGTTGATGGGATGTATAAACCGGAAAAAATGCGAAATGGCAGGTTCATGGGAAAACCCCCATATACACTCCATATTGTAAACCAGTACGCGGAACGACACGGAAAAAAGGAACTCGGAAAGACAGAACAACCCACCGTTGGTTACCGTGACGTGGAAATGTTCAGTGGGTTACAAAACGAAGGGGAAAATAAAAGGATAAACAACCCCTGACTGATGGAGAAAGAAGACGGATGTGGGGAAAGACACTGATCAGAGAAACTCGAAAAAAAGGAATGGCAATCGGGTCCCCAGGTGTTTGGAAGATAGTCAAATATAGGCCTCGTCCGGTACTGAAATTCCCAGTGGCAAACCTTACTTGAAGGGTCACGTGTCAAACGAACTCGACGACCCAAAAACGGTTTATGTATGAGAGCAAGCTCCACCAGCGACACGCGATCAATCAGGAGGGATCCCTAACTCAAGGGCACGCAAGCATAGCCAACAGGGGGGAAAAAAGCGTAAAAAAGGGCAGACTCGCTTCTGAACCTTGCGGAATTCCTCTCCTACATCATTCTTACTAGGGCATCAAAACCACTCACCCACCTCCTCAGGACTCAAAACAAATATACACCATCAACAACACCTCCCACCACGGAAGAGGGGAGGTGCTGATTATTCAAAGAACAAAGCATGAAAGTCCATCTGCGTCCCTCACCCAGCAAACCTCACAAGAAAAAGCGGCAAATCAGGGGGAGATCAACCCAACACGGATGAGTAGTAAATAGATATATGCGAGGCGAGGATGAGAGAGGAACAAAGAAACTTGGGGAAGCACTGATGTGGGAGGAACAGAACTCTCATAGGCAGGGGGATTAGGGCTGTGTGCGCCTGGGAGTGCAGGCGTTATAGACCTTGTTTGAGTTTCGAATGTTCGGATAGGGTGTGAAGGGGGACATCGGAACGATCACGGAACAGAGGCGAGAGGAAAAGATCAAAGTGAGAAGCGCGCTATTCACTTTTTAACTCGTTGGCCTATGAGGGAGCCAGGAAGGAGCGGGGGATAATAAAAAGGAAGTGGAGTGTGAGCTCTGGTCGAAACAATGGGAGTGCTTAAGCGTTTTTGTTGTACGGAACCAAACCAAGTCAGGGAAACCAAGGAAGGGGTTTTTGGCAGGGGGGAGAAAATAACAACCCTACCCGTAAAACACACGCTGGGGCCTAACAAAAACTATTATCAACACACTTAATGTCAATAGACAAGAATGTCAAATAGGCGTAGGGTTAGGCCAGAGAAGAACCGAGGACCGGGATATCCGTCCCTTAGAAGACAGTCTGCAACATCAAGGCGTGTTGTTTATAGCCTCCTATCTTTTGGTTACTGGAGTAACACGGGTGGGGTCTGACGAACCGGGCAGTGGTCCATGGGAAAACGGGGGGAAAACAAGGAATATGCCTGGGAGAAAAGAGAGAGGGTTTTGAAAAACTGTTGAGAAAACCACTGTTGACAGAATTGAAGGGGAATGATCTAACCAGAACATAACACTCCCGCCTAGATTTGGTAGGAAGTGAAAAGGCGCAAAAATCCGCATAGGCGAATAATAGAAACCTCTTTCGGGTCAGGGGTTCCCATCAGAGTGGCCCGGCATTCTTAGGCCGCACCATTTAGGGGGGGACGGAAGGGTTACTTGCAGAGTTCAAGGGGAAAGGAACGACTGTCATGCAAGCACGCAATTTTGACCCAAGGGGAGGAAAGGTTCAGGGGGGACCAAGTAGAAGGGGTTGCGTGGGCAAGGGAGCGGGAAGACAATCTTAGTCAAATTTGGTGTACAAAGGGGGGGGATGAGGGGGGGGCAAACAATCCTTTCACGCCACTCGATCTAGGGATCCCGGGGGAATTAGAATAGAAAATTGGATATTATCGATGCCCAAATTGGGCGAAGAGGTGACAGGGGGATGCAGGGGTGAGGCAACTGCGCGGAGGGGGGTCCTTTCTTTAGAGTCAGGGGGAACATTCTCAACGGCTTGAGCAGACTTCCTTGTATAAGACAATGCAGAACTTGGGGGGTGGCCAGTCCATTAAAGGGACAGGCCCTAACAGAGAAGGAACCATTAGCTGGCCCACTTGATAGGCTAATTTTGGGGACAAAAAAAAACAGGAAATAACCCAGAAAACTCCGTTCCTATCAGTGGCCGTACCAGTGACGATCTGAAGAAGA
>Ga0179591_1176627_pt1 | contig 12716 bp, 12 predicted proteins | sample CZOMad2_1_08_16f_FD_182891 | JGI IMG/M metagenome (GOLD analysis project Ga0179591, IMG submission 182891) | Vadose zone soil fungal communities from Angelo Coast Range Reserve, California, USA - CZOMad2_1_08_16fungal (PacBio error correction) | ecosystem: Environmental > Terrestrial > Soil >...
TCGCTATGAGGGGAGGTTATTCGGCGGCGGGGCTGGGTGAGACCTGAAGGGTTCCGATAGCATCTACATTTCGTGACGAGGTGAGAAAAAGCTACTGGGGAGAGAAAGAAAATCTGTAAAACATCCTATAGAAGCCAGCGCAAGGGCAAAGAAAAAGTTCTTTGATTGAGACTGGATCACATGAGTCAATAAGACTCTTATGGGGCGGAGACCGAAATCCCAGGAGGAGATTTGGTAACGAAGAAATAGGGAATCTTAGTGTGCTTAAATACGGGTTCCCCCCGAGAATCCTATAAGATATAGAATGATAGGGGGAATAAAAAGCCACCACCCCGTCAAATCCTATGCGTAAGGGGAGAAGCTTCGAATCCAACGAGGCGTCGCGCAGGGAGGGAGGTGGCATCACCAGAGGCAGAGTCTGCAGATGAGATGAAAAAGAGGTCATAGGAAAGTAAAGGGTTTGGGAAATTGTATCCGCCAGAAATGCAACTATTCTTCTCGGGAAAAATGGAAGAGGGGGAATCTCGTCACGCCGGCGAAGAAGGGGAATCAACTAGAGACAGGGGTGTGTCCGGCGTGTCAGGCTTTATGCCCAGAGCGGGGGGGAGGTTCTTCTACCGCAAAGGATCCATGGTTGGAGGAATGGCTGCATGCGAGGGGAAAGGAAAGGTTAATCGTGACTAGTGTAAATCGAGCGGTCGAACCGCCGAAGGCAGGCGAACGATTTTCGAACGAGGTGGGAAAAGGCCGACGCACACGATTCGGGAAGGAAAGGGAAAGCTGCCTAGATAGAGAGAAAGCGGGTTAAAAACGGTCGCTCCCGAGATGAGACATCAAGGAACGACATCCGTGCTTACTACGACGTTCAGAAAACTCGAAAAAGGGGAGATGGCACAGAGAAGGGGGACCGTGTCAGACGAACTTCAATCGTTCAGCCTGGATAAAGAGTTTCCATCTTACATGAGATAACCAACAGGGGGGAGACTCTCATTCGAAAGAAATGGCTCTGCCGCGAGCAGCGAACTGGAAGAATGGAAGGTAAGTCAGAATGGAAAAGCAAAGGGGTAGGTTCGGGGGCAGGGGTCTTCCTGTCTACAGGAAATGGGTGGAAAACTATGGGGCTATCTATTTTTAATAGGGAGACCAAAATGACGACTTGATTGAGGAAAGAGTAAAGACGTGCAGTAAGATGACCAGTGAATTAACAGTATCTCGTCAGAGCTAACAAAACCCATCTTCTTAATGTCTTGTGGAGCAGGCAGTAAAAAAAGGGGCGCGAATAAAGCGGCAACGGCCACACCGGGGATCGAGCATGCGGGAAGGAATTTGGGTCATGGGTATCGCGCGACGACCGTTAAATAAAGGTGAGCATTTCCTCAAAAAGTCGAGAAAAAATCTGAAGAAAACAAACGAACGGAAAAAACGATCGACGTCAGTGGCCCAGGTGAGCAGGGAAAAGACGGATAGGGAGGGGGAAGCGACATAAGGGGAAACTCGGCACCAGCCTCGAGGGGATCAAAACTTCTTCTCGCATTGAAAAAAGGACTCGACTTTTACCCAGTGTGAATAGATTTTTACTGAACGAGACCAGGAGGGGGACAGATCCGAATAAAAGGCAGACTTAGGAAATGTACAAGGCGCGCTCTTTGGAATGCAAAAGAAGGAAAGGATCGAAGGGAAAAACTTCAGATTGGAAAAATGCCATTGATCACTCTGTTGAGGGTAAGAGGTTCCCAGGCGGATGCTCTACCATGAAGGGTTGTGGGTTAGATGTGCAGAGAGAAAAATATCGACTTAAAAAATCCGTCGAGAATAAAGTCAATGACCATCACAAAAGAAGAATCCGATTTCAAGATATCAAAGACCGGGGGGGGGAAGAGATCGAGCACTTATAAACGCTTCCCCACCGGCCACAACGAAAGGGAAAGGGTTGTTCCTACATCGGAACCGACCAGGGTGGTCAGCAAAAGGGGGGAAACTTCGTTCCGACGCTTCCTCGAACAGATCCGAGAGTGCAGGAAAGGGACGGTGAGGAGAGGTCATAACCACGGGCTGGGCACCCAAACGGTCGCATCCCCCTTTGGAAAAGGGGAAGCAGACAAATTACTATTCCAGAGAAATCTGCGCCTGGGTCGGCAGGAGGCCTGCAAATCTGAAACGTTTAACGTCGAAAAATGGAAAAAAAAAAAGACCTTGAATGGGGGGAAAAAACGTTGGGGAGTCTATGAACACGCGCACAACTGAAAAGAAAAGACAAAAGATCGCCAACTTCCACGGAACAACCGGAAAGGTGATACCAACCTGGGCATCCAGGCGGCTCGGCAGGTTTTGAGGAGAAGAATAACCGGGAGAGGAGGTGTGAACAGCGAGCGATTGGAGGAAGTGACTTTCAAAGGAAGGAAACGAGTGCAGAGTTTGTTAAAAAAAGTCGGGGGCAAAGAACACAACGCCATCACGACTAAAATAGATACTCCCTCGAAAACAGGCACCTTTCCGGGGAAGGGGAAAATTAAACCGTCACGCAACAAGGGGCAAAAGATACAAACTCAGAGGATAGGTCTCAAGAGGTCGAGGTTCTCCTAGGCGGGGAGTTTTCATAAAGGGGGGATGCACTAGCTAAAAAGTGCAAAATCCTAAAGAAGCTCAAAATAAAAAAAGCTAACGGCAGGCAAAATCCCAAGGCTCACCTCGGGGACACTGCAACCTCAGTTCTCGAATCAAGCGGATCAAAGTACCCCTCTTACCCGCGTGCAGCGAAAACTGCACAACAGAAAGAAAAAATGACCTATTGGAGACACTCCTCTTCGACCGTCTTCAGGACACCTCAGATAGGGTACACGATCCTCGTTGTCACTAGCCGGACAAGCTTCACGCCTGCACAACAGCGGAATCGACTACGGGGTTCGACAAATTGCTCAGTCCTTTGGACCAGGCGTCCGATCAAAAGACGGAGGAATGAGCATACAGGTTGATGAAAAAAAAACCTGCTCGAATAAAAAGGTAGACGTTCTTTTCCCAAAAGGGAGTCAGATTACTAAGTCGTACCGTACATAATGAGAAGTGAATCGAAGAGGGGGACGACATCGGCAAAATTTACTCAGGCGTGATTAGAAAAAAAACAGAGGAATCAGACAACCGAGCCTTCCGGTCAGGGACTGTCCATTCGCAGGAACTCAGGTCGGCGGCCCTTAGGAACGGTGGGGCGAAGGGAGAAGTACGGGTTGGAGAGCAGGGTGAGGGAAGAGAGCTACTCTGAAAAGAAGTGACGCCCTTGGGACGAGGGGAGGGGGTGTCGTAGGTGGTCGAAACTGGCCGGAAAGACCAGGAACAGGAGGGAGGCAGGGGGGGGGGGGGGGGATTGTGGAATGAATCCGGTTTTCGGACGACAAGGGACCGGACAGGACGAGCCCCATAGCACGAGATAGGGAGAAAAGAAAAAGAGAAGAGTCTAAAGGTAGTCAGCGCAGAAGAGCCGACTTTGAGGTATCATTGACTAGAACCTTGGACAGAGCATCTTGAGCTGGCTGGGAGAAAGGGGAACAAAAGGGAAAGCCGGGCGGATCACGAAGCGGACACCCCAAGGCGAAGAAGGAGAAGGAAAAAGGCCGCGTGTTAAAGAGGAGCGAAAAAGAGGGGAAAGGAGGTAAGATCAGTTACGACAACCGATTCCCGGGCCCTAGAAAAGGAGAGAAGACTTGTTCGAGAAGGAAAGATGCGGCCGGAAAAGGCACATTGTGCGAGAACGAAGCGGGACTCGGCTAGAACGTTCATACTATTCCGATGCTTCGTCGTTGGGTAAGTGGTTTGAGGTAAGCACCAGGAAGAGCCGGCGTTTTAGGGAGAGTAGTCGGCCGCGAGATTGGCTGGCGCAACTATGAGATCGTAAATAGGTTGGAAAAAAGGAAAGAGAAAGGCCATCCAAAAACCGTGCAGAGCCGGCCCTGTCGTAGCAGAAGCGATCGGGAAAAACCACTTATATTGCAGGGAAGGAAACCCATCCCGGTACGCCATTCTCCTAACTAAGAAGAGAACCGTCTTGAAGGTGACCCCGTGTAGAAAAATATAAGGTCAGGACTTCAAAAGGATGGGAATGGAAGGTTTGGGGCATAGAAGATGAAAAGATCATCGAGCGCGAAGCGGGTTGTCGTATCACATCAGAGCCCCAGGAAAGGACTGGCGTCTAAAGGGAAAAAGATAGAAATCCAACAAACACAAAGGAGAGAGAAAGAGAGAAAGGAGGAGACCCGTTCCGCTCGAAAAAGAAGAGGCATGAGAGTTACCGGGTTGATCCCGAACACCGCTGGGAAAGAGAACAGCGGGAGATTTAATCTTCCGCATCGAATGCAGGGGGCCAAGACAAGAAAGATAAGGGGAAAGAAAGCTGAACACGGGCAACTTCAATGGCAAGGCCTGATTTCAGGGGTCGGAGGGGAAAGGATTTGTCAGATGAGGGGGGTAAAAGGACCTCCCCTCTTACGTGGAAAAAGCGCGATCAGTTCTTCTCATAAAAAGCCGCTGAACGCCCGGCTGGAAAAAGCGAGGAATGGGCGGGAAAGGACGAGAAGGGGGTTTCCTAAGAAAAGCGCTAACTTAGGCGACGCCAAGAGACCCCCGGGAGACGAAAACGATGTCTCCTGAATGCAAGCCTCAACGATAGCAAGACACGATTGGAAGTAAAAAATCACGACAGGCAAAAACAAAAATCGCCGTCCGCATGCAAAAAAAAAAGAACTTCTAAGACGTAAAGGCCGCGTGCGGAAGATTGCGAAGCGAGACGGAAGAGGGGAGGAGTCTGGACCTAAGTTTACGTCACAAATGCGAGAATGGCGCTTGAATACAGGATGTCCCGCTGAGGATCAGGAAGCAAACGGGACCTGTCTTGGACAACGCAACAAGAAAAGAAAGACGTTGGTAAATGGGAAAAGAAAGACCCCGCACCGGCGCAGGCTAGGTAATAAAGAGAAACGGGTTAGGTACAAGCAAAAGGGAGCAGTTCCGGATATTTAGGCGCTGCCCGTGACGAACGATGAAACCAAGAAAGAGAAAAAGGGCGGAAAATTTTCATTTTCCTTCGGCGGCTTCAAGGCAGGCACCACCATAGAAAACCAACAAAAAAAAAAAAAACTCTTCGGCTACCAGGAAGAGACAAAAGGAGGTACATCGAGCCGGGTCTGAACGCCCACCCGGATAGAAACAAAGAGGGGGGCCGCTCTCACGAAGGATCCCGTGCAGCACAGGGCTCGATGAGGGAAAGGACTGACCGCATCAAAGAGAAACTCGTGTTCGAGGCGAGGTTGGTATAATGAAGACAAGGTGAAATTGCCTAATTTTCACAGAAAAAAGATATCACTGGCACGTCGTCCGGAAGGAGAGGAGGGGGTAGAACCTTCGAGCGAATCCACGCGTTACCAGCAACGGGTGCCGAGTCGAGCAGGGGGGGGTGGGGCAAGTCCAAAGGGAGTCGAGGACGCCCGAGAGGGGGGGGGAGGGTCCTTCCGTGGAAAAGGACCAGAGGTATATCAGAGGGAACTATAGAAGCCGGCTCGGAGTGCGGCACTCGGGGGGTTGAGAAAAGAGTCCGACACGATTCTGCTTTCTGCCAGAATAGGGCGGAGACCCGATTCTTGTGAGAGCGGTCAAAGGCAGGGGAGTTTAGCTTCAGGCAGAAAGGAGGGGGGTAGGATGCTTAGGGAGGAGAGAAAAAAAGAATCTCAAAGGGGTAGGCCTCGAGGTATGGGACGGGAAAAAGGGGGCCGCCTCTATTTGAGGTGGATATTTAGGGGGTGAAGTTTGCAGTTCGCGTGAGCAGATGAACAAGCCCGCGAGAGGATCACTTAAGAAAGAAAAAGGATATGTTGTCGGGGGGGGACAGGGCATACGAAGACGTGGTTTGAAACGACAGGCCCCAGTATGCCTTGCGGGCCTTCAGAAGGAGAGGATGGCAGTGGGTGGGGAGGGGGAAAGGAGGGGAAACAGATCCGGGCGCGCGAGGCCCGTCAGGCTTTAACACTCCATTCGGAGAGAACCACCGCGAGCCCTAGTTTCTTAAAAATCGAAACCAAGCCTCGCTGCAGTGGGGAGAATGGGGTAAAAGAAAGGGGGGGAGAGATGGGGAAACAGTCACGAATGGTTTAAGAAAATGACGACCAAAAAAAAGGGAAGGCGCCACAAGTACACTGTATTTTGCGCAAAGTGGGGAGAGCGTACCGATGGGGGGGGCAAGCCTCCGTGCCGAGCCACGGCAAGCTTTCTTCAGGCCTCGCGGAATAACTCTTTGAGAGACTGAGACAGGGGGTCCCAAAACCTGTGTGGACGCGAATCACGGCTTCCTTACAGAGGAAGGAAACCGAGGGGGGGGGGAAAACAAACTTTCTTACCGAACTTTGAAATCAACCTTGGTGGGGGGACAAAAAATCATTCTGGAATAAAAAGGAGGGGGAACACAAACAAGGTTCCTTGAAGGTGGTGGGGAAAATTCGGAAGGGTAGAGGAAGGAAAGAAGACCAAACCGTTCTTTCGTATTAATTGACCGCGGGTGAGGGGCATTTTCCTTTACTTTTGAGGGAAACGCGGAGTCGGAATAAGTAGGATCGGACCGCGACAGGCGGGGTCGAGGTAGCCTGGAGTAAGAAGCAAAATACATGAGAAAGGGCAACTGGAAAAAAATCTGAGGTGGGGGAAGGAGAGGCCTCGTCGGGATTCCACAGACGCGCAGGTTAACCTAGCGGATCATTTGATTCCCATTGGCGGGGGAGGGGACAGAAGGGCAGGACCAAGCTTAAAAGGTGAAAACACGGAACAGGCGAGGGAGGGCTCCGCTTCCGCCCATGAAATGAAAGAAGGGGAAAACCGAAGAAAGATTTCCGACGGAAAAGGATTGGGCGTGTACGAAAATCCTAAAAAAGAGCTCAAAAAGAGTCAATACGGCCCGATCCGGCGGCTCAACGTGCCTTTGTTCTTGGAGGAAGAGGGAAGAGTTGCGGCGTGCGACATGTGCCCGGAACTTGGAAGGAGGCGCGGAAAAGTGCCTCAGACAACTGTTTTTCCCCAAGAATAAAGAAGGGGGGGGAGGGGGCAACGGGAGAAAAAACGCGGCCTTAGGACTCAAAAGAGGTACTCTTGTGAAAAAAAAAGCGTCAGACATTTGTAGTTGCCTCAAAAGGGGGAAACCCGGTACAGAGGGGGCTCCCAGGCCGGAAAAACGCTTCACACAGGCTTCCGTGGGGGAGGTGACTCACCCACCTTATTAAACCATCGGGGCAAGCTACCTAGTGGCGAACGTCACTTGGAAGAAAAAAAAAGAAAAAAAAAAAAGGGCCCAGAACTCTGTTTCTCGGGCGAGGCGACCGTCCAAGATTAAAAGAGAGATACGGCAGCGCATGCTCTATGCGAATATAAACCCAAGGAGTGATGATACTGCGGAGGGAAAGGGGAGCAAACCGGGAGCCGATCATGACGGCTCGAAGTACTCGGGGAACCTGAGGCGTTTTTCGGCGCTTTGGCCTAGGTGAGTTGAAATTCCCGAGTGAGCCGGTCTGAAGTGCGGGGAAATCTCTGGAGACCGGGTGACTTTTACACAAAAAGCTGAGACGGGCGCGGGGGGGGGAGGAGTCTGCCAGGCGGTTGGGAGAGAGAGAATTTTTCAGGAATTCAGAAACCCTGCTTGTGGACCGACTCGGGGGTCTAAAAAGTGGAATTGAAATTTAACTCAGGAAGAGTGGAAACACAGAGCCTGAGGAACTGTCTTATAAACACGCGAGATCGAAAAGCGAAAAAAAACATTATAAAGAGTGGCTTCGCCTAAAAGAAGCGTTTCATTACACTTGGCCGCCATCTGCAGAAAAGAAAAAGAAAGGTCTAGCAAGGGGTCTTGGTTCGCGGCGGGGACGATAATTATACGAAAGGGGGAAAAAAAAAAATTCCTAAGAGGGACGTGGGAGGGATAGAACAGACGCCACTGGTTGGTTCCTATTCCAGGGCGCCGACGCTGGGGTTCCGGCCCATAGGGAAAGCTCATCACTTAAGGGGCTTACCGGAACAATGAGCAATAGGAGGAGTGTGGTAGCTCGCGATCAGCATCTTGGGGGGGTCCCTCGGGGGTCGCTAAAAGACGGATATTCTCTGGGGGACTTTCTACTAAAAGGGAGGGGGACCTGAGGGGTAACGAGAACGAGATTAAATGAGAAGGAGAACAAAAATCTTCCTCAGCTTGGCATTTCAAAAAGGGACCCGATCCGTTACTTCCTCCATGGAGAAAAGGAAAAATGAGGAAGGCACTAGATTTTTATATCTCTGGGTCTATGTCTGTAATAGACGGAGAAGGTGACAATAACGACGGGGAGGAGGGACCTAGGGGAGGGTTCACCTTCTTAACGAAAAATTCACTAGCAACAAAAATCCCTCCGCCTCCTCAAAATCCGCCATTCGATCTCTGGGTGTCAGCGATGGTCTCTGTCAACACACAACTTATTAAGGATAAGGCTCCCGCGCGTATCTCTTAGGACGGGAGGTCGGAGCGTTAGCTGGGTGGGGAAGGAGTGGAAAAAAGGCATTTTCCGATCAACTTCCCATAGAATATAAAGGTGAAGGCGGGGGCCATAACCTTCTCATGGAGAGAAAAGGAACATCGAACAACAGCCGAGCTCAAACAGGAGGGAAAAGGCAGTTATTATTGCGCTTCGCAGAGGCGACGCTGAAAATTTGGGCTGTGGGGCCGAAGGTCACCTTTAAAAAGGGTTGTTTTCACGAGCGTCTCTGGAATCCGTTTTTATCTTAAAGAAGGGTCCCCAAGGCCGTGAGGGGAGCATCAGCTCAAAAAAGATAGCCTTGCCTTCGCCCTCAAGAGGGCCATTAAAGCGAGTTCAAAAACTCGCCGCATCCCACCCCGTGAGTAGGAGCGTCTTCGGTGCGCAACGCTGAAATTGATCTCTCAAAGAAGCTTAGAGAGGGTCGACGAAAGAAGTAGGAAGAGTGCCGAAACCTTTGGGATCTCGGAACAACGGGCCAATTCGCTCATGAAGAGGGTGGTGACAGTAAGACGAGAATCTCTGTCACGCGCGGAAAAGACTGATCAGAACGAGGGTTGAAAAGAAGGCATGGGTCGGGGGGTCCATGACAAGATAGAGTGGTATGCGCCATACGCCCGTTATCCTTCTTTTGTAAACTGCCCGGGGTCTCATGTGGCGAGTTTCTCACCAGGGGCAAATCGGGCTAGGTCCAGCGCAAAGGGTCACCTCCGGGGCACGTCAAGTCTCCAAAGCATGGACGGAACCGAAGCGAGGGGGGTTTAGGAAAACGAGCACGAGAACTTATTGTCGAGCGGGACATCAAAAGGTACCCTCCTCCGCAGTCTCCGCGAAAAGGGGAAACTCCACGGCGAAGCCCGCATATTCAGAAGCCAGAGACATCCCTTCAAGGCCGACACGGTCCGAAAAGCCGGGACCTCGATCCCGCGAAGCCTAAGAGTTAAAGTACCGGGTTAATACTCTGTACCGCTCCAAGTTGGCCCCTTTGAATCTCAGAAAAAACCTCCATGGTTTGGAGATCGAATGCGAGCATTTCCCGCGGACTGGGAGCAGACTCCTTTTCCGCTAGTGGACGTAAAAAACCTACACAAGGGAACAGGTTCCGCATGAGGGAGTGGCCTGTCTTACAGTGACCGGAAGAAGATATGGAACGGGTGGGGAATCATGGGTTTGAGAGACACCCCGCCCTTGCGAAAGTGTGAAGGGCCTGGTCGGGCAAGGGCAGAACCGAAAAGTGGAGCAGACGCCCAAAAAGGGAGGACGTCTTGTTGCGAAAGGGAAGGGGGGGATGAAGGGAGCAGAAAATGACGATTCCAAGGCCGCCACCGGGTGGATAAGCAGTCATTCGTTAGGAGTTGTCGACGAAATACCTTTGTAAGGGAAAGACGAAATGCCGCAAACGCGTCCCGAAGGACCAAAAAAAGGAACCGAGGAAGAAAGGAAAAAAGTCATTAAAAGGACCTGACCGCGCTCGTGGAGAAAATTGATGGATGAACGAACACTAAGACTTCCCGGCGCACCAAGTGCTCTCTGTAAAAAAAAGTTCACGAAACATGGGCGGAGAAAAGCAGGGAGAGGCGTTTCACAGTTTAAGGAAGAAGGGGGGTGAATTCAATCGCTCAAGAACTGTCACGAAAAGGTGAAGGAAATGAAGCAGCAGGTAAACCTCTCTCTAGGGGGGGAGAAAACGACGGCCGGCGAGCCTGCACAAGTTAGTTCGCAGTGGGAAAAATGGAGACAGGGGCAAGTGGGCTCTTATTCTCCAGGATGGACCTGCGCTACCACAGAATGAGGAAAGGCAGAAGAACTAATATCTACTTCTCAAAGAAGCAACCGCAGACAGACCCCCTGGAAAAATCCCCGGTTCAAGGAAAACTCCGAAAGAAACGTGTGCCTAAAAGGAACTGCCGAGATTCCACCGGCACCGACAAGACCTGGGGGGACGAGCGAACCAGAGAAAACGTGCAATTATCCGTGGGCTCACAAAGCAACTTCGGGGTCAAAAAGGACTAGGCCATGGACAGGATCCCGGCGGAGGCACTGATTAGTCAGGAATCCCACAGAGGGGGGGAAAACACAACTTCAGAAATCCCGATCCTTTGACAGCGTTCGGCAAAAATGAGGGGCAAAAGAAAAAAAAGGGGCTTGCCTCAGGAGAGAAAGGAGGCAAATGAAAAATCCCTCAGGAAAGGGGAAAGAAAACATGGCCCAACGGGAACGGGAAAAGCAAGGGAACCAATTGTTTTGGAGGTAGAGGGGAACACCAACTACCTCTGGGGGGGGGGGGGGGGGGGGGGGGACAGTCTCCAATAGAGCCAAAAACGAAAAAAACATGCTTAACCCAGAAAAAGAAGTCCGCTCAGCAGTGTTTTGAAAAAAAATTCTCACTCGGTGTGGATCGAGAGAAGGACTGGACGAGGTTCAGCGTCCGCCGAGGTGCTATTTAAAGACAGTAGGAAAGACACAACTCCATCAACTAAAAGGGGAATCGCACGGCCAGCAGCATGGGCAGGCAGGATCTGAAAAGGTATCGGAATGAAACTAAAGAAAACACAGCAGAGGGAGATTTGGAGAAGGCAGAATTCTTCTTTCTTGTTCCTCGGACTGCATCAAAAACGACTCAATCAAGATCCCGAAAAGGAAAATTATTGTGAGTGGAATGTGGTCATATAAAATCTTAAGAGAACGTGGCAACCGGCAGAAAAGGAACAGAAGCACCGTCTGCTATGAAAAGGATCCGAACAGAAAAAAACGACTACTCGCAAGCCTGCAGCAAACCGAAGGAGACGGGACTCTTGGCCCCCATGCCGTCTTAGGGGGAGGGAATACGCCGGTCGTGTCGAAGCCAAAAAAACGAGTCACAAAGAGAATCGCCGGCCGCCATCGCGTCTACCCGGCTACTACCGTGCATCAGCCGATTCCCGAAGAAAACCGATTCCGGGAAAAAGGGAACAGGTGAATGCGCAACCACCTGCTCAATGAGGCGAAGTGGACGGGGGGAAAACTCGCTGGTGTCGCTGACGAAGGTAGTCACGAGAATTTCCTTGCGAAGTGCACGATATTCGAGAAGAGAAATTTAACCAGCAGGGGAGGAAAGAAAAAAGAGACAGCGGACCAGGCCTTCGTTGCCGGAGGTCAAGAAGGCAGAGGAATACTCTCGGCACGGGGGCATGCGGGAGGTTAGGAGCTGGTGATCAGAGACGTATTGTTTCAGGGGGGAATTGGATGCCGTCACTCTGAACGCAGGGTGGGCATACTTCTGGAACTTCAGGGTGTTGTCAATGGTGGGCAAGGCCTTGAGAACGAAACGGACAGGAACAGTATAAAGGGAGGGGAAGTGTGAAGGCCAATCCTTGTCTGAGAAAAGGTCCGCCTTCCTAAATAGGAGGAAAGAGAGATAGTTCGCTCCCAAACAAGGGCGCCTGTCAGATCGAGGAAAAAAGGAAAGGAAGGAAGGGAGTGACAGGTCTGGGGGGGGGGAGGAAGAACTTGACCCATCGAATGGGGGGAGCTTTATGGAGTGTCCCAGAGCAGGGGGCAACCAGGGCTGGTCGGATAGAATGAAAGGAAGGAAACAACCCGCTGAAAGACACAGACAGAATCATGTCATCGGGGTACTTAACCTCGGGCAGAGAGTCGCAGAAATCGTGAGTAGAGGCGAACGCAAATATCCGGAGAAAGCAAAAAGGCGGAGTTGGAGTGCGGTCAGAAGAAACCGTTCTAATGGAGAGGGGTACGATGAAAAAGGAGAGCAGATCTAGGACCTAAAGAGGCTGCACATAGCTGCTAGGGTCTTTTTGAGGAAGGCGAACATAGGTCGGGGCGATCCGTCGCGAGAGAGGCGCTCTAGAGGGGTGGACTTGCTACCCTGACAAAAAGGTGCAGACAGGAAGCGCTTGGGTGAGAAGAGGGAGACAGCCTGGAATAACCCTTGCTTAGCAAAAGTATCGGGAAAGAAAAAAAGTAAAGGAGGTTACAAGGTAACTGCACAAATATATTACCAGAAAAAAAAAGAAGTCCTAGAGTTGAGTTTCCAAAATGGTGCAAAGGGCAAGGACTGAGTAGGAAGGAAAAAGGTGTGGAACATCGAGAGAAAATAGGAAAGATCATCGCTATCTCATTAGGTGGGAGGATACAAACTACATCTCCATGCCGAAAAGGCCGGATGTGAAGAAGGACAGTCTTTCTAAG
>Ga0179591_1330766_pt1 | contig 12716 bp, 14 predicted proteins | sample CZOMad2_1_08_16f_FD_182891 | JGI IMG/M metagenome (GOLD analysis project Ga0179591, IMG submission 182891) | Vadose zone soil fungal communities from Angelo Coast Range Reserve, California, USA - CZOMad2_1_08_16fungal (PacBio error correction) | ecosystem: Environmental > Terrestrial > Soil >...
AATTTGATGGGCTCCCTCCCGCAGGGGAGTCTTCAGAAACGTTACTTCGTAAAAGCCGGGGACAACCCTTTCAGAGTTATCAGGGTTGGTCATAACGGTCCGGACGGTAAAAAAAAGATGGAGCATATTGGAATAAGGTCCTTTTGCGCCGCGTCCACGACGTCGTCGACAAACTAAAGTGGGGTGAACTAGACTTATAGGAATCGCTGGCAAAGAGGAAGGGGGGGGGGATGCGGCGTCTCACGTATGAATCTTACATAAGGCACTCGGGTGGCGAGAGGTGGGAAGTATTGCGTACGTCCGGATAAAGGGGTGCTCTCCTGGGTTAAAATCGTCTTGACAGGAATAGTCGGGTGTCCGGAGGGGGGGGGCGCGGGATGGGGTACAGAGGGAGGCACCGAGGTTTGAGAAATATGCCGACGCCGCAGGAAAAGGAAGGCCTGGGTCAAACGAGCCCTCGGTAAGAAGAAAAATTCAGGGGAAAGAAAAAGGGCTTCTCCGTACGGTCTACAGGAACATTTGGCGATAAAAAAAGGGAGGACCGAGCGAGCCAGCGCTGGGGCACTTCAAAGGCTAAACGAAATTTGGGAACGGTCTATCAAGATGGCTTAAAGGCCCATCGGAACCGATAAAGTATCACGTGACGGGAGCTCTTTATAGCGGGAAGAACGATACTACAGGTGCACGCGTTAGCCACCCCGGGGCTTCACGGCGAGTCCACGGGACATTTGCGTGGGCCTCTGTTTTTAGGGGGAGGAGTCAAAAGGATATCTGAGAGCCGTAACGGGAGAGAGAATTGCCGGGGGGGATTCTGCGGCAATGACCGACTTTACTGCCTAAATCCCATTGCTATCTCGAGGGAGAGGAAGTTCTGCTCGCTCAGCGGGGGGAAGAAGAGGAGAAAGAGCGTAAATAAGTTCTTGAGGGACTTAAGGAGGTATGGAGGGAAGGGGGAGTCAGTTCGGAAAAAAGGGAAGGGGGTTGCGAGATATCAGGAAAAGCATATAAGAACGAACTTGGGGAAAAAGGGAGCAAAACAATTAGTTGGAAGAGACTGTATTTACAGAGTATAGGGGGCATACCGTGTCCTAAATGGAACTCGAAAAAAAGATAAAAAAAGGTCAGCTGAAAAAACTTATCCTCGGAGAGGACCGCGCCAAAGCCTGATGTGAAAGGTGAAGTCCCGGGGGCAACGGGTGGAAGGATCGAAGTTCAATCAGGTGAAAAAAACGCGGCAAGGTTTAGGGTGGAGAAGGGGATGTAAAAGGGGGGGTTTCCGGGCTTGGGGCCGCTAATCACGCTCCAGGCACTGGGCGCCCCATAAGGAAAAAAATCAGGGAATCCGATTGCGATAGCCTGCAGGGGCTCCGTTTGGAGAATAGTCCGTTGATCGACCGAAAGACTTATGTGAATCGGGTAGTAATAAAAAGGAGGACCGATAAAAAAAAAAAGAGGAAGTGCCGATTCATTCCGGGCCTCCTCCACAGCCCTGACCGAGGGAGAGCCATCTCCGAAAACGCCGCGCTGGAATGCTATTCATCTACGCCAGAATGCTTAGGGAATCCGGGTGATCACTAAACCAATGAAGAAAGAGGAATGAACTCCCTCACCCAAAGAGGGAGAAAGCAGAAATACAAACAAAACAACACTGAGGCATTTGAAAAGGAAGCTATTGTATGGAAGTTAAACTAATTGCTAGTGGGAGTCTAGACGTTGAAAGAATTTTTTCTATGAGAAAAGAAGAAGGGAAGCCAGAAAGCTGCGATCTATGGGGGGATACATGATCAGCTGGCGTTTCTCTTATATTGGATCGAACGAGAAAGGAAGGAGGCGGATAGGAACTGTCTTCACAAGGAAAGGTAGAAGTGAAAGGAAAAGTCGTTGCTTTCTAAAAACCCAATCAATTAGAAAAAAGAAGAGGAAAAATCACAGGAGATTTCTAAGGGACAACGGATATTCGACCTTAACAGATCTCTGAAGGAGCAAGGGCTATTCCTATTCGAATTAGAGAGCATGAGAGATGTGCAGTCTGCTCCGGCAACAGGAAGAGACAGGCAAACTCAAGGTGCTGGGGGGAACGATATGAAACAAAAGCGATCCCTGGACACGATTGGCAATACAGGAGGAAGGACAGACCCTTATTTTCCCATTCTGGGCGAGGGGCGGAACCGGAAAGAGCTGGGGCACTTACTCTCCCAGGGGGGGTCTTTGAGGGGGTGCAGACACTTAATTAACGAAAACCCTCACCGGGGGTAAAATACAGGAGGAGGGAAACTATCTTACGACGGGAATTAAAAAGGGCTTGCGAGAAAGAAAAGGGAAGGATAATTCGATTCGTCATGCAGTAACACTATTGGGGAGGGGAAAAGCACGCACTTAAACTAAAGCAGAGAAGAAGGGGAGATGACAGTCAGCCTTAGGGAAAAAGGATTGAAGAGGATTCGCGATAGAGGGGAATCACAACGGGCGCAATCAGCATAAGTACTCTCGTAAGTTTCACTGATGGAATAAGCAGTGCTAAATTCGTGAATAATCTAAAAAGATTGGCAACAAATCAGCTCATCTTAGAGTTCATGGAATTGCACTCTAAAAACTAACAGAGAGGAAAAAAAATCACGGCAATATAAGAAAGGAGAGGGGGAGTGTGGAAAAAGCTCAGGGACTTTACTTATCGGAAGAATAATACGCCTTCTCAAGCGCCAAGGATCTCGGGGAGTAAGGCGTCCGTCACTGCATCGAAGATCAGACACGTTTTCAGGGGGGGGAAAGGGAAGGTCGTGTGCCTTGGTCCCCGGCTGCCGTAAGACTACAAGAAGAGGTGAGGCCGCGGACCCGGGCGAGAAAATTGTGTGGTATTACACATCGGATATATCATATTCCTATTAACGAAAAAAGGAAGTCGGCGAAACTCATATCCCATCTCATCCGGGGGAAGTGAATCAAGGGAGCGCGAATTTCACGACAGTACCGAAGAAGTTTAATACTAGAGGACACTAGGGAGGGGACCAGGGACGGTAGCATGCAAGCCTGAAGGTACAGGAAAAAGCCACAATTTGGGATACGTAAAAGGGGGAGGAAAGGGATACTCCTCACGCAACACGAATATAAAATTTCCGAAAGGTGCGCAGAAACTTGTCAACTTCTCGGGACTTAGAATAGTTGGACCCAAAGGGTATTCAACAATGCGCTGGTATCTAATAAAAAGCCGCATAGCCGACGATAAGGTCAAAAATATGCGAGCAAGCGTCTTGGATGGGGAACAAGAAGGGCGATTACGCTGAGAAATGAAATCGGGGGGGGTTTTGAGAGCATCGGTAAAACAAATCGCCGGGAAAGGGGGTCTTGAGACCTAAACTCTGTGCTGGAAGCAGAACGGACATCAACCCACAACAGGGGGGATGGAAAAGATTTGCACCTAAGGGGGAGTTCAATGACATAAAACCTTACGGTCGCTCGAGGACCGAATAAAACAATCTTCAGAGGGGGATCAGGGTTCAAAGAAAAATCAAGGGATCAGCCACGACTATGGGGAAAAAGAAGAAGCTCTTAACGGGTAGTGAGAAGGGGAAAATTCTAAGAATGTGTTAAGCAAGGAAAATAGAAGTCTGGAAGCTCTTAGCAGGAGGGGAGGGGGGATTCTTCGAGCGTGCGGGCCTGGCAGAGGGGGCAGTTTGTGTCGAGGGGCATGGGGCAATCTTCCAAGGACACGCAACTTCTTTGTGAGAGAAGTGTCTAGATAAGTGATACGGGGGACAGGGCCCGTGGAAGTGGGTCTCAGGGATGAGGCCGCTAGGAGGATTACCCGGAGAGTGGGGGGTGCTCACCTGAGAGAGGAGAAAGGTTACACTTCACGGACGCTGGTAAATATAAAGGAAGTTCATGAAGATCTCTACAGAACCTATGAGCGAAAAAAGAGGCGGGGGGTATTTTCAGAGAGGCGGACGGACTCTCTTCACACCGGGGGAGACGGGGACTAAACCAAGATTCTGGGGAAAGCGTCTGAAAGCAGTTAATCCACTACAGGAAAGGAAAAAACTGTCTAGAATGATCGGGGTGGATGACGGGAATATCGGGAACCGCAGGCTCCGCTAGAAAAATGGCGCTGTGAGAGTCTCTTATATGTCGGCGAAGAGGTTGCCCTAGAGGGGAAAAAGATAATCACGTGCTTAATTGAAAAAACGTGGGCAGTTGCGGGAACTAGAGGGTCTTTGGAAAGGAGAAATTATTCGAGAAAAGGAATAGACTTTCACTTTCTCTAAAAGATCAAAATTCATGGACTCGATCAGGGGAGCTAGACCGAGGGGGACCAATACGTCACCGAAGACATTTAGATCGTAGAACGAGGGGCAGATACTTTGCTGCATCGCGAACGAAGTGAACCTCGGCGAGAGTCATCTCTGAAAAGAAGGGGAAAAAAATTTGCTTTCAGCGGGACAGGCTGGGGAAGGAAAGGCTTGTAAGTTCAGGCGTGCCTTACAAAAGCAGGGGGTTGGAAAAAAAGCAGGATTCAAGAGCTCCAGATAAGGTTGAGTTATGGAAAGAAGAAAATCGCAGAGGTGGAGAAAAAAGGCTTACATTTACCATAGGTGAGGGGTTGGCAGGGACAGGACCTTTAGACAGGTCAAAGCGGAAAATCGCTCTACAGCGGAGACAAGCAAAGCCAAAGAGATCTCATTGAATAGAAAACCAATCCATGGAATTGTGAGAAGGGGTTAAGGGGGACACTTTTGTTTGTAATACAGTGAGAGGTTTGTATTCTAAGCTTCAAAGAAAGGCCCAGAAAGGTTATGTTGGGCCGGAATGAGGACTGGGGGTGCTAACCGCGAATTTCTCGCAAACAGAAGAAGTGCTCAAAAAGGAGAGAATAAGGACAAGGGGCCTGCGCAGATAAAAATGAAAAAGCGGGAGTATAAAAAGGAGGAATTGGGGGCTCGCGAAATCATGTGAGCAAGAAGGGAGGTAAGAGAAAATGAAGCATAAACCACTGAGGCGAAAGAAGAATCAACTCGAGGTGCCGGGGAGTGTCCTGGATCAACCGCATAAGGAAAGTCAAATTTCAAAAAAAGAAAAAATAAAAAAAAAATGCTCGGGAAGAGGCATAAAGTCCACTACTCCAATATAACGCTTGAGGGACGGGAAAATCTCGTATCTCCTTTAAAAAAGGGGGAGGGACTGAATTGAATATATCTCACCTCGAAAGTTTAGGACGAGATAGGCATGAGAAGAGAGAACAACAACTTATTGAAGAAAAGAAGAGAGGGTAACGTCAGATTCAAACCGCTTAGGTGAAGAGATTATGAATTCACTCTGGGAAAAGCAGGGGTGAAGAAAGGGCAAAAGAGTGCACGTCACTCATAGTCGGCGGGAGGGGAGGAAAAGGTACTGAAGGAAAAACCGCAAAGGGATTATATTGGCAAGGGCCGGTAACGTATCGAGGATGGCAAGAGGGGAGCAAAAGAGTGTTGCAGGTCGAGGGAGAAGTCTTGATGGGGAAAAAGTAGCTTAACAAAATGGGAAATCAACAAGGGAGGAACGACGAAGGAGGGAAACCTGAAAAGGGAAGCGAGGGGGAGCTGATGGTCGCCCCACGCGGAAATTCGAGCAAGGGATGGAGAAACGCTTAAAATGGATCGAATGCTTAGAGAAACCAAAGACGTGCAGGAACTTCGTCTCAGAAAAACGCAACCGGATGGAATATCTTAGACTCGAAGAAGCAAGGATACACTATGGGAATGACAAGCGACATCATCCCTTAGTAAAGAGTTGGGGGGACTCGGGGCTTATGCCTAAGATCATCTTGCGGGCCTCGGAAAAAGAACTCTGGGTCTTTATATGAGAATCTGGGAAGGAGCAGGTGGCAAGGGGAAACCAACATGGCAGGTAAACATTATTCGACAAAGAAGGACGAATTGTCTTCGGGGGGACGGAGAATAAATCAAGACCGTTACGGGCAGGTAGTGAGGGAGTGTCACTTCAACGAAAAACGTAGTGTATTTTTGAAAAAAAACCTTTGGCAAAGCAATACGACAACAGGACGAGGGAACCTGGGAAAGGACAGGGATTGAAAAGGAAAAGAAGGATCAAGGGCGTGACAAGTTAAAGAGGGCAGCGATAGCAGCTAGGAATTGGGGAAGGTGTGCAACTTTACTCTCGTCATTTGAGGCCGCAAAGAGCGACTAGATAGGGAAAGGATGGGCACCAAAAATAAATTCTCTGAAAATCCGATATCCACGGCACGCTAAAAAAACCCCGAAAAACTAGTCCCAAAAGCACTGCTCAACTAAGATAAAGAAACTCTGAGACAAGAGTAGTACAGGGTCCTTATATTCGACAATCACTCAGCCAGAATGCTCCGGGCTAAGCGAGTCAGGAGCATGCGGTCAATCTTCTTCAGGAAATATATGCTCCATTTGAAAAGGGAACATTTGCTGGTTAGTCCGAACGGAGGAGGACGTGACACATCGACGGACCTCTGCAAGACCCGGTGGAGCGAGAAGGGTTCGGAGAAGCGAGGAAAAAAGGAGATCCTATTCGAAGGCACTCCTTACCTATGGGGGAGCGCAGATAAGAGAGGCCGAAATGGCAATACCGCTCGAAGAAAAAGGTGCATCAGACGACGGAAGCCAAGAAAGTAGATGTACTCGAGAACGGAAAGGGCCATTGGAAACGCCTTTCCAGAAGAAGGACATAGAAAACAGCAAGTGAACGTGTCCGAAAAGACGAAAAGGCATAGCACCAACCACAAATGCAAAGGTAAAACCAAGGAACTTGTAGAAGGTTCTGAAGAAGGAAAAAACGGAATTCCTCTCTTACCTAGAAGGAAGGGGTAATGACTGGCAACAAACGCTGGGGTAGCAGAAAAAAAAGATGGAAGCTGGAATAAGCGGGGAGACTGACCGATAATCAGACGGGGCTGTTTACCCGAAAAACGTCAGGGAGCCGAGACTGACAACGTGGTGATAACGCGGAAAGAGGGGTGTGTATTCTGCCGAGAGGACGGTACTCGGTCTTGAAAAAAAATAATGTAGGGGATTGCGCGACAAAGATCGATAGTAGAATGGGGAAGAGAGAGATTGTCGGCGGGACCACGGAAAAGGTGTAGGAAAAACGGCTTCGATACCCCGCATACTCCGAGTTCATCGGTATACCCCGTGTAAATGGGGAATCGGGATTACGGAAGGGGGAATCCACGACGAATTCGCTAAGAGCGCTCGTCTAGGGGGGGGGCGGAAAGGGGGGGTCAAAAACTGGGCTTTCGCTAAAACGCATTGTCAGGAAAAGAACGGACCAGAATTCTAAGAAGGGCTCTGAAGCGTTATTTAGGCTTACTTTCTCACAGAGTAAGAGGACGAGTCCTTGCGGGGGCTGGCAGTTTATGGGCACTTCCTCGGGATTTCGTAAGGGGATACGAAACGGCTTTTTTGTGATCTCAGGGTGAAAAAGGAATTGTGAACATGACATAAGAAACAATGTGCACCTTCAGGAGCGCGTAGTCCCTCCAGGAGCGGTCCATTTCAACGTCGCAGGGGAGGGGGAAACCTAACGGGACTCGGGTCCATGTTCATTCCTGAATATGGGATTTAGAGCACGACTGACAGGAAAAGAGGGGAGGGGGGGCTTAGCGGATCTTCTCCTCTTTGGTTGTTCTGCATCTAAAAATGCTAGATGAACGGTATCGGATAGGGGGAAATAAGCGAGGGCACTAAGAAAAGTTCCTCAGGGAAGCACCCGACATTACTTTCAGAAATCTAGCATGGAGGAAATTCACTTCCCTAAACCGGAAAAGATTACATCCGCGCGATCCTGGGCGTGAAAAAAAAGGGCGAAAGAAAAGAAACAGATTGGACTTTTAAAAGGAGAGGGGGCCAAGCGAAAGAGAAGGCTTAGATTTAAACGGTTGAGCTTTCTTTTTAACTAGACTGTTTAGGGGGGAAAGTCACCCAGGGGATTCGGGCAGTAGAAAAGAGCGGGGGAAAAGGGGGAAAAACCTTGCGAATTCGAACTGCTTTAGCTAACCTTCACGGTAAATAATCAACTAGCGTCGGAGAGGGGGGGGGATCTCCTTTCTTGATCGCTAACTCAGGGGGAAGCGTATCGATCATCGATGACAATAGGGATCCTTGCGGGAAGCTCATAGGTTTAATTGGGGGAGGGGACAAGTTCCGGAGAAATACGCCAATCATTAAGGTTGACTCAGCAATGAACCAGGGAAGCAGAAGATCCTAAAATTGTCTGAATTTAGAGGCCGACCCGCGTCCGAGAGTGTCGAATAGGGAAAATATAAGGGAGAACGGGGGAAAAGGAAGGGGACTGTGATTGAAAAAGGACAGGGCCCTTTCCCTCTACTCAAAAAAATCTCGCAAACCAGCGGGTAATAATCCATCCCAAGCGTATACGCAGGCATCATAACAAGCCCCCCAAAGGGAAAAAAGAGAATGTCCTTAGGGAAATCCCGGAGGAAAAGCGGGGCTAGAATGGGCCTCTGGGGAGCACAGGAACAAAGTTCCTGTGTGGAAAGGAATGAGGTTCATGCCTTTTTTGTGAAGGAATTCTGCATTCGAGAAAATGCCTGCAGAGGCTAAAGAGCGTATGAAGTCTCTTTACAGGCGTCCTCGCCCATAGGAGTCTCAGAGAAGGTGTTCCCAGGTTGTATTGACCCGTGACTACATAGAAACGAAGTGATCATACTGGATTTAATCTAAATGAGCGAATTCTAATCGGGGACAAACGACTCTGTGAAGGAGGAATTTCCTCATACTCTTCCTTCCCGTCCAGGGAGGGCCGCGCACAGAGAAAAAGCCGCGGGGTACAAGAGTAGAACAAAGGAATCGACAAAAGCACACTTAGGGAACGTCTAGTTGATCCAAGGGAGGAACCAATTATTGGACAACCGTTAAGGACTGCAACATTATATCAAAAGAGAACGTGGACGACTCCGGAAAAAGATATCTCCGCTCAACAAAAAAAATTGTAAAAGATAAGAGGGGGTAGAATAGAGTATAAAAACCCGCTTGAGGGGTGGGGGGAGAAACTCGTGAATTCATGTAAAGGGAACGAACATATTCGTCACTAAAGACTAGAGACTTTTAGTAGAGGAAAGGGCAACCTTCCAGCTCTCGTGGTGAAGAGGAGATGGCTCTAATTTTGAGGAAAGGGAGGCTGGAGGGGAGAAAGAACAAGGGGGGGCAGAAGTTTCTGAGAAAGATTCTGCTGTCATTAGCGAAAAAGAACCGAGGAATCCTGAAGAAGAGGGGGAGATAGAGAAACGGGGGGATTCGAATGAGCGCGCAACTCATAGTCGAGTCAAATTCGAGAAAGTATGAGGCAGGGGGAGAAGGGGGGGAAAGTCGTTCATCTTCTCTGCAACCCAGGTCCTGCTCCTGATACACAACTTGCGGAGGAATGAGAAGCGCGAGGAAGGGATCAAAACTATTGGGGGGAAGACAGGGCTTCACCATAACCTCCGGTTCCATGGCTGTTTCGCTGTTGATTATGCCTGGCGGTCCTCTTTTCAATTTCCTCTTAGACTTTTTGGAGATTGAGGGTAAAAAGTCGTGTCAAGGAGCAGTAGAATGGTCCACAGAGGGTCCTTATAAAAGAGGTGGTTCCGAAGAAAAAATGGTTTGTGGCGGCGATGATCATCAGCAGCTTTAGCGGGGAACTTAACCGATCGCGGAAATATTGAGTCAGCTAAAAATGAAACGGTCGCGAATACGACAAAAAAAGGAGTTAAACCACAAGGATAACCCTGATTTGAAGGATTATATAGACGGAGGCACTGAGAGCATTCGCAAGGGGGAGACGAGGAAAGAAGGAGACCGGAAAGGGAAGCACTTTGTACCTTTCCATTTTCGGCGAAAGATCGGATACTAGGCAAGGAGAGTCAACTCTTCTGGAGAGGTCGAAAGCAAGGGGTGACTTCACGCTAACCCGAACAGCAGAGAGGAGACCAACTTCTAACTTCATATAAGAACAGGTTCTCTAGTGGTGCTAGAGAAAGTGAAAACAGTGGACTTATCCGGGCGCAAAAGAAAATAGCAAGGCTGAAAGGAGCGCGCGCGAACTGCGGTTGAGTCGGGAAAAGAACACTGATAAATAAAAACTCTAAGACCAGAAAAGTCAGTGGGTTTTCCCCGGCGTGCCGGGAAAACTGAACCAATCCTTTTCTTCTCTGAGGATCCGCGGTGGCATCTAAATGTTTCGGCGTCCTATGAAAAAATAACTCGGAAGGAATGATCCTAGAGAAAAAAAAACATCTGAAGAGAGCTGGGAATATCCGACATCGTGAAAGGGAAGAAAAGCTGAATCCGCATAAGTTCTCTACAAAGGACTAACGGGGGAAAGGACCTAGAGGAAAGAGTTAATCCTGAAGATAAACCCAAAGGACAGGGGGAATGATCGCATGGTCAAAAGGAAAAACCGGAAGTACACCAGCCGTTCTCTATAACGGAAAATACGGCCTTAAGGCAAATCACGCTCAACAAAAAACGAGAACTCTTAATAGGGAGCACAAGAAAACTGGTCAACCAGGGCGCTCGAAAGCTACTGCCGATGATAAGTGGGAGGGGGGGAATTCACAAAGGAATGGGGGCTAAGAGGGTGGATGGCGCAATATCGCCGACAGAGCGGAAAGAGATGATCTCATCTCCCGTGGATGTTGAAACCGGACATAGGCCGAGAGCTGCAACTTGATAACGATGACCGATGGGGGAAGTTGGGGAAAAGCTCAGGGGAATCGAAGGACGGGGGGGAAGAAGACCAAGCCTTGAAAACCCTACAGGACGACCCTCAACACAGAATATTAGGAGGAAAGGAAAAGTTCAGAGGGAACCTAACTTCGTTGGTGTTCTTAAAACGAAGACCCTTTTACCTTCGATCCTGTTGAGACAAAAGAGGCATCTTTACCAAAAAAATTTGAAACGGCATCGGCCGCAGGGACGGGGAAAAAGCACGACTAGAACAGCAGTCTGGCAGCTCAGGGAGGAGATAGGACATCGTTTCTAAAAAAGGAGGGGGAGGGAAAAAAGCGCCATTTGTTAATCATCAAGAAACTAGCCTTCTTGAATCCGATTGAGAATGCGCGGTCAGGGAGGGTCATAGTGCGCCTAGTAAGAGGAAGATGATGCAAACTTTGTGGGGCGCGGGTTTACTTTACTTAAGAGGATTACCAAATCACGAAAAGGGTTTTGATCTCAAGGGTTCAAAAGTCGGAGGGTGGGAAAAAGGGAAATCAGTCAAAAGAAAGGTCCGGGGGGACGTCTTGTACAATCAAGGAAATGAGCGTTCCAGTCGGCGTGAGGGACATCCTGCTCAAGACGTAATTGCTTTAACCGGAAGGAGTACTTTGAATTCGGCCTCCAGGGGAAAAAATGGAAGATGTAGTCGTAATCGGAGCATAGTTTAGCCTAGGTACTTTTCATAGAGAGAAAAAAGTTCATACGCTTCAAAGGGACATCGGAACAAAAAGAAGTTTGAACGGCATAATGCAGCGAAGGTTGGAAAAAAGAACGTAATGTAAAGTAAAAAATCGGTAGAGAATGGTTGGTCTTCAGTGCCCGAATCTTAACAGAAGAAATACGACTAGCGCAGCGCCGTGAATACGCGCGGGAAATGATCTGGAAGAAGGCTGTGGGTCCATAAGGCCAAGGCTATCACAAAGTGCATTATAATGGGCAAGTTATGAATGGGAGTTGGTCCTTAGTGTGTGCTGGGGATGAGGGGGGAGTTCAAAAATATATCGGATTAATCAAAGAATAAGGGAAAAAGGGCAGATAAATTCCGAATCAGTGTCGCCGACCGCCTCTACCGTGAAAAAGACAATGTACTAAACGTCGATGCGATGCGCGCCGGATTAAGCGCTCTCAAAAGTACGAGAATATAGAGAAACTCTTCAAAGAATGTATCCTGGGGGCGGGGCAATCGAAGGCATTTTCTTATTTCATTGGAAAAGTTAAGGAGTGAGTGACCGAATGGGTTGGCCGTCAGAGCATGTAAGGGACCGAGAGAATATAATGCAAGCTTGAGGTTATCGGCCTCGGCCCCGCAAGTTCGTCAATAAGGGTAGAAGAGATCATGTGAGAAATGGCCTCGGTGCAGGGGGAGTCAGGTTCCTACCGTGAGAATTTCCGAACTTCGATCAGAAACCCCAATCACATCGGCAAGACAAAAGGAATAAGGGTTGAGAAGAGACCTCCAAGCCATGGAAGCGGATGTCATGAGTAAAAGTGAGGACCATCTTATAAGATCGAGCTGGCATGATACGTGCCCGCATAAAGGTAGGTGGACTCCCAGTACTATGCGGAATGTTTGGGCCAGATCTATCATTCGTGCCAGCTGACCTCAGAGGAAAAAAAGGCGTGAGCGCCTATTTACAGGCCGAAAGGGAGAGCGCTCAGGTGGGGAAGGTCGATAAGTTGCTAAAGACTCACAATGTGTGATTAAAGGGGGGGGCGGTTGTCGAAAGAGAAAACCAAATGCTTCTAAAGTAAACTCTGGAAAACAAATCTTACCGGAAAGAATGAATCCTTCCCGAAGTGCGGCCTAGAAAGAGAAAACAGGGGGCAAGTGACTGGGGGACTTCAGTCATTAATCCGGTACTCCAAGATGACGCGCGAATTAGTTCGACGAGGGCGGTGATAAGCAAAAATGGGGGCTTTGGAACTCTGGATACTCATTACTCACGGGAAAGGGTTTGAGTACTCTCGGCGGAGAAATAA
>Ga0179591_1374424_pt1 | contig 12716 bp, 8 predicted proteins | sample CZOMad2_1_08_16f_FD_182891 | JGI IMG/M metagenome (GOLD analysis project Ga0179591, IMG submission 182891) | Vadose zone soil fungal communities from Angelo Coast Range Reserve, California, USA - CZOMad2_1_08_16fungal (PacBio error correction) | ecosystem: Environmental > Terrestrial > Soil >...
CCACCTGGATCCACACGGTGTTTTTTTCTCAGACTAACGGGGGCCTTGGGGTCTTGCTAATTACGCGGCACCGTTTGAAATGTACGAAACTAGAAGGGTCAGATCTTGTCACGAAGGCAAGGGAGTACTCTGCAGGGTAATCGGACTCGTAAGGTTTCCTTCTTTTATGAAAGACAAGGGTCTGAGCGGAGAAGACGAAAGAAGTAACGAGGAAAGAAAATCCCTTCTCGGGGAGAATTACCAGGAGTATTGGGGTGGTCTCTACTACTACTTTGGTCGTAAGAAGGCCAGGGGGCAGAGAGGGGGGAAGTGACTTAAGCCTCAAAAAGGAAGAGAAACACCTGCCTCCAAAACTTTGACTCTTTTCACAGTCTCCTTAAAAAAGCGCAGAATACTCAGAGCTTTGGTGGACTCCGTGTTCCTGCGCTAAGAGCTGCAGAAAGAAGAGCCTCGGCTCGCCAGGTAGATTCTCCCTTCACGGATTGAATCCGGAGACGACGGCCTCAAAAAAAAACACCATAGGTTATCTGAACTGCAGGGGCAAGAAGGGTCGGGCAGGAGACTAGTCAAAATCGAAGCAGAGGAAAATCGTCGGTCCACTCGGCTGCTGGCGATTGTAAAGGAAAGGGATTCACCGGAACTTGCTCCGTCACCTGTACCAAGGAGGAGCTCCCTAACGGCTGACGACGTAAACTGTCAGGAGAAAGGGAAAAGAAAAGTTGCAGTTAATCCGCATGCGAGCCGGGGGGGGGGGAGGGTCACGAAAGAGAGTAGGAGGGGGCTAAATCGAGAAGAGGTTTGTTTCTTTCCCAGTAGATCTGGGGTTAAAATGGTACACGACCTACGCCGAGGGGGAAGGTGTCGATTACGTTACGTTGTCGAGCTCGCACGTCCAGCTAAAGATTAACACTCTGAAAGGTTCTAAAAGACTAACCTCAATGGCCGGCTTTGCGGCGTCGACGATGGACAGGGGGAAGAGGGGTTTCCACAACGCAAAAGTGAAAATTTTGAGAACTGGCCCTTTTTATGGTGTGTAAACAGAAAAGGGTTCAAAAGTAAAAAACGTCGGGGGGGTCATTACTCTTTTTTGCGCCTGGGTTGGGTCAAATTCCGGAATTCGCGTTCAGGGGGACGGGTCCTTCAAAAGTGTTGACAGGACGGGTTGCTTGGACACCAGCGGACAGGACTACAGCCCGTTTGAAGTGGCGATGCCGTTGGATGCATAATCGGTCGTTAATTACTGGGATTCTAAGTGCCCCACTAAAGGAAGGAAGACAATAGGCTAGGCATCTGGGGTGTTCCGGTGGGGTCCAGGGAGCGCTGGGGGCTGGGGCGACGGGGAACCTACTAGGTTATCTAGTAAGCCACGAGGTCCTTGACACGTGGCACCACCCGAGGGAAATTCTCGCTCAACAACAAATCTTCGAAAGAGAGAGAAGGTAGTACAAAAACTGAACAACGGGTATATATAGATCTGGAAGTGAGGGGACATCAAACTAAACGGTCGACTAAATAATCCAGGGAAACAAAGGTTCACAGAGGGGAGATATAGAGGATTTTCTCGGGGAATGAATAGGGCGGCTGGCGCTTAAGATCAGCCTCAGGACGAGTCTGGAAAAGAATCCAAGAACGAAGAGCCAACGGGGCGGCTCGGGGGCATACCTCAACTTCTAGGTCTGAAGAAGGGTGTGCACGCCGACTTGCTTAAAAACTCGATTTCTCAACTAAACCCTTGGAACGTGCTGAGTGGGTGAGGCAACCGCTTCCCAAGGTCATGAAATCACAACTAGTGAGAGGTAAGAAAACTCTTCTTTTAAGAACAGACTACTTGAAAGGAGGAAACCTGTAAGCTGCGGGGGGTCAAAAAAAAAAAAAACAAGACCTCATCCTTCGTCACATAAGGGAAACGCGCCTACTGGATACGGGGGGGCTTTCCAGCGACGCATTTTTCTTCTCCTTCGTTGTGTGCGCCTTCTCTGCTATAATTACAGAGTACATCTAGACTTGAGACGTCTCGCGACGTACTGGGGTGCACGGGGTGAGAGAAGAGGGAGGGACCTGGCGAACACCTACTCCCCGGGTCTCTAAATTAGAGTGGGTGAGCGATCTCATCGTCGGAACTTATAGAAAAAAAAGGAATTATACTGTGACTTCTACGATACGTCAACTAGTTCTCTAAGGAACTAAGTGGGGGGGGAGAAAAGAATTCTCCTTCTCGGAGGTTGACAACCGAGTGAGAAAATCCGCCGCCTACGTAAGGAAAACTTGCTGTGCTTTCATTGTCGAGTGTTCCGGAAGGAAGCGAAAGACCCAAGGATTGCCTCTAAAGCTTTGCCGATGTCGCCCCATTTTCGATGTAGTCGTTCTCTTATAAAGCAAGTGAGTCCGAAGATATATACGGCTCGTAAGAAGGATGCGCTTAAGATAGCTTCCTGGAGAGAAGGCACGCTTTTTACTACAAAAGGGAGTAAATCGCCGGAGCTTGACTAAATGTGACTCTGAAACGGGGTCGGAAGGGGAGGGGTCGAAATTCTTAGAGAATGGTCATCAGCGGAAGTCCAATGGATCTCCACAGAGGGTCGAGGCCAAAAAACACCTTAAGAACTCTTGCCTCGCGCCCGGGAGGGACTGAAGGGGAGGGCCTCCTTTTCTGTCTCAATATGTTACTCCAAAATATGGTCTCTCCACCGAGGAACCACACCTTATCGCTTCCTAGCGAACTAAGCAGGGTCGCTCCTTATCGTCAGTCGAAAATCTGATGCGACAGGCTACTGGTCAACACGGGGCACTCGACTAGAGGATCCAGAGAAAACTAGGGGGGAGCAAAACCACATAAAGGGCGTCTTTTTCGTGGATCTCTCTCAAAAAATATAGTACAATATATGGAGAAGAGAAAACCAGAACCCTGTTTCTCATCTGGGATGTGTGGGAGGTGAAAATCTATCTAGGAAGGGGGGTTTACCGAAAAATCGGAGAGGGACGAAGAAAGGGGGGAAACTGGAAGGCGGTCAAAAAATCGAGACCAACTGGGGTGGTTCTTCTTGGCTCCTATCATCGGAGTAATCCTGGCATAAAGGGGGGGGAGGCGCCCTGCAAAAGTCACCAGCGTTCGGGCGACTGCCTGAGGGAAAAAGGGCCAGGGAAGAAAAGTGGTGATCTGTTAGGGGAACAGAGGAGGGGGGACGTCATCTACACCGACGTCAAAAAAAACCCAAATTCATGAAGCTCAAGTTCCTCAGAAAGTCAAAACCAAGGCCGATTCACCAAATCAACGAATTGTTGGGGGGTGGCAACGGGCGGTGTACGCGAATATCAGCTCCGCTCTCCAGGAAGCGCTGTTCTAGGAGGGACGAAAGGGCCATAAAGATTCATGAAGGAGGACGGCTACCTTTATGCATGGGCGGAACGACATGCTCAAAAGAGGAGAGGACTATGTCAGGGAGGATTAAGAGCCAAGAGGGCGACTCTCTTTTTCACTAGATCCATGAAGAAGATTCTGCGATAACTTCCCGTCGGGGGAGAGGCTTCCCTGACGAGGGTTTGCTCGCGTTTTCTAAACGCGGGCTATCTCAACAGTCTAACGAGAGAATTTGAAGAAAGAAAAAGGGTTTGGGTCAGGAAAGACACCTCTCTGCAGGGGGTCTCGACCAGTCAGTCGAGCACGGGGAGGAGTGAGCGCCAGGCAGCTCTTTGCGGGGGGGGAGGCCACTATTTCCCGACTCGAGCAGCGGGGCCTTAAGGACGGGGAAAGACAGGGGAGAGATCGAAAGTAGCCCTCACAAATCCGTCCGATAACCCATGCGTCAAAAAAGAAACAAAAATGGTAGTTGAAGGGGAGGAAGGGAGGCTATACCACCCTGTAGGAGAAAAAAAAGTGGTGGTCCGACAGACGCAGCATTGTAATTGAAAAGCGCGTAGGAAAGAGGAGTGTGTTTATTTAAATCAAGAATGTTCTGGCCTTTGAAGAGGAAAACCGTCTTTGGCTCAACCTTTTGTGGGAGAAGTTCCCTACATAAGGAAAAGTCTCCTTCATGTGGGAGGTTTCTTCGACAGAGTTTGGGATCAAGGGCGGTACAAAAACCACACAAAGAGGAAAAAAGTAGGGAGACCTTCAGGTCCAGGTTGGACTTTGGAGGTGAAGTGCATGAGATAAGTGTTATGAGTTGCTAGGAAGAGCAAAGGGTCCTCAAGAAATAATATATCAGATGGAAAAAGAGAGTTTGTGGAACAAGCCGTCTCTTTGTCAGGGGGGCTCGTAAGCATATATCGTGAGAGAGGGGGATGATTATATAAGTTCCTTCAAGGGGAAAATTCGGAGCTCTCAAAAACGTGGATTGGAACTAGAGATATCGATTAGCACGAAACGAAAAAAGATCTAGGAGTCTATATCACTGAGAGGAAAGAAAATCCACAGGGAGAAGGGGGGAAAAGAACGCCCGTAACAAAATGGCAAATAGACTAGAGACGAGGATATGGAGTTCGTATCTGGCGTCGGCGTAAATCAAACGCAGAAAAAGGAGAGTGTCGTAAATGCACCGAAAAGAGTCCGATGAGCAGAAAACCGAAATGTACTAGGTCAGACTATCGGGGGGTAGAGCTACGGCTGCTAAAACAGAGATGTGACGAAGTACCGGCACCCTGGACGTCGCGGGAAAGTGGCTGGAAATCCTGGCCAATCCGAAAGAAGAAGATTTTTGCTGGGAACCTGACCTAGAAGGGTGACACTATAAGTACGGAAAAGTTTCACTGCTCTGGGAAGAAAGCGCTCTCAAAGGATGTGGTTCTCGCGAAGAGAAGGGGGCCTAGCCTACTGGTCTGTGGGGCGTAGAAGGTCGCGTGAGGAGGTAGAGGGGAGAAGATCTCCTAGAAGTCATCGGCTTGAATAGGAACTCACTTCTTAGATGGCTGTTGGAATCTAGGGGATAGTCCTGGCTGCAGCACTACTTCAACCAGGTGTTCTATCATATCTTGGCTCGAGCAAAGCGCGGTGAGGGCACTGAAAAAAATTTTTGGAGCGTCGGCTACAACTTCTCGTGCTGTATGTCTCTACAAAAGAGTGGCACCTGCTGACGCCTGTTGCTCCAGGAGGGACCGCGTGGAAGACGCGCAGGAAGGGAACTGTAGATTGGGCTGCGGGTCAGATCGACTCTGGAAGAGGAGCTACATACCTAACTCCCGATTGTCGGCGAAAAGTGGTGACCTATGGTACCTACAGGGCCGAGAAGTCAGAAGGGGTAGAAAATACTCCCGTTATCCGGAGAGTAGGGGAAGGAGTATGAAGGGCCTCTTCAACATGGGATTCCTTCGGAATACTTGCCATCAAAAAAAGACGGAGTTACTGCACTCTCGGGAAGCAAGGCACTGGGTCGCGTAGAGTCGTGTTCTACTGAAATTAGGAAGACCCAATATATCTTCCCCTGGGCCCATATCAAAACTTAGGCGGAGGAGGCGCCCCCCCCGTGAATAAAGGATGTGAAAGAATCCGGGTTGGATTCATGGGGCCACTCCTCCGATGTCGGAGATGTACGCCTAAGACAGAATCTCGAAAAATACGCCCAAAGAATTCAAAAGCGCCGTATTGACTCCAGGAACATCGTGGGAAGAGTCAGGGTGAGCATAAAATAGCCAAACAAAAAGGGGGGGGAAGAGACCGTCGGAAGAGAACGCCACAAAGGGTCCCCTCCGCCACCACACCATATCTTTGCTGTCTGGCGTATGAATAGATCTCAAAAACAACAACCAGGGAGAAGATCCTCGCCACCGAACCAAGAGAAATGTTTTGTGCTAAGTCGGGCTTGTGGAGGGAGGCTCCACCGGGGAGAGCGATACGATAGGAGAAAGAGTTGAGGGGTCTACTCTGAGTGTTCCAGGGGAGACTGGACTACTTAACGTGGGGGACGGTTCCCTCTGAAAGACGTAGGAAATCAATCAGGAATGCGGGAGGCGAAAGAGACCGCGGACTCGTAAGGGCCTGACTGTGGTTGACAAGTTGTGGGAGACAACTAGGGAAGAAAGGGGGGGGATTCTTGAAAGATTTAATCAGTGATTGGTTACTTCATGGCTCTACACCGAAAGGGGCAGTTACTGCCTCCTCAAGGTTCCTTTGCAACAAACTGTAGAGGCCTCTGAGGAAAAACTACTTCTAAGCAGTTGTTTCTTTTCAACTCTGGGGTGGGGATCCTGGACTTTGGGAAAAGATAAGGCGCCTCTTCGAAGAGAGTGGCTTCGAGAGAAATCTCACAAAGGAGCTCCTTCGCGAGGCTCTCTACCAATACCGACTTAGCCACCAGTTAAACAAGCGTGGGCTTTCGTCGTGATAGATAGTCACTCTCTCTTCAAGAAAACTTTACGCGATTTCTTAAAAGGATTTGCAACTACGAGAAGTTCCTTAGTGTTAGGCGCCCGGTCGGGGGTCACCAGTAACTAGGAGACTGCGGGGACTATAAAGAAATATACACTGTTTTCCTCAATAAACTCTTGCCGATCAGCTCAATTTATCGAGCGCCATCGGGATCTATAGTGAGGGAGAAAGGATTCTCGGACAGAAGGTAAACAAGAAAGAGGCGGATTCCTCTTCCGAAAAAACTTGACTTCATGGTAGAAGTCGCATCCGACGATCCGCACCACTGAGAGGAACAGAACCGTCGGGGGGGGGTGTGGGGTGTAGCTTGGGAGAAACACAGCACCGAGGCCAGCTGCTCCAGGCAAGAAAGAACAGACTTTAAAAATGTGGGACGGGTCGCCAGTCGTTCTTTGGAAGGGGAGAAGTTAGGGGGAACTCCTAGACCCCGATTAGGGAAAACTGGGGGTGGGGGGACGAAAGGATTTCAACAATGCTGGTCGGCCTCAGGGGGGGACTGTTCCGTAGGACCGTATGGTTTGTCAAAAGGGGGGAAGGGACCCAAGGATCGAGAAGCAGAAGTGGCGCAGTCTAAGCCGTTGGCACAAAAAAGGAATGATGGGGGACTGGCTTCTAAAAACGACACGCTAAATCCAGGAAAGAAGATTGATAAGAAGTAGATAGATCCAACTGGTGTTCCAAGGGGGGAAAAAAAAAGGAGAATTTGGATCCGGTGGAGTTGTGGGAGGACGATATCGGTATCACGAGGGCAGGGGTATTGAAGATCCGGGATAATAACAAAAAAAAGAAAGAGAAAAAACCCACACACCAAAAAACCACCACACCCCCTATGGGAGAGAACAAAACCGGCTAGAAAAGAGGAGAGTCGAATGCAACAGAAAGGACGAGATACTTGATATCGATATAAACAGGGGGGTATATTACGAGCCACCGCCCAGGAGGACAGCCCAATTGAAAGGGACTTGTTATACATCAGAAGAAACACGCTTCGTAGGTGGCGGGCGGGGCGGCGGAGACCTCGGACCAATAACTACGGTCTTCATAACGCACTCAAAAGGAGGACGAGAAATCGTCTACTGGGGTGTGAGAAGATCTGGGGGGAACTCTATAAACTCGAGTCGCCGAGGAATTCACATGAGGAGACTTCATGGAGGAGCCTTCAAAATATGCAAAGTGGGGGGCATCGGAGAAATTTTTTAAAAAACAAAGAAAAGAAGGGCCGACTCCATTTTTTAAAAATTAGGAAAAAAGGAAAAACGCTAGGACCGTCGGGAAAATCTGCCCCCCGCTCGAGAAAAAGCCTAACGACTGTGGACGGCGCTGAGGTGCAGAGGAATTCTTCCGGAGCGGTATCCCGGTCGAGCTAGGACAATACTTCTAGTCAGTCTCGCTCACTGCAGAGAAGGCGCTCGAGGAGGTCAAATAGGGGGCAAGAAGGGCGCAAGCCTGAGATGATCGATGGGTCTCTAAGATCTTGGGGAATAGGAGAAGGGTCGTGATTCGCCTTCAAAGATGTGGTCCGATTGTAGGGTAGACATAACGGGAAAGAATGGGGAGGGCGGCACTACGTAACCGGCCTTCTCCGTCGAGGTAGGTTCCACCTCGGTTAAGAAACGTCGGCCTCCCTGTGGTTCAGAGAGCGCTTTAAGAGGAGAGCTCATCAACAGAAAGAAAGAGAAGAAAATCCCCAGGCGGATTCTTTGCACTGCCGACTTATTTGGCGGCCTGAGAGGTGGGTCCTTTCCTGGCTAAAGAAATGACGAACAGCGGACTAGCCGAGGCAGGAAATTCATTTCCAGGGGTGTGAAAGGAGTGGAAAGCCCAAAAAGGCGACTTCTCGGGGTCTCCTAGGGTCAGCGGCAAGGGACGAAGGCCGGTGTCGAGGGAGGTGAGCAGAATTCCTTCCGCGCAAAAGAGTTAAGAAGTTCCTCGAGCCCAGCGTAGGGTGTAGTCTTCCCCAACCTTAGAACGCTGACAAATTGAGGAGAAATCGTCGGAGTAGGTCAAAGTTCAGGAGAGACCGTCGTTTTCCTGGTGGGGGAGAAACTCACTCTCAGAAGAGTCTCTCAAGAAGTGCCCACCAGGTGACGAGCTAATAGGAAACGTCCTTCAGCTAAAGAAAGGAAACGGAAGAGACATTACCGGGAGTGCTTGAAGGGGACGTGTCAACTCCGGCTCTCGGGGGAAAAGACCTCCAATTCTTACACAAACAGAAGAAGGAGGGGGTGGACAGGGGGGACACTATTTATCTCTCTCCCAGAGGGGAGGAGGGGTATAGATAAACTCGCCACAGAAGAAAAGATTTTGTTGGTTGCAAGAAAAAAGAAAAAAAGAAAGAGGGGAAGGGGGGGAGGACGTGCGGGCATTTTTTAACACGGCTACTCTCTCAAAATTCTCGAGGGGGAAGGGAGAAAGCCGCAGCTTTCATCTGATAGACCGTGTGGGAAAACTGGTGCGAGCACAAGGGACTTCTTCATAATGAAGGTCAGAGGAGAAGGGGAAAAAAAAAGGAAAGCTGTCTACTTCCGGGGCTAAGTTTCTTGTTGCCGACGAAAACAATGTGATAAAGTAGAAAAAAAATCAAAAAAGCTCTTGACGTTCCTTGAAAGAGCGGCTAACTATACACCTGGAAAGAGCAGGAAGTAGTGGGACACGTCAATGCTAGACTACGAACTTTATAGCACTTTTTGGTCGTGAAAGAAGGGGGGTCATGCTCTACGACTGGCAAGACTGGACGGAGCTTCAGCTCTCAGTTCTCGCCTTGACCCAACCGGGTTAGCTCGGGGGTTCATCTAAGAGGCTAGAACCTGACGCAATTGCACAAGAGCTCTGAAAGTCAAAAATGAGATGAAAGAAAAGCGCCTCGGCACCTTCAGGACTTCACTCGCATACGTCTATGCGGATTGAGTACATAAACCCTTACAACTACCTGGGATCAGGAATTCTGAAAGAAAGAAACTGAGGGTTAGAGAGTCTTCTTCAATCTGTCGACGAATAGTGACAAGAATGGGCATGTCGAAGAAGGGGGAGAAAGGATGACGAATGATGGAGAAAGGCGGGTGATGCTTTTCCATGCTAGCGGGTCGCGGAATCTGATTTCACAACCAAAGAAAAACTCGCAGCGAAGGGGGAGAGGTGAGAAAAATACGTATGACGTCTGTTCTAGGACCGAAAATCAGAAAGCAATGCGCACCTTCGAAACCAAAAGACAAACGTGTCTGGCGGTAGGCGCATTGCTCTCGGACGTTACAACGGGCCGCTGGGTGAGGGGAACGAACATCCAGCATTGAAACAGGGGGAGAAGTGATAACGGAGTTCTTTTTTATGTCAAACGGGGGACGGAAAGAGACCCCCCTTCGTGCTCAAAAATGACCTGGTGGGCCCAGCATGGACCGAAGGGGGATCGTCCTTCATGTTCCGCTTCTGCTAAAGTAGGGTTAAAAAGTAGGGGGAGGTGAAACAGTCTTCTGAGTCGAACGGGGGTGAGGGGGACTATCTAGAGTTGGGACGATCGGGGAGATAACATAGTGGAAGCTTGCTCTCGAACAAGCAGAGCCCCCCTAATATCCATAACAGGATATAGAGCTTCGTTGTGGAAAAAAGGGGGGGGGGCAAGGCCTCTTGAGAAATAGTATCTTCTGATGACGGTGATGAGAAACGAGAAAGAGAGTAGAGGCGAACTATGTTATCTATAGAAGCTCATCAACAAAAAATGTAAAAGAGTAGTCATTCACCGGGGCGAAGAATCTCATCGTACCATAGAGAGAAAGATATAGGATACGATACAAAAAGCGCCGCAAGATCATAACCAAAAGCTATGTTAGGCTAGCTAGATGTGATGTAAGATAAGGGCGTCTTTTCGCGCCAGTCATCCTAAACAAGAGGGTAGTGGCACTAGTCCAAAAGGCGAGCCCCGAGGCTACTCACAAGGGCTAACAGAAATAGGGGGTAAAAATATTATGAACTACTTGGTAAACAAAGACATAGGGTAGCGAATAACCAACTGAAGGAAGAGGTAAAAGGGCGATGGGATTTTCAAAAAGGAGGGGGGGGGGGGGGTGGAAAAGTATGCTGCGGTAGTAAGGGGAAGGGGAAACTTCGGGGTGAAGAACATCACGTGCTCGGTAACCAAGGGGGGATGACTTCTGTGTACTACCACTCACGGTCTGGGAACAACATGCATCCCCGCAGAAACCGAATTTGGAAGTTTGGAAAATAAGGGTAAGAGACAAGGGGCCCCTGGTGAGAAGGAGGGGGGGAATATCTCGAAAGACACATAGTCGGCGAGGAGCGAGTCTGCTCGAGAGGTTACAATGGACTCGGGAAAGAGTTTCTCAAAGAGCTCCCAGAGAGTAGGGGGCATCTGTTTGAATCTGAGGGAAGCTGAGGGAGGGGGAACTGGCAAAAAAATTTTTCTACTTATCATGAGACAGACTGACGCAATCAGGGGAATGGGATATCGACGCGGGCTCACAAATGCTCCGGGCCGATTTTCCACCTGTTAATAAAAGCGTGAAAGGCTGGGGGTCTGGCGTTCATATATCGTCTCTGTATCTCTAGAGTAGGAGAAAAATCCAAACTTCAGCGAAAGGGTTGTGGGAAGCGGAAAGTGATCCTACCCGTCCTGGCGAAGAACTTAGAGGGCTACTTAGACTCCGGGAAACTCTTCTACTAATAGAAAACAAGAGAGGTCAAAAAACTGGGCTTCCGTAGTTAATCTCATTACGGTCGTGACCAGGCACAACCGTAGACTTCTTCGTCGAGGCCGTCGAAAATTGTTAACATCTCTTTTCGTCAGAAAATTTGGGAGAACAGGAGGGGAGCGCTCTTCCTTACCAGGGGAACGGTGGCTAACTGTAACTCATCAGCACGTCTCAGGGACGGAGGCTCACCACACTTAAGAAGAAAACGAGGAGGGAAGGGAGGAGAGTGCCTATTTTAATTATGGAACGGGACCTCGCTCGGGGATACACCGCGGTCCCCACAAAACTGGGTCCTACATTTCCATATCCGAAATCCTTCGTCAAAAGGCACGCTCATAGGAAACAAAGCAGGAAAAAGAGAGTCCGCGGTGGACACTTTCCTCTCCTCTCAAGAAAGGCCCCCAAAGGCCTCGTCTACGCCAAAAAAAGAAAAATAGATATCGTTGGCGTCGACAAAACAACAACACGGAATGAGAAAGAAGAGGGGGAGAAACTCTCCAAGGAGGACGAAAAGATAGGGGGGGGCGCACTTAAGGAGGGGGGGGGGAGGGTCTGAGAGATTCTTGGGCACAACGGGGGGGGGGGGGGAAATGCTCCTCTTTTTTCGATAGTGCCGACGAAAAACGAAACGCTGTTAAGGAGGCTTTTCGATCTCGCAAAACTGTTTGGGGACGGAGGGGCAGCAGTATCATGATCTGGGAGGCATAGCGAATAGAGCCTGGCAAAAGGCTCACGAACTCGAATGAAAAAGTGCCTTTTAGTACAAGGTGTGGGGGGAGGAGCCTAAGAAATGAAAGGGGTGCTTCTTAGGCAGAATATGCATGGGGGGAAAAAAGTCCCGCTCGGGACCGAAGTACTGAAAGTGCCTTCTGAGGTTTCCTCTTCAGCCTGACTGGAGGGTCAGCGCAAAACGTCTAGACTGTGTTCTGTGGACTACGGGGCCAACGAAAGGACCGGACCGACGACGCTCAATCAGAAAAGCAAAAAAAAGAAAAAAAACTTCGGGAAGAGCGGGACCTAAAGGAGTATAATTCGGGGACCTTGCGTAATACAAAACATGGGATACAGACTCTCAGCTAGAAGGTTTGGCCCTTTTCGGCGATTAGAGGAAGGGGAAAGAGCGGAGGGAGCTGGGAAGGAACAAGAACTGACAGAAACTGGAGGGTCTCTTCACTCTTGTACCTGTGCCGCCTCTCCGGGAGGGGAGCACGGGTTGTCCGAAAAGATCACGGCGGGGAGGATCTACCACTATCAAAGTATACTCACTACTGGGAAGGGGGAAGTACAACGCCGAGAGTTGAACCTGCTCGTGGGAAGAAATCATCGTTAGGCTGAGATCAGCTGTAAGGGTAGTATGCTATCCTGAGCTCTTTGGGATTGCCAAGCTTCCAACCGACGAGGGAGAAGGCCTCGGTGACGGAAGATGGAAGTGGAGGTCTCTTCTCTGCCGCGAACGACAGCCATCCCCCTTCGAAGCACCAGGGTTCTAACTTCGCACAATACAGTTCGTTCGCGCTATTAGTGCAGCAGTGAGGTCCTCGCAGAGCTTTTTGCTAAAGGAATTGGTCGTCAAAGACATCCGACTAAAAGGGGGTCGTCGCCCGGGATCTTGGGGTTAGGGGCACTAGGAGGGTCCTTCGATCCAAAAAACG
>Ga0179591_1175728_pt1 | contig 12714 bp, 15 predicted proteins | sample CZOMad2_1_08_16f_FD_182891 | JGI IMG/M metagenome (GOLD analysis project Ga0179591, IMG submission 182891) | Vadose zone soil fungal communities from Angelo Coast Range Reserve, California, USA - CZOMad2_1_08_16fungal (PacBio error correction) | ecosystem: Environmental > Terrestrial > Soil >...
AGAAGATATGAGGAAGTCAAGAGGGCAAAATTGATAGGGGGTACCTCGGCATAGATAAGATTAAGTGGTGGGAACAAGAACAGGACAGTGAAGAGATCCCAATCTCCGTCTTTCAATGTCACGGAACTCGAAAGGGGAACGGTCTGGGAAAACGAAATAACAGTAAAAATGAATTTAAAGCGAGAAGGGGGTCAAAGAGATAAAATGGCAGTCGAGAGCAAGGAAGAGAAAGTCTATGTCATGACTAAAAGTCTACCCTCTCCGTTAAACACGACCTAAAGAAATCAGAGGAAGAAAGATCAAGGGGAGAGCGGGCAAAAAAAAGGGAAAAAGGAGGCCAATAGAGTGAGGTAACATTTCTTAATTGGGGACCATTGACTTGGGGACTGTTGGTCACAAATAGGAAGGAGACGGATATCAGATGGGGGTGTGAATTGAGAGTATTTGGAGGACGGGGGGTGGCATTTTCGCGTAGAATTGTTCAAGGGTCCAATCAAGGAGAAGGAAGGGGAAAAAGAGGGGGGAACTGAATTAAGGTCAAAAAAAAGGGAGGGGAGGGGGGGGAGGGTCAGATATGGAAAGGAGTGAGGTATTATCAAGGTGCATAAAGAAATGGGAGAGGAAGATGAAAAGTCAAGATTTGTAAATGGAGTCTCTAATTTTCAAAAGGAGTCAAACCAGAGAAAGGAGAGAAGGCCGAGGGTGAACTTATTACCTTCTTTAGGAAGAAAGAAGAATCTAAAGGAATGAGGAAGAGGGGAAGAGGAAGGGAGTTGAAATCCTGAAATGAGGAGGAAGTTCTTCGGGGGGGGGGAAGGACACAAGAAGGAAGGTTGAACTTGAACCCCGGTCATTCTGCTTTTAGACGTTTGAATTTCAGCGGAAAAAGGGGACGCGTATTCTATAGGCGAAGCGGAAAGACGGTATAAAAAGAAGGTAGGAGAGTGGAGGTAGATCTCTCAATAGCCTACTGAGAAGGGACCAAAAAAGCTTGGAAAAGGAATGGAACGTGTATGTAAAGAATGGAGAAGGGAGAAGATGGGCGGGGGACTTTTAATATCTCCCGGAGAACTTCTGATCTTTTTGGGGGGACAAAGCGGAAAAAAAAATGAGGGATAACCCCTGTCTGGAAAACTAATGGGCGAGGTAGGCAAAGCCCAGAGAGGGGACGCGAACGAATCTCCAGATAAAGCATTGTTGGACTGGAAGTTGGGGTGAGAAAGGATAATATTCTCCTTTGAGAGCGTCCCGCCACTTGAGTTCATTCAACACGCCTCTAAAGGTGCAGAGAAGGTCGTCTCTACTGAGCGTTTTTCACCCATGAAAGCGGGATTGAGCCCTACACACGAAAAACGAGACCATCCCGGCCTTGCCTTGTTCCAAGACGACAGACCTCAGGAATGAACTACGAACTCGTTGAAGTGCGAAGGTACTGATGTAGGGTGAAAGGGGTATCATCTTAAGCAAGTGCGGATTTGAAGGGCGCGGCGCTCGCACTGGGGGGAATAAGTGACTTGCAGGACGATAGAGTGTTCATTCCATCTCCGCGGGAAAGTTAAGAAATGGTCGGGAAAAGGGAGGGCAAAGAAAGCCCAAGAGGATTTCCTAAAGACAGGTGGTGTCCCTGGGGGGTCCTATTTGGAGGGGGCGAAGGGCAGGAAAAATACTTTGGAATCTAGGAGGTCGATCGACTGTTAGGTCTAAGTAAATTAATGAAAGGGATCGAAACAAGAGGGAAATAGGGGGCAGGGAGGTAAACTGAGACGCATCAGCAAAAAAGAGTCAGGAGGAGTAAAGGACAAACAGTAAACCAGATAGGAAAACCAGATCATCGCTCGCTTCAATAAGGGTCGATAAAGGGGGGGAGAGCCGAGTTAAAAGGCAGGCCTTAAACAAAAATGGCAAAAACAAGGTCGAAGAATGACCAGGCCATAACCCGCCAGGGACACTTGGGAAGAGGAGCGGACCGGGGGAAAGAAAAGAGGGACGGGAGTAGCAGTGCGAACTCAGGAAAAAGGGGGGATGAGAAGAACTCGGGAGACAAAACACTTAGTAGATTGATAAAGAATCTCCGGTGCAGAAACCCAGGGACCAAGGAAGCTAATGCGAACCGTTATGGGTCGTCCTTGAGAGGGAGGTGCCGCGAAAATGGAAAACATAGCAGGAGGAAATGCTGGAGGGTCGGTTGAAGGGTTATGCCCCTGTAGGTCAAAAAGACTTTTTCCGGAGAAGGGGGAATCGCTTAAGGGAAAAGGATTGAAACGAAGAACGTCAATTGTGATGCTAAAGCAGGGCAAAAACGGGAGTGACGGGTGTTTACCTAAAGACCAGAAGGTCAGCGGGGGTGGGTTAGCGATGGCGAATTAAGAGAGACAGACAAGGACGGAACCCTCTTTTAAAACAAAGACAGCTGAGGCAGGGGGGGGTACAGCGGGTTGGGAAGAAATTCATGGGTGGAAGAAGTCACACTTAGTCCCGCCGAAGTAGGTCGAGGGGGAAATCGATGAGCCTACGTGAGATTGTTTGAGCTTTTGCCCCGCCGGGAAAACGGCCAAGGAGGAAAATCCCAGCTCCAAAGTCGTATGTACTCCCTGGTTGTAGGAAGACTTTGGGTGGAGGAGACCGACAAATGTTTCACTCCCTGTGACTCCGATCTACGGGTAATGCCACACGCGACAGAAAAAGGGTAGGGTGACTGAGGCAATCAGGCCTTTCCAGATGAGAGTGTAGGTGCAATGTGGGAAAGAGAAGAAAAAAACGGGGGGGAGATAGGAATAGACCAGATGAGTCGCGGAAAACGAAGAGATCTGAAAGAGATTCAGATCGGAGGCTAAAAATAGAGTTCCAAAGTGAACATTCGTCCTTTATAGAAGGCATGTCGTTTTTCAGTGTGTAAGACATAAAGGCCTGTTCCAATCCACACACGAGAAATGTAGAAGAAGAAGAGGCGTTATCCAGAGATTCAAGGAATGGGTCCTTTATGGACGACATTGAGGTAGTGGGACCACGAATAAATGGGGGCAATGGTAAAAAGGGTCGTGGGTAGCTGGAGGGGTCATTCAGGGTTCGGTCCCCGGGAAGGATGGACAGGGGGGAGGGGCCCCAAAAAAAGGAATTACCGTGACGGGGGGACACTGACCGGGGTTTCTCACTATTCTAGATAAGAAGAGCAAACAGAGAAACACTGAGCAGGCAGCAGGGAGGATATTCATACCAAGAGAGAGGAAGGGTCGACTTGGTTTTTCAACGAAGGGACAATTTCTCCCTTGTTCAACAAAGTAATTTGTAGGGCAAATATTTTACTGATCGACCGGGGGGAAGTCTATGCGGAGGGAGGCGAAAGTCAGCGGACCAGTGATGACTCGAGGGGAAGGGCCATTCTTAATAGTCCGAGAGAAGGGGGAAAAGGGTAGAGAGAGACACACGGTTCGTCCGCAGAAGAAAGGGTCAATGTTCCACACCGGGCACAGTTTGGGAGATGAAAAAAAACCCCTTCTGCATCAGCGCAGCACGCTGACGAACCGACGCGGGACGGGGCAGCACGCCTATGGCTGCGATGATTGGGATAACATCCCATTGGCGTACGGACGCAGGATGGGGAATGAGCCGTTCTATTTCAGAATGTTGGAGGCAGAAAGGGGGGAGAGGGCCCTTGAGAAGAGTTTGTACGGAGAAAATGTTCATATTGTGGTTACATGTAAGAGGGGGGTATGCAAGATAAGAATACATTTCAATCCTCATCGGGCGAGAAAAGGATAAAGACAGGGGGTGGGAAAGAGAGAATATGAAATGATAATTTCAAAGAGAAAGTCATCGGACTCACTTGTTCAAAGGAAGTAGTCGAGGAACCACTCCCAGAGGAGGGCAACCGGCCCCGTCCGGGAACAGAAGATTACTGGGGGAATTGTGGAAAACATCTTACAACCGTATTCTGATTAATTGATACCATTACAAGAAAAGGTTAAAAAAGAGCCACGGGAGAAGCCCTACCGCGCTCATGGGGAGTTACTAAGGGGTGTTAGGGGGGGGAAGTGCTTTTCCAAACACGTCAGCTGCTTTGATTGGCTTGACTTCGGGCTGTGGGATTGAGGATGGAAGGCAGAGGTTCTATTGGGCGTGAATGGTGCACAAAGGCTTCGACTGCGGGGGACTTCAAAGATTTCAGTTCTCAGTTGAAAAAATCGCAGGCTAATGGGGAATTGACTCAAAGAGAGTTACTGAAAAAGGGGGGTAAAGCCAAGAAAAAGTCTGGGTCGGAGGGACAGGCCAGAAATATCGGGTTCAGCTTCATAGTTATCATGGAAACAAGGAACTTTGGGAGCCACCACAACCTGAAACTTTCTTGGGCTCAGCCGAGGGGTGAAACCATCTTCCATTGGTACCATGAGGCGGTGACCAGGGGGGAATACTCGAAAAAAAGAAAAAGAGGGAAGAGAGTATAATGGAACGCCATAGGTAAAAAAAAAAGGAGAGGGTTGCCGAAGATGCTTGCATCAAAAAAAGGCAGTGGTGGAATAAAGAAACTTTGAAAAAGAAAAAAAAGTGGAGAACCTAAAGATCGAAATAGAGTTTCCTGTCTCCTACAATATGGACGGGGTAGAAACGACGGAAGTAAAGAGGATCGTAAACTTCGGAAACCTTACAAAAAAGGATCAGAGTCGCGGACGAAGAGATTACATAACGGGCAAAAACTGAGTAACTACTCATCAAACGGCGAAAAGCAAATGAATAGAAGGATTCAGACACTGTAAACAAACAAATTCACAAAAATAGAGAGGAAAGGGGGGGCTAGAAGGAAGAACAAAAAGTGGGGACTGTGACATTGCTCATATAAGAATACTTGAAGACGATGGGTGGCAAAGCCTATCCTGCCTATCAGTACGGCGGGGGGGAAGGGGGACGGCTGAGGGTGAAAAAGGGGGGGAACTTCACCATCCCTACTTAAGGAAATGGTATTGAACGAGGGAAGTGTTAATAAAACGATTTAGTTGGAAGAGGGGAGAGGGACATATGGAAAGGGGGGGCGACCGCAAAGAGGGGGGGGCCCCCAAATGAACAAGGGAACTAACGATGGGGTAGTGGATTTCTCGTAATTTGGTCACCAAGAAAGGAAATCTCAAAGAGACACGGCTAGGGCGAAGGGAAGGAGAAAGGGCAAAGGTGAGAAAGAAAAAGCCATCAAAAGATAAGTTATCTGAAACCGTGTCATGGTTCATCGCTAGCGCAGGAAGGAATTAAGGTCCTGGGCAAAACCCGGGGGAGAAGAAATTCCCCGTTCGGATTGAAGGGGACTTGCGATTTGTCCCAATGGGATCCGCTTGGAATGGTGTGCACTGACAGAAGGGCTGCGAAAAGTTCATGAATGGGTCGTCCTTGTCGTTCGATTAAGAGCCAAGCTCGATCAGGGGGGGAAAAGGAGGCAACCTTCCTGGAACCAAAATTCTCCCGGGCTCGTAAATTGTGAAAAGGAAAGGATCTGCGGATTTTCAGAATCAAATATGGAGGAAAAAATGGAGTGAGGAAAAGGGGGGGGAAAGAGGAAGCGAGACCCCGGGAGTGGGCACACTCATTTTTTCGAGGGGAAAACCCCTGTCGATGTGGTCCAGACCCTTAACTTGACTTTCGGCAGAAAAGACAGGAAAGGCCAGATTATGAGGCAAGAAAATAGGGGGGTCTTCTAACCCTCCGGTGGCTCAGATAATACGATCGTAAGAGACTTATCGTTTTTGCAGAAAGGAGGAGAAGAAAAAATAGGGAAATCGAGTAAAGAATTGCCTTTTCAAAAGAATACAGAAGCTGAATCAGGCTTGACCGGGCATGGGCGGAGAGGGGAAAGGAAAGAGAAGAAAAGAAAAGAGGAGGGGAGAGGGACCACTCGCCGTTTATTAAAACAGCACCTCGCGTTTTAATTCCCCGCCGACGGGATGGGAGATCAGCGGGAGTGACGGGACCGAAAAGTGAGGTTCAGACATGGTGGAGAGTCCTGAGTTGTCGGGGAAAGGAACGCAACTAAGGGGGAGAACCTGCGATTGAAAGGGCATGCTAGGGTCTACTTGGACGAAACTGATGAAAAAGCTCTCCCGCCGACTCTTTGACGGGGAAAAATTTGGATGTCCGAAAGCCCGGACAAAAAAGAGGAAGATGGAGTTAAAACCAAAAGAGGTCGTCCTAAAGGAGTGTCCCCAAAAGATTCTCTCCATGACTCATCGCGGGGGAGTTTGAACGGGTTTACATAAGGAGAGAAACTTAGAAGACAAACGGCGGGGGCCAGAAATTCCCCCTTTCCCGCAAGAACAGCCTGAATAGGGCTCTGGTTTGAAGGGCTTCTCGGGCACGCCAAATTGACCCACTCAGATTCGAGGGAGGGTCCCCCTATGGGGAAATGGTGATTAGCACCATACGCGACTGAAAAAACAACAAGGAAAAGAATAGGGGTAAGCGAAGACACCATGATGCCCAAAGAGGGGAACTAACGCTAATCCGTCTGGTCCTGGGGGGAAAGTACGGGGGGCGCAAAAAGCCAGAAAAAGGGAGTGACGGGTGTGAGGACCGGGAAGCCAGGCTGGGCAAAGGGCTGTTCCTCGAAGGTGTCAGCAGAGAGTAGGGAGAGAAAAAAGGGAAAAGGAGAAAAGAATTATTAGTGAGACTCAGCCGGGGCATCACAGATTGACGAAGTGGGGGGTGAACGCCATCCTGGAGAAAAAGGATTTTTGGGGTCGGGAGGAAAAAAAGAAGGCCCAGAAGAAGCTACATGGTTCACAGAATTGATCTTCGGAGAAGTTTGACGGAAGTTTCAGGGGAAGACCTGCGCAAGACATGATCGAAAATCGAGCAGGGGGGGCAAATCAGGAGGTGGGGGAGAAAGGGACAAAACACATCTTACACCGACAGGAACAAAAGGTAGTCTGGAAACTCAGGGTTACGCCAATCCTTCTACAGACAGGAAGGCCGCAATGGAAAGCGGCGGAGGGGATGGGAAACTCGATTTATGAGCATGAGAGGAGGGCGGAGGGCCCTCTTCGAAGAAATCAAGGAACGGAGGGGAGGACTGATCGCCGGCGTCACAACTATACAGGGGTCAAAGAGAATCGCAGGAGAGCTGGGAGTCCTGACAGCAAGCGAAGGAGTCTGGGAAGGGAGAAGGTCGAGGGGGAAAAAAAAGGACAGCGGAACTACAAACTACTCTCTTGTTCTCTGGATCATATCCTCTTCCTGTCACCCTATCCAAAAAGAAGCAGCGGGGTTAACCGGTCCCAACGATTCTTCGGTTGCTTGAGAGAAGTTGAGAAGGGAGGATAAATGTCCATTGAGACCATTGAGTGGGAGGCAGTGGATCAAAAATGGTCGCGAAAAAAAAAAGAGAAAATGGCCCCAACAATTCTGACCAACATTCTTGAGCCACACGACATGGGGGGTTGAGAAAGATGCAGAAAAAGGCGGCTTCACAGAGAGGCGCAAAGGACAGAGTCGATTCGAAAGACGCAATGGGGAAGTGATGGTTGGGGGCAAAGGGAAAAAAAAGGGAACCATCGTGTCAAAGAATGGCAGGGATCGAGGGACGCTGGGCGAGGAGAACCACGAAGCCGCGGTGAAGGTTGGAATCTAAGGATTAGATGCCAACTAAACGAGGGTATCCTGGGCCTAAAACTCTATTGGGCGCGCAAATGAAGAGGAGGTTCACAAAGTAAAAGTTAAATTTCCCCGCAAGGGTCATGAGCTAGGTGAACCATGGGGGCGATGTAAAAAGAAAGAATTGGGGGATGAGGTGTCGGTCGAAACATCCCGGACTGTAAGACAACTTCGGACCGTTGGAAGGTTCGTGCTAGGTGGAAGGCACTACTGAGCAGGGAAGATAAAGAGAAGTTGAATGAAGGGGAAGAGGGTTGATACAGGGCGGTATGGCAGACGGAATATCCGGTCAATTAATAGACCCTCGGAAAGGAATCTAACCTAAGTTGGGGGGTTTGAAAAGTAAGGGCAATACACCTGGGTAAAAAGGGATTACGCTGGAAGGAAAAACGGAACGGGAAGAACGAAAATGAAAACCGACCGCCCGTTAGGGACTAATTGGGGGAAACACATAGAAAAGGGAAGTATTCGGGATAGATAAATCAAGTAAACGGTTCAACATATATCCACTTGAAAGCTCTTATTAATAAAGACTAGGCAGAGGTTGGTGGTGGGGACGTGGGAAAGGGGCGGGGTGGAACAGATGGAGAAAATTGGGTTTCGGCTTCTGGCTTACTATCTATGGGATTGGGGGGTGGTTCAAAGGAGAGTGAGGGTGGGCGGGCAGGAGTGGGACCATTCAGCCTGAATGACTGCCAGATTTCTTTTCTCAAGTTTGGGGGAAACCAAATCAACGAGAATCTTTAGAAGACTGGTATAATCCGGGGGGGGGCCGGTTAGGCGGGGGAAGGTCCAATATCGATATTTTGTATTTATCACTGGTCTGATGCCGGTATTGGGAAAAGACCCTGAAATGTATGAGACCGACTCGGCGCGAACCCTCGGGTTGGAAAATGGAAAGAAAAGGGAAAGAAGAGATCTGGGAAGAAGAAAAAAGAAGGGGAGAAAAAGAGAAAATTTTAACGCGAAGAGGTAAAAATGGAGAGTTCCTCCTTCGGAGTCGTACATGGGAAAAAAAAGAATTTGGAAAAAAAAAAAGGTCCCTAGGGGCTCCTCTGGTCCAGGAAAAAACAGCCGAACCGAAAGACAAGTCCTTTATAACGAAGTTCATTGAAATATGCGATTAAAAAGAGCGGTGCAAAGGGAGAAAAGAACTGGCAGAGATCCTAAGAGAGAAGTCAATGAACGCAAAAGAGAAAGGCCTTTTGAACTACGAGAATCAAAGATTCAAAATAATTAGAAAGAGGGGGGGCGGAAGAAAAAAAGAGGAAAAAAAAAAGAACCAAATCAGTCATGCTTAAGCGGGAAAAGGCTAAGATTGGGAACCAAGGTGGGAACTTGACGTATCGGGGAGAGGGTCAATAAGGGAGGAAAAAAGGGGGTGAAAGGAAGGAGAAGAATGCAAAGATCTTAGGAACGGTGGTTGGAATTTTCGTTATTGGGGTCTGGTTTGTTTGGGGGTGAAGGGAAAGAAGTAAGGAAAAAAATGGAGAGTGATATACCTAGTCAGGGAAAAAAACGTATGCGGGAGGTTGATGTATCGAGTATATTATGGGACTTAGTTGGGGCCGGGGCCTTAGAAACATAGGGGGGAGCATGATTGGAAAACGATTAAGTGGATTCGCTTTATGCCACCTAAAGCCGGGAAGAGGACGGAACGAAGGAGAGAGAGGTAAATGGGAATGTTTACGCTAATGCATCAGCATAATTATTCGATCTTTAAGTAATTTCATGGGCATCGCTAATTGAAGGAAGGAGGAGGAGGGGGGGGAAAATCAGGTCCGCCTTGTGGCTACTTGGACAGGGGCCCGACGTTGGACTTGCTACGTAGAAAATGGAGCGGGGGGGGGGAAGTCCAGGAGGGCCGAGGTGATGAATCTCGGGTTACAATGGGGGTCATAACGGGGTAGTCTTCTTGCGGTTCGAGAGGAGAAAAAAAAGTAACACTAGATAATGGTAGACTGAACAAATTAAGTGAAGGAATCCCTTGTGACGATTAAAATGGCAGGGCATATTAGGGGTTTCAGAGGAGAAAGGAATGAAGAAAGAAAGTCAAGCTCTTGTTGTACGACGGATCTGCTGATAAACCCATGAATCCTAGACCAGCGAACGAAGGGGGGTGGGGGGGACCAAGATCAAAAGGGAGGAAAGGGGTGGCCAAGAGCTTAAGGGGAGCACAGTAAAACATTTTATTCGTGGCAATTTATTAGCCTCAATGAGAACTCTGGTCGCAAAACACGCCTAAGATGTACAGTCGAAAAGAGGGGGGGGGGTGAAACAAGGAAGGAGTATCACAAAAAAATAATGATCTGAGAAGTAACGACTGGTCACGTAGCTGAAGAATCAGAAAAAGGCGTCTAATCGAGGAGGGGATGGAAGACGAAGTAGGCGGGTTACAGAGGAAGAGCATACTGACCCGGAAAAATAGGGGGAGGATTGGGGACACCTATATCCTTTTTGAAAAAATTAGCGGGGGGAGGCTTGGAGTTAAAAAGAAGAAGCAGAGCTGTTAGAATTTCTAAGGACTCTCGGTGGAAGGAAGGGAAGAACCTTTAGTTCCAGAGGACTTGGCCTCCTTAGTCGTGGAAAAGTGTTGGAAGGGACACTACAAAACTTCCCTGAAGCGGGGGGAGTCGATCGTACGGGCGTCTTGCGAAGGAAAATTTAAGACCTTAGAAGATCCCATAAGAGGGATAGGGGAGAACTGGCATGGAGAAGAAACGGTGGGTTCGCATAACAGCACCAAAAGAAGAGGATGGATTTACCACACTTCACTTCACGACCGGGATTGCCCAAAAGGAGCCAAAAAAGTAGAGGAGTGCAAGGAGGGGAGAGATAGGACATGTCCCCACTTCGAAAGAAATCGGACCACCCTGGTCGTCCAGGTCTTCCCAGCAGGAACAGAGGGCGGCTATTTTGCCTGAGGGAGAGAAAGGCCGGAAGAAACCAGTTACAACAATTCGGAGGAGTTCATTTTGCAGATGGGATCAGGGTTCTGTCGAAAAATACTCGCTCACAACACAAGAGTAAATAGGAAGCCAGGAGCCCAAGGGGGAACTAAATAGGAGAGGAGGTCCCCTTGAGGGTTTGAGGAATGGCGAAGCTCCTCATGCAACCAGAGCAGTACGTTTCGGGAGGCTATTGTGAAGGACTGGATGAAAAAACAGGGGAGGGGACCGGAGGGGTAGAGGAAGGGGAAATCCTGCGACGGGAATACAGACGTCTATTTTGGGGAATGGATTAAAGTAGAACTGGGATAAAGAGGTCAGAAAAAGGGGGGGGGGGGGAACTCCATGGTCCGATGTCCGTTATTCAGCGGAATTCCTCTCACAAATGCCGCCCGGTCAGACAGTCTCGGACAAGGGGGTCAAAAGATTCAGGAATAGAAGACGAGTACTATAGAGATAGAGCAGCAAATCGATGGGGGGTGAGAAAAAAAGATCGACGCACAGAGGATAACACAGGGGGCCCTTTAAACAACTTTCAATTCCGACTCCAATTCGAACCGTTACATGGCAGTTAAAGAGGAAGGGGAAGAAAAGACCTAGAGTGGGCATTCTTCAGGCTCAAAAAAGGTAGCGTCTGGGGGCCCTGGCAACAATCCAGAGATGCTGGAGAGCTGGAAAACTGGAGGGTCAGGCTATGAAGACGGAAGGAAAGCGACTCTCTGCCCCGTTCGTTCTGGTTTATGTGATTGGACAGGTTGAAGGTCGAAGAGGGAGGGCTTTTCTGTGATCATCCAACCAGGTAAAAAAGGGCCAAATCGGGGATCCTAAGCCCAGATGATAGGCGGGGTTCAGGGACGACAGGGGGGGAATTAGAATAAGGAATTAAAAGAAAAGGGTGGATCTGTCGACATTCCTGCGTGGTGGGTCGCAAGAGGGAAAAGGGAGGGGGGAACAAGAGAGAAAAAAGAGAAACCTTCTTGGCAATGATAGGGGATCCGCGTAGGATCCGCTCTTGAAAAAGGAGAGGGGGAAGCCGAGGAGAGGAGGGAAAAAGACAAACGATTCCATGCCGCGGAGTTTCACGAATAACAAGGGAGCATGTACCATAGGGGATGGCAACATTGGGGGGAAGGGAGCGAGGGGAATGATGGAAAGATATGCGCAGTCCCCGACCTTGATACGTGTCAAGGTGGCTGTACTAAGAAAACCAGACCGGGGGAGAAGGGGGGGGGGAAGACGCGCAACTCTCAAACCTGGGCTTCGCGCAATTAAAACTGGGGGTCAAAAAAAGGGAGACATTGTACGATTGTAAAAGCCTGATATACGCGCCGAGAAAAAAGGACGGAGAAGAGGAAGATAAGATAATTGGATCTCTTTAGGATTCAGGTCTAAAGGGAAAAGGAAAGATCCAAATGGATGAGGGAAAGGGAAGAAGGGGACGTTCTACATTCCTGTGACAAGGAGTTCGGACATCGGATGTTTACTTGCATTTCGATCTGTACAAAGGGGGGAAGAAGGGCAAGAGATAGCATGAAGGGAGATCCCTCCTCGGAAGAGAAATCAAGCAAGAGTTTTGGATGACCTTCCATAGTTACCTTGAATTTAACCAATTGAAGGAAAAGACCAGGGAAAAGGGAAAAGAAATGCAACCACGCGAAGTAGATATGCATGATAGCGTGAAAACCAACATCTGACTATGCAAGTCTGATATAGGTTGGAATAAACAATAAAAAAAAAGGGGGGGAAAAATATAAACTGGGACCAGGCAGCAGAATGCCGAGTTTGGTTCGTTTTGGTGAAGTTTAATCCATCCTTAAGTGAAGGGATGAGAGATTTCAGTTGGTAGGAGGAAACGAGCGGACAGAAAATCTTTCTTTATGCCCAGGCCAGAAACCCTCTTCCGAGGCGAGGACGGAACGGATTTCTGTGAGTAAAGGGAACCGCTCGGCGAATTTCCGCAAGAGGTTACTTGAAAGAATTGTCAGAGGGTTCCGGTGGGCGGAGTGGAAGGAAGAGGATAGTCGGAGTCTTCATTGGATCCCTGAGGATGGCAAGGGGATTGACACCGCACGAAATGGGAGGAAAAGAAGAGAAAAGGAAAAGAAGAAAGGTTGTGTGTCTTATCGGTCAGAATTTG
>Ga0179591_1267953_pt1 | contig 12714 bp, 7 predicted proteins | sample CZOMad2_1_08_16f_FD_182891 | JGI IMG/M metagenome (GOLD analysis project Ga0179591, IMG submission 182891) | Vadose zone soil fungal communities from Angelo Coast Range Reserve, California, USA - CZOMad2_1_08_16fungal (PacBio error correction) | ecosystem: Environmental > Terrestrial > Soil >...
GGGATCGCCGTTCAGGAACATTAAATACTGTAAAGAAGAGGAATGAAGAAGAGACCCGACAGCCTGCGGAGGTGAGCGATACGAAGAAAAGAGGGGGGAAGCCGGGAAATCGCGTGGGAGCCGCCCCCTTCGTCGTCGCCAACCTTGAAATTCCGAGGGGTTAGGGGGGGGTCGGATCAGACTACTGATCCCGACGGGTACCTGCACAAGGATCAGGGGAAGGCACCACGTGCCCGGTGCGGGGAAACAGAAGCCAGGAATTCTTCAAGTGCTTCGCTTTTCTCACTGTGACTGATCAACGTCTTGTGCGACCGCCAGGAAGCGGAAAGGGAACGCACCGCCGGGAAAGAGAAGAGAAGAACAGGGAAAAAAAGATCGTCTTGATCAGTCTAATCCCAGGACAAATACCACCAAGCACCTCATGTTGGCCTATCCATTCACAGACAGAGGAAATCAATGAACTTAATGTCTGGAAAGATAGAAAATCCCGAAAAGCCCAGGAGTCTCAGAAATACCCAAGATGTCCTCGGCCCGAAACACCCAGGTGAGGGCCACGTCTTGTTGCGGACTCACATGACCAGAGAACCCAAACGACGTACCCAAATGAAACACGGTTCTGAAGACTTCCAACAGGCAGTGTGCGGATCGGGAAAAGCACTGAAGGGAGAGCCTACTGAGCGGGGTCGAGAGCTCCTTCTGGCTGGGCGTACAGGGCGCCGCGGGAAGAGCGCGCCTTCAGTTGCTTCCAGCTACCGCAAGGTGATACCACGACAAAACGAAGAGCTTCTTGAGGGGAGGACCCAGGAAAGGAGAAAAGGAATAGTCTATTCCAAAAAGTGGATCGCCATCAGAAAGGTCACCTGGCGAGGCGGTAGTGCGGAGTGGGATCCATTCGACAAGGGCGGGAAGGGGGAGGGGGTATTAGATGCCCGGAACGGCTTAGCGAGGTCCCGCAGCAGAGGTGTCGCCTGCGAATAGGACGTTCTCAGCAGTCAAAAAAAAGAGGACGCCAGGATCCGTGATCTGGGTAGCAGTTTGGTATCCCGTGAGAGGCGGGAGGGAGAAAGGGGCCGAAAGAGCAAAGAAAGGTAGACGCTGTGGACGGCGAAGCATGAACCGGCATGGAAACGGGTAGGCACGTTTTTCGCAGATACAATCTGCGAGCATCACAAGAAAAAAAAAAAAAACAAACGCTAAGGGAAGAGTAGCGATCTTGGGGGACAGCAAGAAATTCAAGGTAAGTTTATGGCCGAGAGTGGAATGGGGCCGGTTTTTTTCATTGTATTAATCATTACGCGGGTTCTCACTGTACTAATGCGAAAGGCACAAGGAAAGGACAAAGCGATCGGTATCAGGAGGGGCACGTCAAAAGGGACTTCCATGCAAGTACGCTAGGGTTTTGGCAAATGTAAATGTACCGGCATCCCATCGATGAACACCTGGGCCAACGAAAGTGAGGGAAGAAAGGATTAGAAAAAGGAAGAATTGTAAAAGGGACAAACGTACAAAAAAAAAACGCAGCTGACCCGCTTCCTGTGGATGGTGTCCTCAAAAAAAGGAACCAGCCGAGTCGAACATAGCAGAAGCCCCGACCAACAGGATGGCAAAAGCGATTAAGGTGAGAAAGAACCTTGAAGCGGGCGGCCAGAAAAAAAAACCAGGGCTCCGGTCTCCACGGCTGCCAATACTCGATCCCTCCTTCTCCAGTCAGTCTGACGACGGACTGAATGAATCCGGCAGGGCCTTATAAAATAAAAAAAAAAAAGTCAGGAAATAGGAGTAAGCTCATGTGAGTATCTTAAAAAATGCAGGGTCACAGGTAGAGTCGCCGACTGACTGGGAATTGTGTATGCTTCTGAAAAGTCATGCGTTCGGAACGTCCCGGGTGCTTCTGGAGACGGTCGTCAAGCCGCGACGGAGGACAGCAAAAAGCGCTTGGAAATAAGGTGGTGTCGGGGGGGGAAGCTAGGTCAGATTCTGGGGGTCAATCCTAATTTTCTAAACGTGACCTGGGCGGCGGGTGTACATCCCGTTGAACAAGGAGGGAAAATTGTTCGAATCCAAATTTCGTTCGCCGAGGAGGGGGGAATTCCTAAATAAACCCTGCTATCTTTTAGTCTGGTTCTCCCCAGTAGAATTCTTACCTGGAACTTGGAGGGGAAGGGTGGGTCCTACGACAATGCCGGCTAAATCAAAATCCTTTGTACAGGTGGGAATGGTCCTGGTGGCCCTTGGGGTGCTCAAAATCGTTCGCCAAAGCGGTAGGCCCGCAACAGGGGACCCCTCGGCCAATACACCGGTCACTGGGAAATTTCACGCAGGGTTATCCAAGATAAAGCGTCCCCGTGAGTTCTTCCCGCGTCACTTGGTCTTATGGCGAACACATCATAGGGGGGAACGGATGAAAGTCAAAAGGGTTCAAGAAAAAAAAGAACCGCCCCACAGAACGGTCTTTCAGGCTTCTTCGCAGAACAGGAGATCAAGATCCCTGTACTCGACTGGGAAAAGAGCACGGACAAGTTGCAGGCCTCGCCGGACTGAAGGAAGAAGGGAACCGATAGGTGCGCTACCCGTCCTCTTACAAAAAGTCCGGCAACAAAACCGCGAATAAGATAAGCAAATTGCGAATCAAAAAAAAAGGTCTCCCCCAAAAAAAAAGCGCACGCAGCCGGACTCTCCATCGTTGAGCAAACTTTAGGAAAAAGCCTCGCCGGGAAGTACGAATCAAGAAATAGAGTGCGAATATCTGGGCTAGAAGCCTGAAAACGGAGACTAGTAATAATAACCGACTTCGCGCTGTGAACGCTTGCTCCGACCGGAAGGATAAGGGAAGTCAGGGAAAGCTCAGGTGCGGCGGCGAAGGCAAGGATGCACGACCGCACAAGCCCATCTGGGTGGGGATAGACTATCTGCAAGAAATTCCCCTGGAGGGGATTAAATGGGGGGATTCCCGCGGCGGGAGGATGCCCATCAACAAAAGTGCAAAAATAGGGCAGTCAGGCGTTGCAAGAAAGTAAGCAAGAATCAGCCTACTCTTCTTCGGAGGAGGGGGGGGGAAAGGACATTCAAGTAATCAAGAGGGAAGGTTCCATAATTGGAGGGGTGAGTGTTTTCGTGGAGTACTTTTGTTGAGGGTGTTCATTTCTAGGCTCTTGCGGAAGAGGGATGACCCCGTTGGAGGCGGGAGTCTAGACCGTGTGAGTGCGGCTACGCAATGTAAAAGGGTTCGAAGAAAAGGATTTTAACTTCCCGCAAGGAGGGAAAAGGGGAAAAACCTAACGTCGGCTTATAAAAACTGAAAGGGCAAGTGGACCAGATCAGGGGAGGAGCGGATAAGTACCCCGGTGTCCGTAGACAACTGATAGACCGGGAGAAGACCCCCTCTTAGGTGGTTGGGGGGGAGCACGCACGGCGGCGAGGCTTCACTCAGGTCTGTAACACTAACTGAGGGGCTCCATCAAAGCGAAGACGCAAACGCGTCTTTATTCATCTTCCTTGTAAAAATGAACTCCCTACGCGATCATAATCTTGATGGGAGAGACCGAGTCGTTCCCAGGAAGAAGGAAAAAAACAAAATAGGAGAGAAGAGAGTCTCCTCGTCCTCACATAGATCTGAGTAACGAAATCGAAAGAAGCGAGGACATTAATAAGCTGCATCCCGAATCCGTGGGCGGATCAGTGGTGTTCGTCAACGATGGTTTTTAACCTTTCTGCAGCCAAGCCCGGTACGCAGATGAAATAAAAACACATCGTTTGAAAGAGGGTGGTCCAAAAAAAGTGGGGGGTCAAGTCATACTCTTGTCTCGACACCTTGTCCTTCTCTAGTCCCAGGCTTTGGAGGGGGAGCAGCCGACGGTGTAGGTCGTGTCAGTGACCTACGGGCGAGGAATGGCCACAATCGGGTCAAAGTCTTCGCAAAAAGGGGAAGTGGCACGGGATCCCCTCCTATTACACCGCCCCCCCAATGAAGCCTCAATCGAGACGACAATAGGTAACCTAAATATTGTTATTAATAAGCATTCTCCCGCAAATTAAAAACAGCCCAAAGACAGAATTACCTAAATAGGAACCGAAGACTTTTTAACTCATTGTACTTCTGCCCTAAGTCGCCAAAGTCAAGGAGCAGCATAGCACCCCGAGAAATATGGGTTTACCGGGGACCGTTAGGTGCACTTCTTTTGGTTGTCAGGAAGGAACCACACCACAGCAGAAAGAAAAAGGGCACCCAGCCAGAAAAGACAGTGAAAACAAAAGGAACTGATTATGAAACTATTGGTTGTTCGTCTCGTTAAATAGTTCGACCGGGATCGAGAAAGAATTAAGGAGGGCATGGGAGGAAACTGGAGGGGGAAAGCATAGGAGACCGGAGTTCAAGGGAAAAAACTTCCACTCGAAATGGGAGGGACTGACGAGTGAATAGCTTTATCGTGACCCAAGGATAGGCGAGGGAACGGGCCTTTCCCTGTGGAGAGACATCAACATCCTTACAATGGTAAAAGACCACCGCGATGAGGAGCTCTCTTGCGGGGATCGGATGCCGCGGGGATGGAAGAGAAGGAGGGACACGATTTCCGAAAGAGAAGAAGGTAGTACGGGGGGTCTGCAAATTCATCTTCTTCAGCCTAGCCTATGCTCAGCAAGGTTTAATGGTCTGGTGAAAGCACCGAGGATTGAGGGACCGAAAGGGAAGAAACCAAAGAAAAATGGTCCATTCTCAAGGGGAGCAGCAGTTTGACCCGGAGGTCTTCATACACGGCTCTCATGCGGCGGGACGGAGGTTAAGAAATTAAGAGAAATGCCGAGGAGGATAAGGGGCTCGAGGAAGGAAATCGCTGGAGGTTTGTATGGCTCTAGGGGCATGTGCCCTCCGTGGCCGGTCGAGGGACAGCGTACGAGGGAGAGGTAGGAAGAGGAACCTAAGAAAAAGCCTGCAAGGCCACCAAGAATGCACGCGGGATCAAAAGGGGTGTTTCTTACGTCGTTAGGACCTCTCTTACTTCCAATTGCCTAAGGGAAATCAACCTCCCCTGGAGTCAAGACCGAGAACTCGCGCGAACTGGGGCCAGGGAGGGAATCCACGACGGAGGGGACGAATGGATAAATCACGTGGTCAAGTTACTTTACAACAACTCACGGAAATCGAAAAACCCCGGCTTTCCGCCGTCCTTTCTTATTACCTGCCCCCGGCAGAAGATCTGCCGGGCACAGAGAAGAAATAAGACAAAAAGACGGTGGCCCGCACCGGCCTTCGCGGGAACTTCCCATAAAAAGGGGTTTCACACGGGAACTCAAGGGCAAAACGCAACCACCGCCATCCAGACGAGCGACCACGCCCAAGAAGACTTGAAAAAAAAGTCAGGCATGAATGAATCCATAGAGGACTGCTCAGATGGGGAATTATTAAAACTTCAGGTCATTTAGGAGTAGGCTCCAAGGGGCATGTCCGGAAGTGGGCGAGAACTGGGCCAGTGGTTGAGAACGATTCCGGCGGGAAAAAAAAGTGTGGAAGGATTCCGGGGAGTACGAAGGAGGTCCCTTATGTCATCCGTTTGTTCTGAGGAAATGCTATTAGCGGGGCAGGATAAGAAGGAGCGGACTGAAAAGAGGAAGGGGTCATAGATAATCTGAGAGGGGGTGTCAAGTAAAAAAAGGGACAGCTGCTTTTTGGAAGATCCATTCAGTCCCAAGAGAAAATACCTGGAAAAACCGGCGGAATTTCTGGGTCATGGATCCATGGGGAGAGGTCTACATCCCGGGCCCCCGACTTTATCGTGAGAAATTTCCTCTAACGTTAAATGAGAAGAGCTCTGGGGGGGCCTTTCGTGTAAAGTGGAGGAGAGCAGGAGATACTTCACGTAAATGCTCAGAAAAGAGAGAGGGCTGCCGGGAAAGAAAAATCATTGAAATGGCGTGCGGAGCCATCCTGCGTCCATAAATTGTTTCAGAATGAAATCCAAGATCGAATACAAGGAAGTCGCGAGGCGTACAAGGAAAAGAGGTGGCTCAATATGTAGAAACAAAAAGTTGGAAAGCGCACGGGGGAGGAACATGGCCGCCTTAGCTCCTCCAACAATAATACTGTTCTTGGATGAAACTCATCGGTGAATCAAAAGAAATAAAATGGAACGCAAGGATCATAAAGGGCCGGGCCGAGCAGAAAACGGCAAAGTGTGCAGGGGCGTGCGAACGGGCGTTCCTTAACACTCAAAAGGAGTCCCCCGCTACGAGAGAACGTCGGGATCCTCCAGTTCCTCTCCGGAGGGGGGGAACATCGGAGGGGGGAGGGGTATCCCTTTCTGAATCTCCTACTCCAATATCCTTGCAAAACGACATCATCGGTGCCATGTCCTGGTGGATCTCACCCCAAGGAGAAAAAATCAGGGGGAAAGAACCTTAAACTAAGAACTGTAACAGGGGCTTACTCCCATCCATGAAAAAATTAAAACGATCTCGAAGGCGGCGTCGACTGCAAGCAGTTTCACGAGCGCACAGCCAAATAGTGTTGTTGGATATCCTGAAAATCACAGAGGCAATGGAAAGCGGTGCCCAGGAGGGGGCCGCGTTCATTCTGAGCCGATCAACAATAATTCCAAAGTGAATGACGCAATGAGGCAAGAAGGAAAAGACTAGGAGTCTGCCCGGGGGGCGATGAGGGCATATAATCAACATTTTTCAAGGCTTCTTGAAGGGGAGTGGTTTAGGATAGGGAAATGAGGGTGGTTTTCGGTGGGTATGGGTAGGGGGGAGGGGGGTTTGAGAAGAAAAGGGAAAAGAGAGGGATAGCCTTCTCTTCTTACTGTAGAATTGGAAAGGGCGGCGCCGATCGAAACAAAGTGGCACAGGTGGCGAAGGACTGGACTGGCCAAAAGGAAAGACAAACGTAGTCAACAAGGAATCGTCTAAAAGGGTCTGGCTAGGATCACGTCTGAGACCGCATAGGTTGTAAGAGTGAAAGTAGTAAGGAGGGGAGACCACCGACCAGGTGTTTTGGGATCCTTCTTGAAAAAAAAAAGCAAGTCTGACGCTGTACCGCACAGGTCGTCCCGCATCAATACTAACGAGTATAGGACTTCCTGTGACTCAAAAGAAGTGGGGCGAAAAGAACTCGCGATCATCCCACTATTTGAGCACGGAAAGGAGGGAACAGATCGGGAAAACAACACGATGAGTATTATATCTGTGAGAACCTAAAAAAAGCTCCCGGCAAGAGGGGATGAGGAGGAAGTCGGGATCTCAAGAAAGGAAGGAACCTATAAGACGCAGAAGTCTATCTGTAGCGGCGACGATCCTGTTTGGGAAGCAAAGGGCAAGCCGTTACTAAAAACCCGCCGGCGTCTTCTCGGAACCAAACCTTCCGCTATGCTGGGGTATCTTTCGGATTGTCTCGGACACTCGGAAAGATTATCATTCTCTCCAATAAAAAGGGAAATTTAAGGGTTCGGAAAAAGAAATGGTTTAGTCCTTTACCTGGGGTACGTCTGTACTTTCAGGGGATAAGATTCTCAACAATGGGAAGTGTTCACGATCGGCCGCCGCCGCAACCGTCGATAACTCGAAAATTCGGATCCAGCGAATCGCACGACTTCACCATTCTCGGGAAATAAAAACAACAGACAACCAGATTTCCGATAGAAACTAAAATTCACCGATGGAGGGACTCCTGGGAAGGGAAGAAATGAATCTCGATCCCTCATCTCCTCAACTCAGCAAAAGACCAGTGCTTCTTTCTCGACCCGTCAGGCAAACAAAAGGGTAAGGAAGGAATGGGGTCAAAATTCTTGTGTGAGATACTATAGGCTCACTCACACGACAGTTCCTCCCAGAGTGAGAAACTAGGGGAAAACGAGATATACAAATGGGGCGTTGCCGCTCGGGACACGCCTTGCAGCCCGCAGGGGACATTTTCCTGCGAGCATGCCTTCTGTTACCTTAGAAAGGGAGTAGACCAGTCCAGCTAGATATCCCATTGGGCCAAAAACCATGACCTCGTACGAACTACTAAGAAAGATGACCTCGAGGCGAGGTTTTCGAAGAACGATTCCTTTCATTTTTTAAAAAAATCAACGCGGAAACCCGCGGAGCGGAGTGGGGAGGCGCGATTCGACGACTTTCGAACGGACAAGAAGAGGCCGCGGTGGGGGGACCGAAGGCCTGCCTCCGTAGGGCCTCCCCCTAGAATGGGGAACTGGAAATTCAAAAGGCAAGAGCGCACAGGCCCTTGTCGCGTGATCTTGGTCGAGTACGTGGGAGGTGGTATGGATCTCAAGGGACTTGAGGGACGCAGCACCCACTTCCTCGAGGCTCTTTCTTGACAAGCCTCTAAAATCCGGCTACAAGCCTGGTTTTAGAAAGGGGGAACATACATGCTCTTGAAACTAATGGCCACTCTTCGATCGGGATTCCAGTCAATCAAGAATAAGGGGGGTTGGGCGTTATCTCCGAAACCAGGGCATTGATCTTAAGAGAAAAAGACGGCGGAGGCGCGGGGATGATCCTCCAGGATTGACCATGACAGACTGAAAATGGGGAAAATTTAATTTCCGGTAGATCTCAGAATTACTTTATGGGGGGGTGGGGTCAGGGTTAAAGGAATCCAAAAAAAGTAGGATACATACCGATCCCCCGTTTCAAAAAGTATAAACGACAAGTATTGGTTAGAAAAAAGTCGAAAGGGAATGGAACAAAGGCTCCCTAGGAGCATTGGAAAAAAAAAGCTGAAGTAGAGCCAATTCGGATGAGCGCCGAAGATCAACGGTAGCCTTAATCCAGAGAAAAAAAAGCGATCCGCGGAGAAGAGGCCCGCTCCAGAGCAACAAAGAGGGTACAGAAAAGGCCGAAGAAATCGCGGGCAAAAAAAAAAAACCAGGGGCCAAAAACACACGACACAGTCGGTTCAAAAACATTACAAAGGATCTAAAAAAAACGGAGAGAGGCGGTAGTGTCAATGGGAGGATTCCACCGAAAGCAGGGGCAGAAAGGGACTGTCAGGGTGCGTGGTCGAGCGACGGACAACAGGCAGTGTTGGAGTCTCGCTCTTCTCCTTTGATTCACTTCTTCCAATACTGTTAGAGGCCTTAAAAAGACTGCACCCTGAAAAGGGAACAACTTGTCGGGGATTCCCGAGAGAAATAGAGAGGAGGAAGGGGGTGCAGGTGAAAGGGGGTAACAGAAAAAGCTGACAGGGGGGCAAGCGGGAAGGGTGTCCGAAAGAACCCGAGGTCGTTTTTCGAATCCATTTCGTCCCTCCGTCTTGGGATGGAAAAAAAGTCCGATGAAAGAAGGAGGGGATCTGGGGCTGGGGGGGAAAGGGACTCGGGGTTTAATGAGTTACCTCCCAACTACCTGTGACAGTTCAACGTGAAATGAAGAACATTGGTCCGCTGTTCTGTCGCTGTGCCCTGGCAGGGAAAGAGGGAAGAGGAGAAGCAAGTAAACCGCCCGGCGGCCGCCCGCTGGCCGGCCCTCCAGAATCCCTTTATCTTTCCGTGCGAAAAGCGCGTGGAATACCGGAGGATCGACAGACGCGGAAACCGGGGAGGAGGGAGGGGAAGGAAAGAAATCATCTGCATTAACTCATCGGACTTAACGGGAAGTCCAGCCGGTTAGGTCGCCGCACAATCCGAAGACGGGAACGTTGTGGAAAGGGGAGGGAGAGTGGCGTCCAGAAGCTCTTAGATCACCTATCTCTACCGAATTTACATCCCTGTCTAGCCACGACTTCCAAAGAAGTCATGTATGTGGCAGACTGCCGTGGGCAGAAGGAGGCAGACGCGAAAATATAGAAATCCCAGGGCAGTAGGAAAAAAAAGGGGGGATTAAACGGATATATTGTTCGGAAAAAAACAAATCAAAACGGAAGGAGCATCGCCCTCGGGTGAAGGATTTGATCTACACAAGGGCAGTAATATGGCTCAAATAGACTCGTGCCGTAAGGGTCCACTAACTCATAAGGCGGTGCGTACGGTGGCTCAACAACCGGAGAAAAGGGGAGATGGGAGACTTAGTGCGGAGCCGTCTAATTACCTAGTATATCAGCTGGGGGCTCAATATTAGTAAAGCGACCGAGACGCCAGCCCAAGTGGGTTGGGAATCTATGTACAAAGAGAGTGGAAAGGCACCTGTCATTGGGGAGGGGGGATACCGGTTCTGGGACTCCCTTCTTCAGGTATAGATACAATAACAAAAAAAAAAAACACACAAAGAAAGGAAACATCGTTGATTTCCTAGGATATTACAAAGATTTATCTCTTATTCCACTGGATGGAAGAAAATTGTCGAGAAAGAAAAAGTAAAAAAGTGCATTGAAAAGGAAGGCGCGGGGTTTTGCGATAGAAATATTTTGTCTTTTCCGGGGGAAAGGGGGGGTTTCAGGAAACGGGATGAAGAGCTCGAACGAGGTAAAGAAAACGGGTAAAGGCGGCGGTGGTAACTCAGCTTCTTCTTCCGCCTGAAAGTGTGCAAGCGAAGAGAACAAGCAGTCTTGGACCCGAATCCAGCAGGGGATGGGACAAAGAGCAAACACCGGGACGGCTTCTACTCAACAATTCAGTGAGAAAAATCTCGAAGAATGAGAAGTACCCCGGGGGGACCGAGAATCGGTTGCTAGCCGTAACGAAACTAGAAAACAATAGGGAAACCGAGGGGGGTTTTTCTTGGTCTGAGAAAGAAAAAGGGAAAAGGGGCTTGAGTCGATGCGGGGGCTTTCCCCCGAACAGGGTAGTACCGCCGAGCGTGCAGGTTCTGTATGCCGTCTAGGGGGGGAGATGAAAGAAGATCCCGGTTAGCGATACACCAGAGAGGGGAAGGGGCGAGAACGGGCGAGTACAAGCAACACCACAAGGAGATGCCAGATAGATATTAAGAACCTAGTATCAAGGAATGGGGGATAGGAAAAGAAGTAAGTGGGAAGAGCAATACCGGATATCATCGGAGCCGTGCGGGAAGGGGGGGATGCGACTATCATTTCGTGGAGAAAAGCTTCATAGAAGTGCTACATCAAACCAATCCTTCTTCGAAAAGTCCCTCTGTGGTGAAAAAATTCTCTGAGGACATTGTCAAACGAGGTACTAACAGGGATTCCGCCGTCAAACCCAGTTGCAAGGGGGGCAGTTGGGACCCTGTGTAGTCTCCTCCTTACTTCGTCGGACTGGTCCACAGCTTTGATGAAAAAGGGGACCTTCTCCAAAGAATAAATGTGTTCACGGATCGCCGCCGAGCAGACGGGACAGTCCGACAACGAAGGACACTGAACGATCAGCGGAGATGAACAACGAGCGGACTTCGCGCCATTAACGAAATTCCCACATACCCTCCCCAACCCTAAAAAAAAAACTACAAGGAGAAGTCTGAACTCACATTGACCTTCTTGATGGGACTGAAAAAAAAAAGAGTGTCCGTCCGAAAAAGTTCTCCACTATCAATCCCTACATCTGACTTGTGGGAATCGTACCTTCAAGAAAGGAGTCGCGCCTTGATGGTGCAGTATTGGTTGATCTGATCCATCATCTTAGAAAATGAACCACTAAAGAGGACTTTTCACAAAACTATCAACTACTGTTCCTCAAAATAAAAGAAAACAAATATGGGGGAGGCTCCAACGCCGGAGGTTAGCGCCGCCATAGAATTTCAGGAAGAAACTTAACTGGTCGGGAAGGGGAGTGAGTTCCTAATCTCAACCTTCCCAAGCTCCATAGGGAAAACATTTGTTAAAAGAACACAACTCGTACGCCCGACAGAACAGGAAACTTGATTTAGAAAAGTACTTCTGTTGAGAAGGAACGTTCCTTTTATCGTCCATCAAGGAGGGGAAGTCGGGAGAATGGCGCGACAGGGGGAGTGGAGGAGCCGATATTTGATAAGTTCAGAAGACGGATAGATGAAATGGGGGGGGGTGTTGCAAACGGCCTTTAGGCGTTCCCTGCCTGGGCTTCCGTCTGAAAAACTTAAAAATTAGTTCACAAAAAAAAGATCAGAATGTGTCCGGGGATATTGGTAACGAGGGGATGTTGAGTAGGTTCCAAAAGATAGCAGTGGGACCCGGCAAAAAAGTAAAAAAAAAAGATCTAGAGAGCGGCGCACCCTTCCAGGCTAAAAATAACCAAGAAGAGATGGGTACGAAGAGGTGAGCCAAGAAAGAATGATAGTCTGAAGAACAGCCGAGAAAGAAGGGCGCGGTAAGTTTGGGATTCCGGGGGGAGGCTTAACTTCATTCTCTATTTTTTATTGAAGCATGGCGAAGGGCGATCGGAAAACGGCAGCACGTCGCGAGGAGCGGTAACGTCTTCCTCAAAACTGCTCAAAAAGGAGGCAACAGCGACAAAAGAGCGGGAGGGCAAAGGACTCTCCTTACATAAAATCGGTGGGGCCGGAATTTACCTCCACCAGAAAACCGCCTCGAGATGCAACTGGTTTCCGGTTGGCCAACGACAAGGGGAAATGGTCGTGAAATTTCAAACTTCCCGGTAAGACCGAGTAAGGTCCCCAGTCAGCTCTAGAAGACCTCCCCCGGCCGAAGAACTCCTGGGATTCCGGGGAGACCCGCACAGAAGGGGGAAACGTTTAGTTCCTTCGCGTAGTGCAGGCCCGTACCTCGCAGAATCACACTCGTTCAAAAGACACGATCAGTCATCTAAAAAGAAAGGGGCTCATCCCAAAGCCAACAAGAAAGGGGATCATGCCCCTGACTTGATGATCACTACAGAAAGAACAAAATTG
>Ga0179591_1324962_pt1 | contig 12713 bp, 22 predicted proteins | sample CZOMad2_1_08_16f_FD_182891 | JGI IMG/M metagenome (GOLD analysis project Ga0179591, IMG submission 182891) | Vadose zone soil fungal communities from Angelo Coast Range Reserve, California, USA - CZOMad2_1_08_16fungal (PacBio error correction) | ecosystem: Environmental > Terrestrial > Soil >...
CAAAAAAAAACTCATCCACACCCAAGGCGTAACTCCAAGGCCCAACACCAGACTCCGAAAAAAAATACAAGTTGGAAAAAGAGCGGGACAAAAAGCATCGCCAAATCGAAAAGAAAAAAGGTGCGGAGCACGACAATCACGAGCGGTTCCATTGGACTGCAAAGTGCTAAGGGAGGAAAAATTCAACTGGCATCAGGAGAAATAGAGTATTTCGTTTGCAGCAAAGGGAAAAGGGTTTGAATCTTATGACGTGGGGGAAAGGGGGGTGAATATGGGGATATCCGCGGATTTGGGTGGGAAGTGTTATTTAAATAGGATCGGGGGGAAAGGGTGTCGTACGTGAATTTGAAAAGGGGGAGCAGGTAGGGGGGAATTTATTTTTGGGGGCGGGGGGGAAGTGGGGTCCTGATTGAGTGGATTAGGGGGAAAAAAGGGGAAAGGCTTCCTGGCTGAGGAGAAGGGGCTTGGAGGGAAAAAAAGGATGATTTCCATATGGGAAAAAAGGGGAAAAAATGTACATTCTTGTTAATGGGGAAAATTTCATCTAACGAAAAGGGGAACACGAAAGCCCTTCCAGCAGCTATTAAAAAAAAGGCCAAACTCCATTCGACTCCATTCATGAAAAGGAAAAAAAAGCCCCTACAGGGAGGTAAAGACCCCTTCACCCACCCTCCCGACAAAAGAAACACCAGCAAGGAAAAACAAAAAAAAAAAAACTTCCGCTTCAAAGAAAAACCAGAACCTGAGCCCATAAAAGGGAAAAAAAGAAGCATATTCCTCATGTAAGGGAAAGCCTCGATTAATTGCGCATAAAAAAAAAAAAAGGAGATCCTTGGACAGGGGGGGGGGAATAGGGGTCGGAGGTGGGGGGGCTTATTCGAGAAATCCGGGGGGGGGGAAGTACATCTGAATAACCGAGGGGGGGGGGACCCTCCAGTTCGGTGAAAAGGGGAGGAAGGGGAAAAAGATTAGAGGGGGAAGGGAGTTTTTAGGGGGTAGGCATGTAATGAAGAGGGGCCTTATATGGCGGAGATAGGAAAAAAAAAAAAAGATCAGAGGATCCTCCGGAAGGGGGGGAAAGGATGTTTTTGCAAGGGAAAGTGGGCTCTGGCCGGTTGAAAAAAAAAAAGAGCACGAGTATTGGGGGGGTGATTCGAAGGGAAAAGGGATTTTTTTATATGATGGGGCATAGGGGAAGAGAAATGATGGCGGGAAAAGGGCACGTCTATCCTTTTCAGCACGGAGAAAAACTTCCGGAAGGGGAATAACCCAAAAAGGCAAAGGGGGGGATTTCACTTAGAAGAAGACATGAAGGTTTAGGACCGGCATTGTGAAAATATCCTAATACTCATTGGGAGGGAGGGGGAACTCGGCAAAAGAATGGTACGGAACTCAGTACTCAAATAGGGGGGGGAATCTTAAGAAAGGGTCTCTCTTCCATTGTGGGGGAGAAAAAAAAGCACTCCTTCTGGGTCCTTCTACCTATCCATTGCGGGGGGGGTAAAACATAAAAGGGGAATGTCTTATTGTGGAGGGGGAAAAACAGAAAAAAACCCACACCCAAAATCATGCGGGTAGCTCCCGAACTGAGGGAAGGGAGACAATACCTCCCAGGTTCCCATTAAACTGATCAAGGAATGAGGGATAAACCAGAGGAAGGACCTGTTCTGCCCCGTAAAGAAGATAAGGGAAAAAAAAAAAAAAAACTCAGGGAAAAGGGAGAAACCCCCAGGGAAATATCCACTCTGATATTGAGGGGGCAGATCTAGAAATAAGGGGAGGAGAGCAAGGGGGGTTTGGACCGGAAAAAGGAACATTGTGCGTGGAGGAAAGGTACCGAGGGGTGAGGTGGTCCTTGACTTATGTTGGGGGGGGGAAAGGAAGGGTGATGTAGGGGCGCGAAAACGGGCACGTGGGTGTTGGGAAGGGCCTTCTGAAAGGGGGGGGGGTGGGAAAAGGGGCCATCTATGCTTTGGAAAAAAGGGGACGAGGTCGAGGGGGGGGGGGGGGTGTATGAAAGACCAAGGGTTTTTCAACAGGGGAGGGGAGGGGGTGTTTTTGAGGGGAAGGGGAAGCCCGGAGGGGTGAAAACTTTGCAAAAGGGAAAGGGTAAAGTACCATAAAAGGGGGAAAAAAGTCCTCAATATAAAAAGGGAAGAAAGTGGGCTAGACGTTTTGAAGGTATTAGAGTTTTCTGGACAGAAGGAGTCCAGTGCATTCCCTTGAAAAGAAGAGAAAAAAAAAGGACAAAGTTTAACACTGTGGGGGAAACAACAAAAGTCCTCTCCATAAAAAAAAAAACCTCCCACTACTTCCAGAAAAAAAAAAGAAAAGAGAGGAAATCCAGAAGAAAGAGTAGAACCTCTACTCTGTCCCTTGGGAAGGGGAACCAACCATCAAAGGGAAAATCCCCAGGGGGGGAAAAGAAAAAGGGGGGAACTAAACAGAGGAAGGAAACGAAACTAACGCCGGACCCTGCTCTCAACAAAAACTTATGTAGAAAGAAAGAATCTCTTATTTCGTAGTTTTGGGGGGGGGGAAACAGGATGTTTCAGATTTTTGAAAGAAAAAGGAAGAGAAAAGGGGGGTAGGGGGGGGGGGGGAAAAAATTTTTAAGGAAAAATGGGGGGAAAAGGGGGGTATACTTATTGGCCTATAAATCTTAATTCTTCGAAAAAGAGTGAATGGAGGGGGGGGGGGGGTGGGGTATTCAGCGAAGAAGGGGAAACGGCACAGTTTCAATTGTGAAGAAGGGGGAAAGGGAGGTCGAAAGGGGGAACCGTTCAGGGGGGGAAGGAAAAAAGCACGTTCTTCTTTCCCCGAACAAGGGGAGGGAAAAAGGGGCCTTCACCGTTGGGAAAAGGGTTCAAAAAGGGGGAGAGGCTTCCTTTAAAAAGAAAAAAAAACGGGATTGTCGGGAGCCTTACAGGGGGGAAAAAAAAAAAGGGGGCACACTATCAAAAAAATTTCAAACGCAACAATCAATCGCAAAAACAAGGGGAAAAAAAAAAAAACCCACCCCCCCAGAGGACCAGGCGTCGCAGTCAAAAGAAAGAGGAAAGAGGCTCCGAATGTCAGAAGGAAAGCGGCGGCACCCAAAAAGGGAACTGCCTCGGAAAAAGAAAACATCACAGAGCCAAAAAACCTCCTGAAAAAAACTCTCCACGCCCGAAACACCCCTGTCCCAAAAGGAATAAAAACCAAAGGGGACATCTAACGGCAAAAAGTTACCGCTCTGAGCGTGTTAAATAAAAAGGGGGGGGGGGGGGAGATTTATACGGAAAAATGGGGAAAAAAGCTACAGGGGGGGGGTTATGTGTGGGGGGGAAGGGGAGGGGTCAGACCAGCGGAGCTGTGAATAGGGGGGGAAAATTTCAAGGGAGGGGGGAATTTTGAGTGAAGAAAAGGGTGAAGTTAGTTCCTCGCGAACCGGGAAAGGGAATTGTGTGGTTTGGTGGAAAGGGGAAGGTAAAAAGGAAGCCATACCAGAGGAAGAAAGAACACCGAAAAAAAATGATTGTCGAGGAAGGAAAGGCTTGAGAAAACCAGAAACAAGGAGGAAGTACAAGGGAAAGTCTCGTACGAAAAGGGGGGAAGGACGTATGGTCCCTGAGTCAGACAAAAAAGATGCACCTAAGTTACCTCAATGAAAATCAGGATTAGGGGGAGGGAGAAAGTTAAAAAAAAGTCCCTCCAACCCATCAGATGAGGAAGCCGGCGGTTGTAATAAAAAAAGTCACGGTACTTGAAATCTCGTGCAAAAAAAAAAAAGCAGCATCTAGAACGGACAAAAGGGGGCGATTCACCGCATAGAAAAAAAAAAAAAAAAAAAAAAAGACACAAGGGACCCAAGAGAAGAAAAAAGGAGACGCTTTAGCGGAAAAAGGGAAGTCGCAGTCACTGGGGAATGTGGGAAACCAAAAAGGAAGGAGGAAAAGAAAAAACTAATCGTATTCTGCATTGAGGACACCGATATCCTCCGCCCCGGAAAAACTCTACCGCAAAGGGGGGAAGAAACCTAAAAGGAATTCCAGAAGAGAAAATCCATCTCAAAGAAAAAGAAAAACGAAAGGGGCAAAAATGAGGGCCTCAGGAAAGAAAGGGGACCTCCATGATTCGCGACGGGAGGACAAACTAGCACACTGCGGAAACTCAAAAGAGGGGAGTGTGGGGGTTTATAGGGGGAGGAGCTGAACATATATGAGCCATCAAGGGGGGGGAGGAGAAAAAGGTTCTTGTTATCGAAGGTGTAACGGGGAGGGAGGTCTAGGACGTGTCGGAGGGGGGATTGTTATGGGGGGAAAGGGTTATAAGGAACTTATGGGGGAGAGGGGGGAGGGAAGGTTTGTATGGAGAAAGGAGGGGGTGTATTATGTATACGGGGGGGGGGAGGGGGGAATGGGGGTAAACCCCAAGAAAACAATACTTTAACATCAGAGAAGAGTGAATCATCACTGTACAAAGTTGTTGGGGGGAAGAATTCCTACCAAAAGACAGAGAAAAACACAAACCCTAAAAAGAAAAACCAAAAGTGACTCCAAGAAAAAAAAGAAAAAAAACAACCCCATCGCCCAGAGAAAAGGAAATCCCACATCCCGTCTCAAAAAAAAAAAGGGGGGAGGCAAATAACATCAACGACACAAAAAAAAAGAGAAGAATGTCTTCCCCCCATCTCAAGGGGGGGCACATAGAACTTCATCATAGGGGGAAAAAAATGTTCCCTTGCCCATGAGGGAAAAAAAGCATACTCGGGAAATGGACTTTGGCAAGAAGAGGAAGAATATCATTCCCTGCACAAAAGGGGGGGGGAGGGGGTTCTCCGCTTCGAAAGGGGGGAAAAAAGGGGGTGGGTGGGGTTCTGAGGGAAAAAGGGGGGAGGGGAAAAAAAGGTAATCGTGAATGAGGGCGAAGGGAGGGGGGGGGAACGTTTATCATGGGGGAAGGGGGGGGGGGGAGTTATTGTTGGTGGAACAAAAAAAGAAAACAAACACCAACCACGGAGGAGAAGGAAAAAAAAAAAAGAAGGGGCTCCCTCAAAACCACAAGACTCATCCACAACAAAAAAGAGGGGAAAAAGTCACATCCCCGTTAAAAAAACAAACTCTCCTCCTTTGCCCCGCGAAAGGGGAATAAAAACAAGAGGGGAAAACATACAATCGCCCCAAAGAAAAAAAGGAGGGACTGATACTCTGGGAAAAAAAAAAAAAAAGCTCGCCTTCATTGACTGAAATCTATTGTCTCAAAAAGTCACAGGCACTGGGGGGGGGGGAATTACTGGAAGGGAACAAGGGTGTATATGAAAGGAAGGAGAAGAAAATTAGTTTTTATATTGGGGAGGGAGCACGACTATTTTGGGGGGGGGAAAGGGGTCATTTCGAGGACACTTTACCGATGGGAAAAGAAAGGAAGTGTTTGTGATCCGGGGAAGGGACTGAGGGGAAGGGGTTTGGGCATGGGGAGGGGGGGGGGGAAAAAGTTGGGGGGGTTTCCGATGGAGGGGGGGGAGGGGATGCTTCTCGGGCTAAAAAAAGTCAAGGTTAAGTAACTTGAGGGGAAGGGGGGGAAAACAGGCTTTTATTCAATAGGGGCAAAGGTACAGTCCCTTGTGTTTTCATGGGTATCAGGAAAAAGAGAACGTTCCTATCATCAACGTAAAAGATCAGAAAATCATCTATCGCGAAACTCCCAGAAGAAAACTGCCCATCGGGGGAAGGATACAAGAAGAAAAAAGCCCAAGTCTTACTTAAAACCAAAAAGGGCCACCACCAGCAACAGAAAAAAGAAAATCAACGGGTCGTAAAGAAGAATCGCGCTACCAAACCGTCGATCCCAATAAAAAACAAAAAAAGGAAAAGGGAGAACATCGTGAAAAAAAAGGAGAAGAGGGAAATGCGCATCTCCTCCACCAGCTAAAAAGGGGGGGGTTATTTCCAAGGAAGGGTCCGGAGAGGGGGTGGGGACTCGAGTAACTGGGAAAAGACCTCTTATAAGAGCGAGGGAGAAAAAAAGTGAGAGGGGGGGTGGGGGGGGGGGGAAGTTACAGATCTTGAGGGGGGGGAGGGGGGGGGGATTTCTGTTGTTTTAGGGGGAGAAAAGTTCTTTGGAGAAAGGGGGGGAATGGTTCCAGAAGGACCTCAGGGAGGTTTTTAGGATGGGGGGGGGCAGAAAAGGGGTGGGAATACTTCTTGCGTGAAGACTCACAAAGGGGGGGGGGGGACTTCTGATGGTTCCCATGAAAGGTGTCAGGAAAAAGAGGTGAGGGAACTTCGTCTGAGAGGGAGGTGCTGACCGGAGAAATCTGGAAAGAACTTTCCGACTAGGGGGGGTGACCAACCTCAAAAGGGAAGGACCAATATTATGGGTTTGGAAAAGGGGAGACGTGCTTTTGTGGACGTAAAAGGGAAAATAAAAGAAGAAGTCCGCTGGGGGGGGGGGAAAACTCGTTGCCCAATAAAAGGGGGGGGGGGGGGGGGGGGGGGGGATGACTCATGACCCATAAAAAAATCTGGGGAAAAAAAATAAGAAGGAAAATCTCCGGACCAGGGGGTGTGATTAAACGAACCTTCCTTCTTCCGGGAAATCGAACATATCAATGCGGTGTTAGGTGAAGAGGGAGGGGGGGCGTATTGGGAGTTGCACGGCCAAGACCAAAAAAAAAAGAAGGGAAAAAGCTTTACCTCCCCGAGGAAAAAAAAGTTCCCTAAGAAAAAAAAAATGCAAAACGTCCAAAGGGGAAGAAGTACGAGGAACCTCTGCAAAAGATGAAAAGGCCCTCAAATCCCAACAACCGAACCCCAACCTAAAGAGAAGATGTCTTTCCCAAGGAGACAGATAACTCTCCACCAATCCGGAGAAATTGGGGGCTCTTAACGCGAAGGGAAAAAGTGATCGGAAAAAGGAAAAGGGAAGGTGGGTTTGTGTTGGGGGGGAAAGGAAAGAAGGAACAAATGGGGAAGGAGGAAAGATTTTTCAGTGTGGCTGGGGGAAGGCGGTTCATAGGGGGAGAAGAATGGGGGGGCATTCACGTGGGGGGGGGAAGCCCGCCTGCTGCTTGTTGATGCGCTCGAGGACGCGAAGGAGGGGGGAAGTGATCCGCACGCCGATTGGGTGGGGGGGTGGGGAAGGGTTTTTTTCAACCCACCCCCACCCGTGGTGCCGATGATTGAGTTTCTAGAAGGAGGGGGGGACGGGGGGACAAAAGGTCTTGTTCTTCTCAAGACAGGGAAAAATGGAAAGGGTACAAGAAAAGAAAAAAGGGGGGGTAAGAAAAAAAGGGAAAGTCCAACGGGGAAAAACGTTTTCTTTGGGAGGGGGAGGGCAGAAGAAAGTGGGGAAAAGGGAGAAAACCATGAAGGGGGACCAGAACTCGCAAAAAAAAATCCTTCGGAAAATAAAAAAAAAAGGGTTTGACGGGGGGGGGGGACCCGTTTCACACAAACTCCGCGACCAAGGGTCCTCCCCGACAAAACAAAAGCCCCCCCAAACAAAAAAAAAAAAAGTCCAAGAATGATCATACGAAGAAAGAGGGGGGAATTGGGGACAAAAACTCTTCTCAGTCAAAGAAAGTAAAAAAATTCCCACCATCCGGAAAAAAACCCCCAAGAACGAAAAGGGAAAAATCAATAACCTCGTGAAAGGGACACATCGGACCTAAAAACTACGACATCATCTCGCATCAACCAACAACAAAAAAGAAGAAAAAATGAAGGGGGGGGTCTTAGTTTTTGTGAGGGTAGGGGGGGGACCAGGGTTTTTGCCAGAGGGAAGGGGGGAAAAGATTTCGTCTGGGTGGAAAAAGGGTGAATGGGACTGGAAGGGGAAAAAAAGGGAAGGGTGAGAACTATGGCCAGTAGAAAGGAAGGAGGAGGAGGGAAAAAGCCTTTCGGAATGGAAAAAGGGGGGGGGGGGTTGGGGAACCGGTGGGGGAAAGGAAACAGGGTCAACTTTGGGGAAGAAAAGTGGGGGGGTTGGCGCGATGGGGGGGGAAGAGTCATGGACTGGAAAAGGGGAGGGAAACAGGTGCTGGAAGAAAAAAAAAAAAATCCTAAGAACTTCTTCACCGAGACAAGTTCCTCATAAATGGAGTAGACCGGGTACCCTTACATCCAGCGGGAAAAAGGGGGGACATACCAAAAGTGACAAAGAAACAACCTATACAAAAAGTGGATTCTTATTAACCATCTCAACAGAAAAAGAGGAAAAAAACCCTGGGGGGGAAAGAAAGAACAAAAAACCATCGGAGGCAAGAGGAGTCTCCGTCCCTTACAAAAAAAGGACAATAGATGCCAGCGTGAAAATAAAAAAAAATCCAGCAGAGAAAAGGGGAAAACACGTTAAGAAAGAAAGCGACCGATAAAAGTTCCAGAAAAACAAAAACCCTTCCAGGAAAGAACCTCTCACTCCGCGCAAAGGGAATCGACAGAAAACAATCGTTGCATCGGGACGAAAAAAAAGAAAAAGAGGGAGACGTTTAATAGCAATCGAAAGTGGAGAGTTTTTAACGGGGGGGGGGACCCAAGGGGGTAAAAAGGGGGGGTGAGGGGGGGGGTGAAAAATTACTGGGCAGCCGAAGAAAAGGGTTGTGTCCACGATCATTGAGGGGAGCGGGGGTCCTGGGCCCTGTTAGGGAAAACAGGTGGGGGAGGGGTCTGCACGACGGGAAAAAAAAAAAGGGAATGATTTTTGGGGGGTGGGATGTCCGGTGGCAAAAAAGAACAATCAGAAAAGAAAAAAAAAGGAAAAACAACCTAACAAAGGGAAATGAATATTTCTAGAAGACGCAAAAGGAGACAAGAACACTTGGCCTCTAAAAAGGGGGTGTAGGGGGGAAGAGGGCCCTGAAACTATGGTTCCTGAAGAAAACAAGAGATGCGATTTCCCTTCCATCTGAAAAAGCTTATGCCGAGATGAAAAAAGGAAATCTCAAAAAAGCGAAGGTTCATACGGCGGGGGGGGGGAAGGACGTCGAAAGTGCTTTGTAAAGAGCTCGGGAAAAAAGGAGAATCTAGAACGGGACGACTGAAGAAAGAAGGAAAATCAAGTGGATCCACAAGAAAAGGAAAAAAAAAGGACTCGTGACTCTCTGAAAAACAAGAGGAAAATTACACTTCTCTACTTCAAACATAAAAAAAAAGAAAAAAGAAGGGGGATACTATCGAGGAGGGGGTAAAATCAAGCCCCTCCTCAAGGAGGAACCTCCCTTCCTAACCCTAACAAAGAACAAACAAGAAGATCACTTCCTTCCCTCCAACAGATCAGGGGGAATCCCACGAACCTACCCGCATGATGAAGGGAGGCTCTTTATCATATGTCCCAAGGAGAGACTTAGAGGGGAGGGAACTCAAAAACTTTCAAGGAAGGGAGAGATGCGCATCTAGGAGGAGAAAAAGAAGGGAATTCATGCTGAATTGGGGGGAAAGGGGGGGTGTCGTAAAGGGAGTGGAGGGCTATTACGGTGTAGGGGGAGGGGGAAAGGGGGGTTTATTAATACCTTGTGATGGGAAGGGGGGATAATTTATAATGAGGGGGGGGGGGGTTGGGGAGGGGGAGAGATGGCTGGTCTTCTTGGTAGACGGTTGATTGATAGACGTGGGGGATCCCATAACAAGACTGTGAGGGAAAAGTGGAACAAAAATGTTAAGGAAAGGGTTTTCAAGAAGGGTAGGAAAAAAGACTCAGCCCGACAGAAAAAAAGAAAAACCCCTAAGAAAAGGAAAATTAAAGAAGACAGGGCCAACCCCTCAGAAAAGAAAAAGGGCCACATCCATTCTCCCCGTGCACCATAAAAAAAATGGAAGATCCATTCAATGAGGAAAAAAAAAAAAAACCCCAGAAGAGTCTGAACTCCCCATCCCCCTAATTGTATTTAGAAGAGAAATGCAATCAACAAGGTGACTGAAGGGGATGGGGAACCGCATACTCGATTCGTAAAAAGGGGAAAGGTTTTGCATCAGAAAAGGGGAAAAATGTCAACAGGGCAAAAAGAAGGGGGGGGAGGGGACTCTTCGCCGAAAGGGGAGGGGGGGGGGGGGGATAGAAGGTTCCGCGGAAAAGGGGGAGCAGAGGGGAAGGATCGAGGGGTGTTGGAAAGAAGGGGAAGGAAAAAGATTTGGTGCTTGGGTGTGGATAAGGGGGGGGGGGGTTGTAGGCGCCCAATCGAAAAAAAAAAGGTAGGGTAAGGGGGGGAAAGGGAAATCCACCCACAACAAAACCCCCCCGGAATCCAACAACCCAATCAAAAAATGAGAGGAACAGACAGTGGAAAAACAAAAAAAAATATCCTTTCCCTTTCACAGGAGACGAAGGCTTCCCGGAAAAAGGACCAACCAAAAAGTCTCAAATGATCAGGAGGAAAAAAAAAAATACACCCGGCTCTGCCGGTCAGGGAATGAAGGAAAAAAATCGCTGAGCCAAAAAGGGGGGGGAGCCGTAAAGATCGGAGGGAAAGAAACATGGGAATTACCTTGGGGAATAGGAAAAGGGGGGAGGAAAATAAATACAATAGTTGGAGATGGGTGGAAGAAAAGATCTATTTGGTTTGTGGAGGTGGGGGAAAAGTAATTAGAGCCATAGGGGGAAGGGAAGGGGTGTAAGTCCGGTTGAGAGGAGAAAGGGAGGGGGGGGGGTTCATGGGGGGAGGGGTATTTAACTAACCTTTAGGAGGATGGTTTGGGGAAAAGGGGGAGGGCTTCTTATAATGAGAACCGGCACTCCTTTGACAAAAAAAAGGGGGGGGGAAAACTGAGGTCTTAGGGGACAAGGAGTAAGGTCTTTTTTATGGGTATAAAGGAGACGTCCCACTATCATCAAACGGGAAAAGAAAAAGCATCTATTTAAGGGGGCACCGTAACAACCTCCATCCCCCCCATATCCAATTATTAGGGAATCCCTAAAAAACAAGACAAAAGGAAAAAAAACAAGTTCACCAAAAACCTCTCAAAGGGAAAACAACTCCTCACTCCGAAGGAAAGAAAAAAAAAAATTTCGTCAAAAAAAAAAAAAACGCCTGGAAATCACATTATGGATCAAGAGCTCTGTCAACAGGAGGGAAAGATCCTCCACCAAGGGAAGTTGAACCGGTTTTGAGTTTGTTCCCCCAGGGGAGGAGGCTAGGGGGGACTGAGAAAAAACCGGGAAAGGAGATCCATTGGTGGGGAATGGCGTTCTGTTTGGGGGCGAAAAATGGGGGGGAGTAAAGTAGAGGGGGGGGGAGGGGTGTTATTTTAAAAGAGGAAGGTTCTGAGTCTTGAGAGGGCAGAAAAAAGGGGGGGAAAAGGAAAGCATAAGGAGAAGGGGCATTTTGAGGAGGGTGAGAGACATTGAATTCGCTGGGAGGAAAAAGGGATCCCCTTCTTTGTGGGATGGAGGGGGAAAAAAACAGTCAATTCGGGGGGAGGTGATAACCTCGTGGAAAGAAAAAAAAAAAAAGATCTTCTTTGAGGTAAAAGGGGGGAAGCACAAAAAGGGTAAAAAAAGCCGGTATTAAAACGAAAGGATTACTTTCGAGAAATAGGGGGGGGAGGACTTTGGTGCGTGGGGGATCGCATCGAGGAAAATCCTCTGGCCAAGAAGGGAAATGCGGCATCTTCCCTGGTGTCTGGAAAAGGGGAAACCCATATGTCAGGCCCCAAGAGAATCCAAAAGGAAGAAAATGGTGTTATGGTTGAGAAGAAAGGGATTCCTCGACCTATCATGCCTTTGAGGGTGGAAAGAGGGGGAAAAAAAAAAACCATATGATGGCGTTAGGGAGGTCACAGAAAAACAAAAAAAAAAATCATGTCCTATAGTGGAGGACGCCGAAAAAAAAGGGAAATGGCAAATCAGGATAAAAGGAAAAAGGCAAACAGGACCCGAAAGGGAGAGGGAAAAAAACCGCTTAGCCAGGGTAAAGACCCCCCTTCCCCTCATCAAACATCACCAAACAAAAATAAAAAAGTCGCTAAGAGTGCAAGAGAAAAAAATGATCCAACTCCTCCACACGGCTGATAGGGGGAAAGAGAGCGGGGAGCGTAGTCGATTCAAAGATGGGGTTTGTTTGTCCTCAGATGCGACATGGGGAAAGGAAAAAGGGGGAGACTTTTTACGGTGGGGAAAGGGAGGTGTTGGGGGGGGACCTTCCCCAAGTGGAGAGGACCGAGTCCTTAGGTCAGTCACGGGGGGGGGGGAGCTCTGGAGGGGGGGGGGGGGAGAAAGCATCATCTATAAAGTGGGAAAGAGGCGGAATCCCTGCCGACTCTTTCGCAAGGGGAGTTGGGGGGGGAAAAGGTAAGGGCATTTTTTGGTATGTCCACCAGTTTTGCGATTGGAAGGGTCCAATAAGGAAGATTGGGGGGGGAAGGGTGGAAGAAGGGTAGGCTCCCTCCAATAAAGTCCTGGAAAGGAAGAGTCATCAATATCAGAGGAAGGGGGAAAAATACCAGAAAAAAAGGTGAAATGAAGGGAGGAAGAAAAGGGGGGGTTCCTTGACAGAAGAATAACAGTGCAGTCCCTGAGAAGGAAAGTCAACTGGAAGGGGGAAAAAAAGGTTTCCGTTGAAAAAAAAAGAAAGTAGGGAGCATCACCACAACCAGAACTCATTCCATAAAGTGAAGAAGAACGAATATCCGAGAAGAAAAGTATCAACATCTCTCGGAAAGGGAAAGGAAAAGGCCCTACTCCTGTCGGCGTAAAACAGAAGAAAAAATCTTTCAAGCCTCAAAAGATGGCCACAGGGG
>Ga0179591_1370237_pt1 | contig 12713 bp, 17 predicted proteins | sample CZOMad2_1_08_16f_FD_182891 | JGI IMG/M metagenome (GOLD analysis project Ga0179591, IMG submission 182891) | Vadose zone soil fungal communities from Angelo Coast Range Reserve, California, USA - CZOMad2_1_08_16fungal (PacBio error correction) | ecosystem: Environmental > Terrestrial > Soil >...
GGGGGGGGGGGCTCGATCCTTGGTCGGGTTCGTGGTGGGTCGCGTCCCCCCATAGGCGTCGGGAAGGGAAAAAAAGCATTCACAGGAATGTAAGGAAAAAGAACTTGGGTTTCGCGTCGAGCAAAGAAACACCGCGGTGCCACAGGGGAAACGGGGAAAGGAGTGACGGGGGGTAAAACCTGAGGTAGCACTTCACACGAATTCGAAAAATCCAAATCAATGAAAATTGCCAGTCCAAGAGGGTGGGTTTCGAAAGAAGGGAGGGTGTCAAAATAAGTTGAGGGTATGGGGGGGAGGAGAAGGACGACCCAAAGCAGGATTGGTCCCATTGCCACGTGAGATGACAGATGAACGTAGCTCTACAGTTACGAGCTACCCGGGTTGCGACGAAGAGTTAGAACCTGTACCGTCGAGGAGGGGGAAGCGTCCTGCCTACGTCCTAAGTACATTAATTGAATTTAGCCAACTCTCGCCAAGGGGGAAAATGGAAGATCCGTTTTCGCGGCGGGAGGAGTGAAACTGCATTTTGCCAAGAGGAAGGCAGACAAGGCGGCCGCGTGCCGGTTAAGAAATGTTGGCGAAAGGACCCCGCCGACGTGGGAAAGAAAAGGCGCCCGGCTGCGAACCAAAAGGATCTCAAGGCCAGGCTGCGACAGACGACCGGCAAGGATCGACTTCGGTACTGGGGGGTGTCATTAGGGGGGCGACTAAACTGTGGTGATGGAGGGACACGCCACGTTGCGGACAGAATAAGAAGAGTAGTTTAACGCGAAGGGGGGAGCGCTGCCGGACTGCAAGATCGGTTACGGGAATAGCCACCCCATCGGTGCTCTGCCCGATCCGCCGTTTGGAAGGGGGAGAAAGGGACTGGTGAATATTCCTGAAAAAGGGTCGGAAGCTAGGACTCGTTGGTTGCGGCCGCAAGCTGGGGAAGTTGAAAAAGAGGGTTCTAATGGGGCAGACGCGGGAAGGTTGCCGGAACCGGATGGAGGGGAAGGCCTGTGGGAAAAAGGAAGCGTACAAAAGCTCGCTACACGGGGAGCCAACCCCGGTGGAGGGAAAAAGAGTATCAGTCAGCACGGGAGGTAAGAATCCATGGGACGTTTTCGCTCCCTGTCACGGGGAAGGAAAGACCATTATACAACTAGGGGGAATAGTTTAATTTATAAGTATCTGAACTGCAAAAGCGTAAGGACCGCAGCAAAAAAAGAGAATGACCGTTGGGAATACGTTCCTTCCAGGGGGAGGGAGAAACAGACGAACCCCTCGGGCCCCCTGCCATAAACGTTTCAATCCTAGTGATAGGGAAGGAGAAACTTTGTTTAAGTGTGCGGCCGCCTCTTCAATAAAACCGTACCAAGAAAAAAAACAAGACACGAGAGGACTCCCTAGAAACAAAATTTGACTACTGAAAAGGGATATACTTCGATTGAGAGGAAAGGTCCGACGTAGGTCGGCCCTAGCAAGCCGCGAACTCGGAAAAGGAGACCCACTCACCTATGAGGAGACAGGCTGGGTGGGCGCGAGGAAAGGATGAGGGATTGAATGGAACTCTGTCCCTGCGATCAAACGAACCACTAGTGCACGGAGGGGAAGAACTCAATCCAAGGAGGAAAAATAATGAAAGAGACAGCCAAGCGCTCCGCTGCAGAGGAAGCGTTTTCCTGTCTGGCCAAATAGTTGAGAACGAAGAAGCATCCGAGATCGAAAATCATCGAAGTACTCGAGTCCTCGGTTGCGGCCATTGTGTCAAGCGCAATGCCAAAGAATGCTCAATTTAGAATTGCCGCTTATCAGCGACAAAAAGTATGCGAGGCGACGGGAAGGCAGGACCAACAAAGTTAAGGGAGTCCGGGAGACGCGGGGTGGAGCTACACCAGGGCAAAGCTTAAGTGCGAGAGAGGGCATAAGACTAAAGGGATCAAGCGCATATACTCATTATGCAGGCCTAGAGAAAAAGTGAGTGCACAAAGGAGAGATGACGACTTGAGAGGAAAGAACTCACAAAAAGTCAGCCTTACTGAGTAATTAAAGCATCGGAGCGCCGGCAGATAATCAGGTTCCTCCACGGACCGTTCTGCCGTGGGGGGAAGGATCCACCTCGGGTGGGTCAACACTAACAGGTCTCAGGGATGAAGAGGACGACTTAAGCTGATGGCCGCAGGTCCCGGGAAGAAGCGAGGTTCGAGGGGAAGGGGTGAGGTCGTTCCCAGGAGGGGAACGAGCGGCAAAAGCCTCCACCCTAAAAGGGAGAAGTCGTCTAACGATTCAAGGAAATCACATCGGCCCTGACCTGAGGTGCGCCGTCCTCGTAAAAAACTAGGATTCGCTGAAAAGAGAGAGAGTCATAAAAGTTTCTTAACTTGTGGGGATGGAGAAGACGAGTCGAAGGAGGGTGGGCTCGAGACAATGACAAAATAGCGGCCTCTTCGAGTTAGCCGACAGAGTCTTAGGGGGCCGGAAGGGGAATGGGGGGTCTTGGTGGCCCGAACCAGTCCAAAGGGGGGGAAGTGCATCGGAATACGAGTGGCCAGGTGCGAAAGACGCAGTACAAAAATAACGCTAGGGAGAAGCTGATTTAACGAAAGACCCAAAGGAAAACATCTCGAAAAATCGACCGCAAATACCTGGGCACACATTCCAAAAAAAACTGGGTCTACCAGGAAAGAAAACGTCCTTAGGAGGGGAAGAGAATTTAGGGAGAAGATCTTATTCTCAGGTGAAATAATCAGGGACACAAAAGCGACATTCGATCGAGGCGACCGCTGTGGTCAAAGGGGGAAAACTTCTCTCTCACAACAAAACTTCTGTTAAAGAGAGAGATCAGGTGTGACAAAAGGCCCAGCGGCCCCGCGAGAAGGAGGAAGGGCCCCGACATTCCTAAATGGAAGTCGGGGTCAATAGCCTCAAGCGATCTATTAAAGCGCAGGAAAAAGAACAATTTGGGAGGGCAGGGACCCTTATGTCACTAGGACGGGTGGGACAGGTGCGTTCGTCTTCTAGAAACGGGGACTACGAGAGGGAGCGGAGTCGTGCTCGGACGGAAGCTTCGAGAAGGAAGGTGGACAGGAAAAAAAATGCACAGGGAGCCCCAAGCGGTTCACCCACTAAACGTGACCGGCGACAATGCGTGCCACCTCAAAGACCGTCAGAAGTGAGTGCTCGCTACGAAGAACAAAAATCGCGAGCGTCGTCTACAAAAAACTCTAGTGGGGGCAGAAACGCTGGAAAAAAGACTAAAGATAAGCAAAAGTAAGAGACCGTGAGGCCGAGACGAGACCCGGGTTATGCAGAGTCCATGTGAGAGAAGTGGCGTATTCCGCACGACCGTTCAGAGTGTGGGACAAAGGGATGGAGGTTCTAGAGAGAGAAGGGAAGCTCCTCAGAAAGGCTCAGCTTCGTTTGTCGGGAAGCAGGCTGAAAACGGGAAAAGAAAATCAGCCCGAAGAGGGATCAAACCCATAGGGTTATCCAGAAATAGACGTCGGTGGCGTGAAAAAAGGGAGAGGCTTCGCGAATGGGCAAAGAAAACTTGAAAAAAAAAAAAAAAAAACGGAAAGTTGCGAGCGTGATTAACCTCCTCATACTTTTGGCACTCAAAAAGTCTGAATATCTGCCGGGGGGATACGCAATTGGGGGGCTCCGCCCTATTCCCTGCCCGAGGGAAGGAATCGATCATGGCCGACTAGGAATAAAAGAAGAAGCTACGGAAGACTCGTCCGCTCACGTGGCTCGAGGGAAAAGTTGAACCAGGTGTTTCCGCTGAGAAGGAAACGATCCAGGACCCGGCGCGGAAAAGCGGTGCTCTGCTCTTCCCAAGAATTTTCAATAGCAGAGAAGGCAGATCGAAAAAGACGAAAAAAAAAGGGGCTGACATCGTGCGAAATAGCGATAAAACTATAACTAACGGCGACGGCGCGTTAGTGCGAAGGGTACAGAGATCAACATAAGAAAAAGAAAAGAGCGGTATAGGCGGGCCAGCACGACTAAAAAATCAGTTCAGGAATCCTCCTTCCGAGAGGACACCCCAAGATTTAAGCTTGATCCTAGAGGGGGCCGAAGCTAGTGCAGAAAAAAGAACCGACCTACGTCAAAGAACAGTCTCTAACAGAAAAGGAGGAGCCCGATAACGCTCGTCACATGGGAGTTCGGGAGAGGAAGAAAAGGAGTCGGAGAAACTTCTGACGGATCAGTTACCGGCGAGTTAAATCTCGGAGGCAAGGTGAATCCCTTCAAACCCGGCCCAAGTAAAGGCTCGTCACGATCTGTGAGGGAGAAAGAGGCTTCAGGTGACGAACTGCTTCGACCAGGCGTGCAACGCTCTAACGACCGAAACGAAACTGACTGCCGCATGTCGGAGGGAAAGAGAGAAGGACTAAACGCTGGTCTACTTTGACGGAAAGCCCGCGGAGATTGGCTACCGCCCGTCTGAAGCCGTATAATGTATCACGAAGAAGAAGGGGGTCCCAGGGAAAAAGGAGTTCTCTCGCTTTCCTTCCAGAGACGAAAGGGAGTTGACACTATGGGGGGAAGGGGAACTAACAAAAAACCGAGTCTTTCATTCTCAAAAAGAGGTGAAACTAGGACGACACCAACCGGAAAGAAACGCGAAGAAACGCCATCTCCGGCGGGGACCAGGAGTTCCCGGAGAGGAATAAAAAAACTTTATCTCTTTCCTAGCCTCGAAGGGCTGCAACTGGGCAGGAAAAGAAAACCCCTAGCTGGCTGTCGCATGCTGCGTAAAGAGGGTTCACCTCCTGTAGCATGGGTGTCGGAGGGACCCGATCAACGTGAGTCGGTCGACAAGCATCACACCAGGGGGAGGACAGAATGCCATCAATGGACGCTTGCAAGGGCGTTGGGGACTACGAGCCCTAATTGCCTGAGATGGTCAGACGTGCCGAAGTCCGCGGAAAAACCGTTCGTCTTTTCGGGCTCAAACCGAGGAAAAATACCCCAGGCTTGCAAAGGCATCAACCCGGACCTCTTGAAACGCAGGCGTTTGCCAGGAAGGGAAATCAACCCATGCCTGGACGCCATCCATAACAGCTGCGAAATCCGGGAGAATGGGGGCAAGGGAAACTGTACTTTAAATACAATGGGAGGAAGCCGGAGAAGGTAGGCCCACTGTACAGTTCAAATACACCTCCTTCGCTTAAAAAAGGACTGGAGAAGGGAGGAAGGTCAATCTCAACTGGTCAAAAGAAGGTTCCTGGCAAGAAGGGGAAGCCCTAGCATAGAACACCGAGGGGATAGTCATGCAGTCTGCCCAACCGACACCGGAAGACCTACAACTCAGGATGACTAGACCATCCATTAAGTTCAATTTCGGAGTCAAACTGAAAAAGCTGGAAGGCAACGGTGGGAAGGGGCTAAAAGAAATCCAAAGGGGAGAAATCAGGAAAAAAGAGGGTTCAACCCGGCTCAAGTAGTTGTCAAGGAAGCCGACTAGACGAGCCACGATGCGGGAGGGGGGGAAGGGTGACATAAAAGACACAATTCCTTCGTACAATTCAGGCCTCTGGAAAGGAAACTTAAGAAGAAACCTGGGATACGTACCATCTTCATGAGAATCCAAACAACAAAGGAAAGTTAAAAGGAGGGGGATAAGAGGGTATAAGAGATACAGGTGGTAATTGTTTTTGGTCAGGGGGAAGAGTCCACAGAGAAAAAAAGGGGCCGGTGTCCACATTTGAAGGCCAAGAAGGGCAAGGCCATAGGGACGGCGGGAAGAGCATTCTTAAGAGCATAAAATTGCGGAAAAGACCGTTAATATATGACGCAGGGAGCGGCCAGCGGACTTTTGCAGTGCAAAACCACCGATTCCTCACGCGCGGAGAAGAGGAGACTCAGAGAGGGGTAGGGGGGATAACAGCTGATGGGCAGCCTCCGTTGTTTAGCAAGGGGAGTTCGGGGGGATGACGATCCCTCGGCGGAGTGGATTGCGAACCAGCGTTCGTTCCCATTGCCTCTAAGAGGAAGGAGGTGCCTTTTGGGTCGTAACCTTTCTCGCGACTGAGGGTTTGGGCCGCGAGGGGTGGAACCTGTACCTGTAGAGACGACGGATGGACACTCCTCAGATTGTAGGAAAAGTCATGTCCACAGGTAGAAAGGATACCACCGGGGAGGATGTTGGGGCACGTCCAGAACTGGTCGCGGACGTAGGGGGGACCGTAAAGCAAGGGGGGGTCAAAGAGGTAAGGGGTATTCGGGGCATCAAAGGGAAGGCTGTAAAGTTTTACGAGGGGGAACCATAAAAAACGGAAAGTCGACGCTCCGAAGGCGAATACCCAGTCAGGCCATCGAAGAAGGACTGACGAGAAAAAGAAGGGGCATCGCTGACCTGGTTCAGGAGGAATAAAAATGGGTGGAGACTTGGGGAAAAAAAGGAAGTGGTCAAAAAAAAGCACAGATACCCATTCCTCTCGTTGTGAAAAAAAGACAAACAGAAAAAAAGACAGAAAAAAGCTCTAGGAAGGGGAACGGGATTTTCCTCCTGCCCATTCGAGGGAAGCGAGGCCCCAGATCCTCCTGTACGAGGGAGTAGATTGTTAACTTGGAAGGGAAAACGGGGGGGAAGCGACCAAGGACTTCTCTTTGGGGGCTAAGGAAAAACTATGTCGGGGTTCGGGACCGCGGGGGTGAGCCACTTTCCGACAGAGGGGGGGGATGAGGCAATGAAACGTTGCCCATGGCTGTAAGGGACATCAAGATTCCTCGTCCTAGAAGTCTAGAGCGACAAAGAGAGAACCCTGGTACAAAGTCTTCGTATGACGTCAATCTTAAAAAGGGGGGAGAAAGCCCAACACGGAGACTTCCTGGCTCACGAAAAAGAAGAAAATACAAAGCGCAGGGGGGAATTGCATTTTAGACGAGAGGGGGGAAAACACGGCCGCGGCATGGGCGCCAAGGAAAGAAACAGCGTCTCCTAAGAGTCATCGGTTCAAGATCGACCGCGGCTTCAACCGAAAAAAAATGGCCGAGCGCAAATTCGTTGCAAGCCGATGGTCGAGAGGGGGACGAACAGCACAATGGGGCCGGGTTAAGAAAGGGAAAAGGGAAGTTTAGGGCAGAAAGGAGGCAGCCGGGTGCAACGTCAGCCGGGCCGCCGGGGGACGCGACCCGAGGAAAAACCTGAGAACTCATTGGGAAGAGCTTTGACCGCCCTGGGATCTAAGAGAGGGAGGAGGAGTTAGGGAAACGTAGCGACGACTCCGCCTGTCGTCCAGCCGGTCAAGCAAAAAAAACTTAGTCGCGTGGCGGGATCTCGGCCTCAGTATCGTTGAATGCGGAGGTGCGGGGTCGGCCTGATTCACGAAACCCGGACTCCAGTGAGCTGAGCCTCCAGTTCACACATGCTAAGCAAAAATCGATCCGAGAGAGCGGCGAGGTACTTGAGGGGAAATCAATTTTAGCATATAAACCTTTTCAAATGAAACTCTTATCGATCGAAAAGGGCTAGGAGTGGGCATCGGTTATCAGCCTTCATTTGTGCAGAAAAAGCAAATTGGGAAGGGGTGATAGTTGCCTATGTTGATCGAAACAAAATATGTAAAAATTCTACCTGTTACAGTCGGAGAAGACCGGGAACACGTTCTACCGAAAAGGAATATCGAGAGGTTACACTTAATAACGATCTTGTACGACAGAGTGGGGCCTTGCCTGTAGGGAACTTATCGCACAAGAGTAAAAGAGGTCTCGAGATTCGAAAAGTGTTTAGGTCAAAATAGTATATCGGGGAATCCAACTAACCCCTGAACAAGGAGGCGAAAAGACACTCGTTTCCGGTCACGCAGAGGACAGAAACTTCAGAACTCCTTGTTAAGAAAGGTAGGAAAAAAAAGGTCTCTAAGGGCTATAATGTGATATCACACCGAAGGTAAAAGCGTCGCCCACGTTCGAAATGCTCAGAAAAGCGGAAATTCAGAAGGGGAGAAGGGCCTGGGTAAGAAACTTACAAAACCTCTCACGGGGAGGGGGAAGTTTCCACCAGGAAAATCGACACGTGAAGGTGCTGACTGAAAGGAGTTAAATAAAATACAGGTCGGAAGCGCCGGGGTCCTCTTCAACGACGCTAGATCGAGGTCGGTACTCTCTGAAAACGGGTAGCGTGGGAGGACTTCTCTTCAAGGACAAGGGAGAACGCGAAAAGTTCGCTTCGAGACGCACTCAAAAGAGGGGGGCCACGTCTTGATCAAGACGCTGACTGCCGCCGGGTTAAAGTGTCTTCAAGTTTTGACAAAAAAAAAAAATCCAGGGGGTCAGGTCCGTTTTTGCATCGAAGGGATAAGCAAGAGGCTCGATCTGAGAGGCCCGTCCACAAAATAAACGAGCCTCTTCTGTCCACCAACAAAAAGGAAAAGAAGCGGCCGGGACTTCTAACTAAAAATAGGGACCGCATAGCCACGCCTGTACGAGCAGAAGGGGGGGCGCCTAAAAGCCGGAGTAGGGGCGCGCCTGCTGCAAAGAGACGGCGGCTGAAGGTTGATGAATGAAAGGGGGAACAAGGACCGACCGACGGGAGGGAAGCCGGGGGGCTGGGGGGACCATGAAAAAAACTCTCTCACACACCTATTAAGGGGGAGGAAAAAAAAGAAGGGGAAGATCTTGGAAAACGATGTTCAGCAAAATCGAGATTCGGAAACATCCAAATTTCAGAAAAGAAAAAAAATAGCTCGAAGCTTGCAGCCCAGGGACGCCTCAAGACTAAATCGGGGTGGATGAAAGCCACCGGTCTCTGAGAGGGGCAAAGGAGAGCTATACTCATGCACGGCTTCGGCAACGATAGGCGAACCGCAAAAATCTCTCTTGTGCGGTGGACAGAGAAGGGATATCACGGTGCGAAAAGAGGAGAGAGGCACACGGACAGTCACTCGTGAAGGGCGGGAAACCTACTACATCCTTCAGAGGGCCTCCAGCAAAACCTATGGAACGCTCTAGCGTAAGCGTAAGAAAAAGAACGGGATCGGCGGGAAGAGACACAAGATTTAATAAAGGAAAAAGACGATAGGTAGCGAGCGCATCGGGAAAGAGCGAGCGTAACCACGCGTTTACCTTCGACCGTCAACAGTTCAGCGGAAGGGTACAGCAAGACCGGGTAGGATCTCCGGGGGATGAGGGCCTGGGGACGAGATAAGGGGGGGGACTCCCCCAACGTAGCCCTGTACTGGGAAAAAAAAACTAGTAGGGGCGGTCCGGGTCTAGGGCCCTGGTCGTACAATTCACCAGATGTGAGACCACACAGAGGGGGTATGAGAAAGAAAAACCAAACGGACAAGGGGGGGCTTGAGACAGTCTTATAAATAAGGGGGCCTCGAGTCAAAGGCGTGCGGAAGAGAAGGACGCGAGTTAAGGGGATAAACTCTGGATGAGCGTATCATACATAGAAGTGGGGGAATCCACCCTTCTCGAGAGGAAGAGGAGGAGTAGTCAACTATTCTCAGACAGAAAAAGCCCGCTCGCGTCGAAAGGGTTCTGTCAAGGGAAGAGAGCGGGGACCACTGTTCCACGGAAAGAAGATCTCATGAGAATCAGGGGCACTTTCCTCGAAGACCTTTTTTAAGAATCATAGGCAACTAGCACATAGAGAGTGCATTTTCTGAAATACACCGAAAGGGGGGGTGGACAGACCTCGGACCACCGACGGAGAGAGGGCCAGGTAGGTAGGGCAGGGAGGGGAGTATATCGTGCTCATAGGCCGATGACCTGACGTCCTCAAAGAAAAAAACCTCAATGGCGTCTAAGACATGTGGAGAAAGGGAGTGTGGGAAAGGCCTACTCCCTCGTGGGCTGTGTTTCGAGAAACAAGACGAAAAGTAACAGTATAGCCTGACTGCGAGGGCAAAAACGAACGTTTAGCGGGGCGACTCTGTGTAAGGGACCTACGTCGTAAAAAGACCTGTAAAAAAATAATAGTCCAAAAGATTCATCCAAAAGAGACGCGATCCCAGGATCTCTTCAACACTTCTCAAACGACGATGGGGAGCTGCTCAAAGGGACTTCTTCCGTTGAACCACCGTAGAGGACGCCTCTGTTCCCAGGACCTGAAGGCAGACCCGGCGTTACGACATCAGTGCAAAGGAGGTTTAAGGGGGGGACCTGCTTGAGACGACTGGCATTGTACGCCGAGGACACGGGCGTCTTTGGGAGCGGGAACCGGTCTGGGGAAAAGGAAGGAAAAATCAGGAATAACTGACAAAAGGAGGGTCTACATGGGTAGAGGACCGCCAAGTACAACGAGAGGGGGAGGCTACAATTTGACCGTAGAAGGTTAGGGCACTCCACACTTAAAAAAAGCAAAAGATTTCGCTCGCGGCATTCCAGAGGAAGGGTTTCAGGGTGGGACAGGAAAGCCAAATTACGACGGCACATCTCCGAGGAAGGGGAAAAAATGGCGCCACAACAGATGGTAAAGAACAAGGGAGGCGGCTTCGACACACAAACACAACCCTCTCGCCACTGGGGAAAGGGAGACCCGCTCGCGAAAGAAGAGAAAACAATTAGCGATTGGGAAGAAGGGCCAACAAACGCGGCCAGGGACGTCAAAGAAACCGAAGGAAAGGGACTCAGCATCAGCCACGGGGACTGGTTCCCACGGAGTCAGGTTCTTCTTCCCTCAGGGCGGCGGGGTTTAAAACCTCCGAACCAGGAAAAAATCATTCAACAACTGAAAAATCCGGAGGAAAGGGGCGTCGGGGAAAGCGGCATAACTGCTGGGAAGGACCTTTCAGGGAAACAAAAGCTGCGAACGCTCTTTCCTGGAAACCGCTGAAAAAAAAACTCCAAGCATGGGCTGGGGACCGTAAAGGGACAAAGGAAAAGACTTGCCCAACATGCTTCTTCACGGAAAGAGGCTAGGACGGCCGCCGAATAGGTCGTCAGCCTGGAAAGCCCTTACTGGACAAGATTGGGAAGCCGGCTAACTATCAGCGAAAAAGGTAAGGTGCGTACACCTCCGTCGGAAAAGAAATGTAAAAGAAAAAAATGTCCGACTGGAATCCGGAATCAATGACCGGGGGGGGGGGCAACGGCAGAAAAAAAGGTTGGAACCGGAGGGAAGAGGAGAAGGTCCAAATGCTCCACCTAAACGGCCGGCAACCATAGGAAAAAAGAGAAACCACTAAGGAAAAGGAGACTGGAATCAGCGAGGCTGCAACTGGGGGGGGGGGGTGCTCACGAAAAAAGAAAAGATGCGCAGCCGAGTCATCAGAGAGGAACTTCCAACAGCGTTGATGATGGCAGCCTCTCGACACGATCAAAAGCCGTTAGGGGAAGAAAAGAAGGGTGGTTCAAAATTTAAAGAGAAAGGGGGCTCGTACCAGGCAACAATAACCACCACGGATCTCCGCTCCACGCATAAAAAGAACTCAACAACAACGGAGGGGGAAAAGGGAAAAAAGATGCTCTGACGGGAAAGGGGGGAAGCGGGGAGATCAGGGTCACGCGTTGCTGGGAGAGGAAAGAGGATCGGTGCCGTGTGAAAAGTCCACCCAGAAAAAAAAAAATGTAACGCGGTTTGCAAAAAAAAGAAGCCGTCGAGCAGAAAGTGACCGACAACCTGAGGTGCCCGACAAGGTAAAACTCTTTGAAGAGGGGAATGAGAGGGGGGGGTCCAGAGTTGACAAATGAAAAACCTAAGGGTAACACACTCCTGAACAAAACGCGAGTGCCCATAGAGGGGGGGAGGGGTTGCAGCTTAGAGGAAGGCCGTTGGAAGTTGGGTACGGCGGAAAGAAAAGAAAGACGGAGCTTTATTGCAGGCTGGCTAAGGGCCGGATTCAAAGTCGGTTGACCAATGTCTCTAAAATGAAAAGCATCAAAACGGAGGGGGGGGCGACGAAGGGGGGGTGTACGGATGAAAGATTTATCCGCTGACAATGTCGGGAAGCTGCTGCTCCAATCTGTCGGAAGAATTACAGGGAATGATTCCAATTGGGGAAAAAAAAAACATTGTGCGCGAGGGGGAGAGTCAGTCAACGTTCAGAGGGAGGGGGCCCTTTAACTCTGCAGGGGGTCGGGCATGTTTAATTGATGCAGGGGATCTTGAAGGAATTTCGTTGACGCGGGGGGCGCACGGGCCTTAGCACGTGAAGCGGCTAAAAACAAAAACCGCTCTACAGCGAGGAAAGGAAGTGCGATACAGAAGGAAAAAAACGCAATTCCTCACGGATGCGTTTTTTAGGAAGAAAAAAGGATCGGAGGGGAAAACTGCTTTGAGGTAAGATAGCTCCTCTCGGCGGGGCAAAGAAAGGGGGGGAAAACGTCATCTGCCTGAAGTGCCGTCTCGGGGATCGTTCAGTACTTAGCCAAAAGCAGGACGGCAAAAGATCCTAAAGGGGGGTCGCTATGGTATTGCGAGAGCAGTCCTGGAACGATGTCAGAGAGAAAAAGGAGCCTTGGGGGGGGGGAGACGCCAGTGCTGTTTCAGGCAAAGAGGGGGCAACATTGGGGACAGAAACGGGGAACTCTACCGAACGGTACAAAGTTTCGTCAATACCTCAAGTGGGGACCACGGCGGTATGAGGCGGAGGGAAAAAGTTCCAACCTTGGAAGCTATTAGGGGTAGACAGGACCATGAACGCCTGTCATCCTGGCAATTTATTCACTAAACACCCCGGGTGTGCGCGGTGTGACGCCGGGGGAAGAAACCAATACCGGAGACGGGGGAAAATTCATGTCTCAGGGGGAAACTTTCAAGCGGCGAAACGCCTAAA
>Ga0179591_1236001_pt1 | contig 12712 bp, 16 predicted proteins | sample CZOMad2_1_08_16f_FD_182891 | JGI IMG/M metagenome (GOLD analysis project Ga0179591, IMG submission 182891) | Vadose zone soil fungal communities from Angelo Coast Range Reserve, California, USA - CZOMad2_1_08_16fungal (PacBio error correction) | ecosystem: Environmental > Terrestrial > Soil >...
AACCGGAGGCGCGCCTAGCCACACTCAAGTATTAGAAAAGAGAAGTCAACCATAGGGGGTTCATAGGAGGATGGTCTGTATCCAGAAAAGCCGAAACTCCGCATCTGGGAGACGGAGGATAGCTTCGGTCTCGGTGCTGAGTATTGTTTGTGGGTTGGACAGGGGAAGCAATAGCTAACATTATTCAACAACTGTAGCGATGGTCAAACTTGAATATCAGATGGGCAGAGAACGAGCCCAAACACAGGGTCAGATCGCTTGAGGGATCGCTGAGCCGGGCGGTGGTCATGGACAGCCGGAAAAGTCTGGAAAAAACTGCCCACCGGCGGATGACCAGCTTCAAAGCACAAAAACGAAAGAATGAAGTGTGATTTCGGACAGAGAGCCAGCAGCCGGCTCCAATGAGCTATTCCTCCCCGGCAAAGGACAAACACACGAAAAAGGGAAACACGAAGCAAACGGGGCTTTCATCCTGCCTTGGGTTACGGGGTAGGAGGGTCTGAGGGGAACTCTAGCCCTTGACGTGCGAGGTTTTTCAAACGGGAATTGAAAAAGTCGCGAGACCGCAGTCGAATGTAACATGAAAGGAGAAGACATTGTCCCATCCAAGTAGAGCGAGTCGGATGACAGGGACAACGGATGCCAAAAATACCACCTCTAAAAAACGGGCGCTCGGCCAAGGGGGTGGGAAGAAGACTGGAAGACAAAGGGACTCGGCTCATAGAGAGATGGCTTAACTTTTAGGAAAGGAAAACGAGGGAGTTGACAGAAGGGGGGTGGGAGAAATATAGGCACGGCCTGGGACGAGAAACGGCGATGTCGGAGCATGAGGACGCGGTTGCTAAAATCAAGGAAAGAAAGAAATAAACGACTCAAGGGTAAATCAACCATGCTCGAAACCGCTCCAAAAACAAGTATGAGAGAAAGAGGTAGATCACGTCCTCAGTTCAAATCGAGAATTCTTACGCTCGGTCGGACGAGGAAAAAGATTGGAATACAGGAGATCACCGAACAATAGCCGCTACGGGTCCCGTGAAAGGATTCAAACTCTTTAAGCAAAATAATTCAACGGGGCAAGCCGCGTTGGTTGCTCCGGGTAATTAGAGGGAGATCAGTCTGAGGGGAAAAAAAGGGAATGCGCCCGCGGCCCACACATTACTTGGGGGAAGGATCGCACGTTTACAGGCGAATTATCTTTTTGCAGCCGGCTTCCCTGTAATGTAATAAATCAAGCAACTCTACGACCCGATGGCATGGAGAAAGTGGGAAGTATCTGTATGTTAAATACTAACTGCGTCTCTTCTGGCGAAGCTCAGGAAAGGTGGGAAAAAAACGAGGAAGAGGCGCGGAACCCTCCGCTCCAGGCCAAAAGCTTAAACCAAATGTCACAGGGAGGTGCAGACGGTAACGTTTTGGACAGTTCAAGGGGAGGAATAAAGAAAGGAACCGGCTGCGGTGTCTTTCACGAATAAAATTGGCACTGGAGGGCTGGCTTGTATTTAGGAGGGGGGCATCCGCCGATGGAAGGAGAAGGGCGTGGGAAAAAGGGTCAAAAAAGACAACGCAACATGAGATTCCAAACAGAAAAAGGAGAAGGGGGTGGACTTTTGCAACTCCTTGGGAGGAATGCAAGTTAGAGGGGGAGCAAAGATTGTCTCAAAATGTCGCTAATGCTGCTAAGGGAAACTAAGAAAGAAAGAATGTAATGTTTGTGGGCCTAAACTCTTAGGGGGGGTTGTCCCTCGTTCTGAATAGGACCCAAGCATTACTGAAAGGGGGGGAACTCTGAGAGTTCCGACAGACTTTTATGGTGTGAATAGGCCGCGACCCTCATGATGCGAGTGGGCCGAGGAGGGAGTGGTACGAAAGCGCGAACTCGTCGCAAAAGGGGAAGGAAGTTCGACCGGCGAAATTCATCAGAGACGGTAAAGTGGGGTGGGAGAAGTCTTAAAAGGAAAACTTAGAAGGTGCGAGCGACATTCTACCAGTAAAAAAGATGACGGAGTGGAGGGACATTGGCTTTGGGGGAGACGACCGCTGTGGACGATGTGCTGGCTGGGCTCACAGAAACGAAACCAAAAGGGTCTGTTTACGGCATCATCACAACATCCGGGCTCGCGCTTGGGGTAGGCTATCAAATTAGAAAAAGGGCCAGCGACCAAGAGGGGGTACCGCCCTTAGTTCGTGTCCATCAGACCACAGGTAAGGAAAGCTCGAGAGTCGTTAATAGCCGGGACAGGGCGATTCAGGGAGAAAAGGAAGCTGGAAATAGATGACGCCTTCCAGAAACGACAATAAGGGAGAGGGAGGGGAAACACGGGAGGTTTATCGGCTCAGCGATAAAAGATCCCATGTTAGGGGCGGACTTTATAGCTCCTTGAGTGTTTTGGAGTGAAAAAGAAAACCGATCGGGGGCAGTGTCAACTCAAGGAGGGGGAGACGGATTTCCTTGTACAAAACAGAAGGTCTCATATACACAGGACGCTTCTATGGTGGGTGTGAATACTGATGGGAAAGGTCCATACTTGGGAAAGTCGCGTCTAAAAAGACGGTTCAAACAAATGTTTTGTGAATAAGAAGGACTGGAGCATGTGGATTGTTAGAGATCAACCGGTTGGGGGAAATCAGGTCCCGAATAGAGGAGTTTTTTGCGACGGGGTGGCACCGAGGAATTTTGCTTCAAGCGTGGGGGATTAAACAGAACGAAGGAACGAAAAGCTTACGACCACAAAGCTATGACAAAGATGGCAACTGGTCATCCCGATTCCAGTGCACTCGGGGGGCGCGCGTAAAAGGACAAGAAGAGCGGGCCACCCTGGGGGGGGACCCTTAAGAAACCACTATATGATAAAGACCCGATGGTACGCCGATATAGAGGGACCACCAGAACGCGGACAAAGAATAGGGTTTCGATTAAAGAAATCTAGGGACCAGGAAGCTGAGGCCCGCGTCGACGGCGAAGCTCTACGACTTTAGTGGGGGAGTAAAAAAACCAAGGAGAAAGAACCTGAAAGGTGTTGGGCTGCTGAGTGGTTGAGAGCGACAAGCGGACATCATTATATGAGAAAGCGCGGGCGGGAACGAGATACAACGACCAAATGAAAAAAAAGTAGTCAAGAGTACATGGCTAGCAAAACTGAAATTTCAGGGGCATGAGGAAGGATCAAAGACCTTACTGCGCCATCATCGTCCGGTAGCCCCGCTAGAGCATGGTCGTGGGTGGGACGCAGAAAATTTACGATTGCGTTCATTCGAGACGCGAAGATCTAAAGGGGACGAGACACAGTGGGGGGGAAAGCGAATTGCCTTTCGTGAGGATTGTAAAAGTCAAGTCAATCCCAGGGAAAGAGGGTGCAGACGGGAGGGACCCTTCAAAAGAGGGGGGTTGCGGTGACAAGCGGGGGAGGTGAGGGAGGAGCGAGCTCGTCATCCGGAGGGTTTTCAACCTCCTCCTTTGGACAAACGGGGGCTGACGAGGACATAAACGCTCGGCCACGAAATCGCGGGGAATGAGGGATCGCTAAGGAAGTCGACCGAAGGTTCTAGGGCACACTACGAACCAAAAGGGACCGCGACGAAAAACGCAAAGAAAAGAATAGTAACGCGAACGGGGAAATCGTCTGGTGCGACCGAACGAAACGAAAAAACGGAAGGCAACTTTAAAAGTACATCTTTGGATTGCAAAAAAGTGGGGCGCGAACATAAGTCCATTAAGCGAGGAATATACTTCTTAAAATGACGCAGTGGAGGATATCTTGAGAGGGGAAATGTCAGGGAAAAGGGGCAGAAGGTTGGGTGGCAGGGTGGTCCAAGGGTTGTTACAAAAGGCGCGGAAGAAAAACGGAGGAGAAGTGATCGGGGAAATGTCCTAAGGGAGCCCATTTGCCGTATGGAAAAAATTCGGCCAAGCAGGTTTTAAAAGGGAAAAGGGGCTGAGATCCGAAGAAATCACTTAGCGGTATACCCGGGCACCGCCAGCCCTTAAATTCCCTTTAGTTCTTAACAAAAAAACCGAAAAGAACGGTAGAGAGATAAAAGGCGAGAGCTGGTCAGGGGACCTGAAATAAAGAGAAAGGAATGTCGTTGACGCTTTAAAAAAACGGCTACTACAAAAACAGCCACGCAGATATGGCTATTCAAGAAGCAAGGCGGACACTTTGGTTGCGCCCCGGGGCCCCCCTAACGTTCCAAGGTGTCTGCATACTTTTATCACCAGGCGGGCCCAGCAAACCCTGAAAGTGAGGCCGACGAGGTCAACCGATAATTAAAATGTCAGGAAGCAACAAAGCGAATGAGGAAAGAATCGCAAGTACACCGTGGAGACACCAAATTGTGGGAAAAGAATAGCTGGGTAGCAAGATCGGTTGGGCCAGGGGTTTTATGAAGGGGATAAGCGCTCCTCAACCAGACCGAGTTTCAATCTTCGCAAGATTACTGGAAGTATGGGCTTGGGGTGAAGGGATCAAGAATGGGGGGGCGCTTAGACTGAGAGCAGGCGGCGATTGGCCGAAGAGATCTAAGATTGTAAGGAGAGGGGAGGTCTGTACGACGAATCGCAGCCCGTGAAAATTAGCAGGGTGGGAACAGGAACAGAGGAGAATGACATTATCGCAGAAAACCAAGAAAACGGGGAGCCAAACGGACTCGCTGGGGCGCTTTCCGAGCAAAGGGGCAAAAAACGTCGAAAAAAGAGATGATGAACAGCAGGGCACAAAGAACCTTAGCTCTGTGACCCAAAGGATCGAACTGATATGCCTATCAGGGGATCCAAAAGCATCGGGACAAAGCTCCAGGAACAATAAAACTTTAGACTCGGATGTATTCACGTAAGGCCGATTACGCGAGGCGGTAAACCGAAGACGTGAAAAACGGATCAGAGTTCCGGCTAGAGCCGAGTGGATATTGACTAAAAGGAGAGTGAAACTGTTGCGTACTGTTTATCGACCGCCCTTGGGTAGTATCCAGGAAAAGGGTGAGAGAAAAATTACAGCAGAAGCACAAACGATCAGGAGGTGGCAGAAGGAAGACGAATGGGGGTGGAAACTTTCGTCCAGTGCACGAATTGGTGGTTTTTGGTGGTGGGGTGGTGGGAGGGGAGAAGGCGCTGGCTGACCGAATAAGCAGAGTCAAGGAGCGGGGTGACATTAATCAACCATTGCCGGTTGGGAGCCACTGGGTTGAGAAATACAGCGTAAAGCGGACGATAGGTATATTACCCAAGTATTCCCGGCCACCTCTGTAAGACTTGTTGCAGGGTCAGAGAAAAGAAATTCGCGTATGAAAAGGCATGACCCGGCGCGGTGGACATAGGATTCAGGTGTTGGATTGGAGGGATCGGCCATTGAACATGGCTGTTAACGAACAAAAACGCGAGAAAGTAAGTATCGTCACAACAGAGGAACCATCAGAGTGGACGTTTCTTTCCCCTACCAGGAGAGGTAAAGCATCCACTGATCCAGGACGTCCGAATGCCCACAATCTCGGCAAAGATGGAGAAAGGGAAAAATGCAAAGCGACATGCGCCATGGGGATAAAAAAACCACACAAGAAAACAAACAGAAGACCAGAAGCCTGGCGGAGCTCAAGGCCGTTGGGGAATAGATCCCGTCAACTACACCGACTGGATTTGAGAATGCAAGACCGAGGGGGGGGGGCATTGACGAACTATACCAAATCACCGAAGAAAAATAACAAGCAAAGTACCCGATACATGAAAATCAGTCGATAGAGCCTCACTGCACATAAGCAATCCCTATTAAAAAAAGAAATAGTTCTGGATGTTGCAACGCTATGAAGGCACCTTGGGAGACAAGTAAATCAGCCATGTAAGGAAATCACCGAGAGATGTAAATCATTGGGAGACAGCCACCCGAAGGAGGATTTCATTGCGAAAGAAGTTTCGGACGGAGGGGCGATCAGCACAAATACCTCTCCACCAAACGAAGGGGAGAAATGAAGGTCAGACAAAGAATTGGTGGTGAGGCGACCAGCAGCACATCTCCAACAAGAGGAGGATTCACTCAATCATATTCTGGGCCGCATGTATCTAGAGGGGACCTGGAGAGGAAATCGATATAATCTTCAGAATGGCATTTCAGCATACGAAAAGACCCAGGGTAGAGACTGCCGATCGAAACTGTTCACGGAAGGGAGAGTGCGCGAGTCGTCGCAAATTGGGGAGGAAAAGAGGATGAATAAGGAGGGGACCAAATCGCAGCAGGGAGAGAAGGGAGAGTATCGAATAGCGCGTGAACATCTTGGTGAATAGGTACGGGAAAGGAGGGACATATCAAGAACTGACAACACAACATAGCATATGGAGCGATATAAAGCGTCAGGAGGGGGGGGGGAAGGCATAGTTCTATGAGGCATTGACGAAAGTTAGAATAAGGGGGAGGAAGATGCAACCTTAAAACGAAAAAAGTGGACGTGAATAAAGTCAACAACTCATGGAGAGATCGCTGTTGTGAGGAGGGCCAAGTGCTGTCTTGTGAAAGAAAGGGGAAAGACACAAAGTACTGGGGAAAAACCCAACGTGAAGTCGTGAGAATGACCCAAGCTGACACAAGACCCACAGCAAGAAAAAGATGGTCTCGGGGAGATGAATCAGGACATGGCTACAGGCCTTTGTTACCTCCCCTAAAAACAAATGAAAGGGAGGGAAGAATATGAACGGAATTCTTTCATCCGGGCTTTTGTCATAGAGGAGGTCGATCGAAAGATCCAATGGCGGTCATCGGGTTTGACAAAAAGAGTTGAGCATTGCGACCGAATATTCGGTTACATTTAAAAAGAATTAAATATGAAAGGGTACCATCCTCGTCGTAGAGGGGTCGGGGATAGAGGAAGCAAGGAGGAGCCGGTTCTGCCAAGCTCATGAAGTCCACGGCCTACAGACCAATGGGGTGGGAAATCATCGGGGGATCCCATTCCCAGCCGTAAGGTAGTCCATGTCACATTTGAAGGACAAAGTCTCTAACACGAGGGCTTCAGAATGATGGCTCAAAGAGAACTTTAAGGGAAGAAGGCAGGAGTGTAAGAGCAGTAGGTCGTGCCCCTTTTAAAAATCCCTATCGATAAGAATAAAAAGGCTCTATTTGAAAGGCGGCCATGAAACAGAATCTCGCAAAAAAAACAAAAACAGGGGGATAGAAGAAAGAAAGAACAGGGCGATTTCAAAATCGAAGAATGGGGAGCGGGAGACATGCTAATTATAGAAGGGGAAAACGGCAAGAACATATATGCTAATCAGATCGCTGACAGGGAGCCAGGAAATGGCTCTCTATGTAGGAGAATCATGCCGGGAAAAAAGAAATTGTGGAAAGGACCTACTAACGGATTGCCTGATCGCTTAGAGTCGAAGGGATATCACTCGTAAGGAACACCAGGAATTTAGCGTTCCCGTAGGAGGGGCGAGGCAAACTTGTGGTGCACGAAGAAGGTCCTTCCATGACGAAGCAGTCACTATGGAAGAATGGGCGGGGGTAAGTGAAATTGAAGACACTGGTTCTGCGAAGCATCAAATCCCTTTGAAAAACCTCCTAAGGAAAGAACTTTCTAGAACTAATCCCTCCCTGACCCGGCCAAGAAGGACGCCGGGGAAGGGTGGGAGCTTGAAGTGGGGGGGGGGCGGTCCGGGGAGAATAAGATAAGGGCGGCCCGGCTTGAGGTTGGGAATATTGAAAAGTCAAAGTACAGAAGTTTCTTGCTGAGGTTTGTGAACTGGTGGGGCAAACCGCCGACCTGGGGAGGGGGGGGGGGAAAAAAAGGGGGACGTTTTCCCGGCTTGTCCAAAAAACGCACTTGGAATCCATTCCCATAAAATCGGATAAGTATTGGGACTGGGGTAAGAAACTGAATCAGAAGGGCATGAAAGTGAAAATCGCCTCACAGAATGTTGCGATAAAGGAGGCTACAAAGACGGAGAAAATAAAACTACGTGAAGCAAAAACTAGCGTTATAATCTCAGCAAAAAGGAAAGAGTGGAAAGGGGGAACGAGGGTGAAGGTGTAAGGGAATACAACTCCTTACGAGGACATATTGGGGTTTAAACTCAGTGGTATGACATAAGTGGAAGGTTGGGGAATATGAGGCCGAGCCCCGAAGAGAGGGGGGGAAGGGGGAGGAATGGGAGAGAAAGGGGGAGAACAAGTGCGACGAACCTCGAAAATCCCTTCCGTGAACGGCGGCCTCGACCCAGTTCCTCGAAGATACCCTGGTCATGGTTTAAAAATCTGAAAGCAGGCGGGGGGGGGGAAGAGAGAGGAGAGAGAAAAGGATACACGGGTCAAAAGTGACGTTACATGAGGAAAATAGAAGGGTCAGGAAAAGGAACGCCTCTGTGTTGCGAGTGTGTGATGCTGGGAAATCAAACGAACCAGGAGGGGGGTGGACGGACATCAAGAAAAGCAAACCAATTCGGCGATACGCTAGTGCGCTGGGTGTGGGCTATCACATAATGACTAAAATGAAGCAGTCAATTAAAGAACCTTCGGTTTCGTTGGACAAGAAGAGTATTCAGAGATAGACTGGAGAAAGCGCCTACAGGGCGGCTTTGGCATGGCATCCCAGGGGCGCGAAATAGGGAGGGGACACAAATCCCCAACCTACAGTCCTCTTGATGATGGATGTGTCAACACTTAGGGGAGGTGGAGGAGAAAAGTGATTAAATAAACTTGTAAAAGGGGGAAGGTCGGTGGATTGCAGATTTTCTTGGGATGTTATTGTGGAGAGTCGTCAATACCGATCATCATTTAGCACCCCAGACAAGAGGGTTCGTGGGGAAGGAGGGAGTTGTGGACAACAATACTTCCCGAAGGAATACAAAGGCTGGAGGGCAAATATTGTGGTGTGGGTGTGTCGGGCGCAGTTCAGGGAGTGAGAGGAAAAGTTGGAAGGGAGAAAGCGGGGAAGCATGAGGAGGGTCCTAAGGGTCCGGGAATTTAGGTTTGGACGGGAAAGGGGATGGGGGGGAAACAGGAGAAGAGGGGGTTGACGAGGTTGGACGAGATTATTGCCGCGTGATGGTGAAAAACATTCAAAGGGGTCAAGGGGATCATAAACCAAGAAGACACCGGAGGGGGGGGGGGGCCAAAGGTGCTAAGAGTTCCTGGAGGCTCTTGACGCGCTAAAAACCGGAAAAAAGAAAAAAGAAAATCTTTGATGAAAACCTTGTGTGCAAAAAACGCTATCAGGAACCAGAGAAAGAGGGACGAAATGAGAGAAAACACGCGCGCACCGGCAATGTGTCGATGATCTCAAGCCGAGAGAAGGTGCGGAGATCAAAATCTCCAGAAACTTTCTCTTACGAAGTTCATGACAAAGAAAAGTCCACACAATCATGAATGGACGAAAAGAAGGAGCGATGGTTTGGCGGCTGAACAGGAAGGAAAAACGCGAAGAGGGGATAAAGGATCCATAACTTGGGAGGAGAAACTCCCACAGGACGCGAATGGCGTCTCGACCTTGGCGGTCAATAACAAGAGAAAAAATGGGGGGGGCAAGGAAAATGCTTCGCAGGGCAAATGGGACTCGCTGCGGGCAATGATCGGTCCTTTACGGGCCTACCAGCGAGAAGGTCGTAGGGGTTACCGGCGAGTTAAGGAGGGAGGTGTAAGGGGAGAAAGAAGAATCAAGACGGGCGATCCATTGGGAAAAGCGCATTTCCGGTGCGGAAATCGGAGGAAAGGTACTCATGGTAAGCCCTGGTTAGACGAGGTGGTGCTCGCGGCAGGCATCACAGAGAGCGGTGCGGAGCGTAGTTTCGGAATCCGAAAGAACCGGAGGGGGTGTGAAAAACGTTAAATAATTGGGACAACCTGCCTACTTCGCATCACGAAACTAGAGGGGAAAGGCAGTTTATTCAAGTAGAAGAAAATAGCAGCCGTGCTCGGTCAGAAAATAAAAGAAGAACAAAATGGCCCGAGCACAGATCAACGAAAAATAACTCAATCACTGAAAAGTCGACGCGGCATCGATCGGTCGAGGAGGTCTAGACATAGAAAAAACAAACCGATTTTAAACGGCGACCCTGATTTCAAAAATGGGTCGAGAAAACTCGGCATGACGCGCGAAAAATCTCGAAATGACATGTCCGGAGTCGGAGTGATGAAGAAGGGAGGAGTATGAGCACGCAGCATAGCCGAACAAGGTGCTGTGTTGTCCGGTGAACTCAAACGGCGGCTCTCACTAGAAAAAGAAAAGTACAGCCAGTTGAAAGGGTCCAAGGGAGAAGTTGGCAGCCGAGAATGGCATGCAAAGAGAGAGGGGATCGCTTAGCCGTGGGGGGGGGGATCTAAGTAAGGCGGCGATCACGCATTCGTGGGGGGGAGTAAAAAAAAAAAAACTTGGATCACAGGAAAGGAAAGAAGCTGCGGCTGCAGTTGAGGGGAGAGAGAACAAAACGGAAGAGGAAAGAGAGAGATACAAGCGGAGAAAAGCGGGACTTCTCGTACGCAGCAGAAATGACATGGGATGGAATCTCCTGCAGTTCATTCGACCCAAAACCCCCCGCCGAGCTATCGCTTTCTACTGGTCGACCGGACAGCAAAGGTTCAGAAAAGAGGGAAAAACGAGAACGGTGTGCTCAGAACAGACGAGATCAACGGGGGACACACCAAAAAAAAGTGGGGGCAACCGCCGTCTTCGAGTAAATCAAACAGTACTGCAATGAGACGAAAGGAAGGGACTCTAATTGAAAGGAGAAATTAATGGACGAAACGATCATGACCTATCTGGGTCGCAAAATTTTTGGAAAAGAGAACGGCGTGGTCGCCATTGTTTGCCCACTCGGTTTTCTTGGTGGGGGGACGGTACAGGGAGGAAAATCCTCGACCATCGGTGAAGGTAGAAAAAGCTTGCAGGGGGGGGAGGTTTGAAAGTAGTGCCTCAGGCCATTGTGGTAAAGCGCCTCCGGCAAGGGAGGAGAGGTGTCGCCGGAAGAGGCATCCCTCGAATGTCGGGCACGAGAACGAGGGAGTCATACACTTGGAAAGGAGGGAAAAAGTGTTGAACCTTCACCCTCGGGGACGAACTTTCGGATAAAAGGGAAAGAACTAAAGGTAAGAACCCGCTCTCTGTGAAAACCGCGAGCCAAGCAGATCGCCTGCTCACCAAGTAGGAGTAGAAAGCCTTTCAAAGCAACCGTAAATGCGCTTTCAAAAGGGGCGGGAAGAGGGACTGCCCGCGGCTAAAATAAACGACAGAGGGTAACTCTGGAAATGTCACCCTAACGACATCATACTCGCATTCAAGTAAGGAAGCTGGTCATAAAAAAGAGGAGTATGTGACGCGAGCACAAAAAAATTTCGATGCTTAAGGCAGGAACCTTTGCAGATTTACTACCTTCGAGTCCTTTGGGCGTCTGAGAAATATCGACCGCCGTGAGGGGGAGGAAATCCAGGATGCAGGGAGGTGTTGCTCGAAACATGAACGAAGACCGCAATGCTATCTGGGAGGTTGGGGAGAAAGTATAGATGTGGTGGGTTGAACTTTCGCCTCACGACTGCGGGAAGAAAGGGACTTTCAAGTTTCGAAGATCAAAGACGCCTGACGGGCTTGTAACGACACCCATTGAGGTGGCGACTCTTTTGAAGCATAGTACGCGAAATCGGAAGGTAAGAGAGAGTGGATAAGGAAACAGAAAAAAGGCTGCAAAAGGGAGGGTTTCCGGTTAGCGAAGGGAAAAAAAGAGCAAAAGGAACTCAGTAAAGGGGGAATGACCCGGCAAGCAGGGTCATCGGTCTGGGGGGTATAGAGGAGGCAAGTAAAGGAAATTTTGACCCAGGAAGGAGAGCAATGCCGAGGAAAAGGGAAACAAAGGGGGACGGTTCCTGTACAAAAGAAACGGGGAGACGATCAAGAAGGAATCAAAAGTGATGAGGAGGAAAACACTCGCTTGGACAGATTCGGAGCAGACGAAGAAGACGGAACAGGAGGTAATGATACGGAGTACTCACACACAAGAATATGCACCGCCTGCTTTCTGTGGTCTGGGGTACAAGAAGATAAGCAGACTGACGGTGGGTACTAAAAAGTACCCATCCGAGATCTGCGAACTATCCCCAAAACCTCCCATAAAGGAGAATCCCACATAGAACAGGAGAACCTTACAAAAAGCGATCGTCCAAAGGGGTTTACAACGTAGCAAGAAAGATGAATTAGTGCTTATGTGCCCTCGAGGGGCCCTGGTACGGAGAGAAAAAGGGGAGTCGATCCACGGCGAGATGTAAGTACTTGTTAGGGGTGGAACCTAACCCCAGAAGGGGAGGTTCCTTTCATTTGCGAATGGAAGGGTCGGGGGCAGATATTTGTAGCCCAGCGCTCGCATGAGGACGGTAATGTACTGTGATGCCGACACCGCACCGGGGCAGGATGCAAAAAGAGGGGGGAACACAGTAAAAGCGGCGTACGGCATAGACACAATCAAGAAATTGGCAACCGAAGCGAGAGTTCATCGTTTTGGGACAATTTGATGTAGATAAGGGAGGCAGCGTCATTGACAAAAGGAACTGGCCCAGGTAAATCTTCGGAAAGGGGCGAAGGAGCCTAAGGGGGAGAGATGTCGTCAATCACTTGTTAGTACCAATTCGTCCGACATAAACGGCAAAATCGACCCTAATGGACGCGAGATGAACACGAACGTCGCAGGAAGAGCAGCGTAACCAATCGTGTCATAGGGAAGCTGTATTCCATACTCCGAACTCTGTGTTCC
>Ga0179591_1385818_pt1 | contig 12712 bp, 15 predicted proteins | sample CZOMad2_1_08_16f_FD_182891 | JGI IMG/M metagenome (GOLD analysis project Ga0179591, IMG submission 182891) | Vadose zone soil fungal communities from Angelo Coast Range Reserve, California, USA - CZOMad2_1_08_16fungal (PacBio error correction) | ecosystem: Environmental > Terrestrial > Soil >...
CCATGGTAACGATAGAAAAAAAAGCGTTGGGTTCGGGGGATCTTGAAGGGGGGGTAGCTTTTAAAGAAGTAGGAAGGGATACGCCCACGAGGTTTTATCTGGCGAAATAAAAAAAGCTTAACAGCTAGAAAGCCAGGCAAAGAGGAAAGACGATTGTCGGAAAGAGGGGGAGCACCACCATCTTAGTAAATAAAGAAAAGGGGGAAAGGAGCACGCGGCCGAGGGGGGGAATTGTGGTGTCCCATCCTTCTTCCGAGTACGGCGGGGAAGAAGTGGGCCCCTTCTTCAGGAGGAGACGGTGTCAAACGTGTTTTCTCCGAAGGGGAGGGGGGAGGGGGGAGCGTGGTCCCAGCAAAATGAAGAACACGGTTCGATTTCGCACTAGGAGGGAACAGGGAGAGGGAGCATGAGCCAGCGAGGGGAGGAAAAAAGAACTGACTAAGAAGAAGAGGGACGGGAAAAAACCACAGGGCATTTGTGCTTCGACTTACAGCTTAGGGGTGTTACATGTGGCGAGAATAAGGGGGGGAAGCCTCCAAAAGAACGGGGAGGGGGCCCGCGGTTGGAGAAAGGGGGAAACACTAGGACCTCCTGCTTTTTCTAATCGTTGGTGTTCAAAAAAAAAGGGGGGGGGGAAAAACCGCTGTTGTTTGTGGGAAAAAAGAGGAGGAAGTCTTTTGGAAAGGGGAGAAGGGGTTCCCGATGGAGTGGGGGGCCGAGAAAGAAGGACTACCAATATGAAAAACTACCACCATGACAACGAGTGGATCGAAAAAGGGGAAAAAAAAACTGTCCTTCTAGCAAAAGGTGGAGAGGAGTGGGACAGGGGTCCCCAAGAGAGGAAAACCAAAAAAAACAATTAGGAGGATGAAAAATATATATATAGCCGAGGGAAAGAGGAAGCATAAAGTTGTTATTCGAAAAGGGGTTTTTGTGTCCATAGGCTGGGGGAGAAATCGTGGGGTTAACTTGGTTTGTCCCACGTTGCTCGGAGGGGGAAGGGAAGAACTCCTTTCTTTCGCCCCACGTCCCATCGGGAAAGAAGAAACACTTTGTCTCAGAACACAACAACAGCTGCCCCCGGAAAGAAAAAACTATTCTACAGGGAGGAGAAAAAAGAACTCCTAAAGATTTTCCAAAAACCGCGGACAAGGAGGGAGGGAACCTATTTGCCTGAAAAAACATTGAGAACGCCTGCCACTGGGGAAGGGAGTTGTGTGTTCGGGAGGCGGCTGGAGGGCTCTTCCTCCCTGTTGTCTCCTTCCTGAGGGGAGAAAAAGGGTCCCCTCCTCGAGAGAAAAAAAGAAAAAAAAGAACCGCCGTGTGAAAAGTCCATGGGCCGTGACAACGAGAAAGCGCGAGAAAAAAGCATCTCTTTATCGCTGGGGAGAAGGCGTGTTTGACGCGCCGAAGGCCCTTGCAAAGAAAAAAGGGAAAAGCTCAGAACAGCGGGGGCCAAAACTCGACAAAAAAGAAAAAAAGATGTGGTCTCATCGAAGGGGGAATCTACCCGGAAGGACCCCTTGAAAGCCAGAGCCTGGCTTGGGTCTATCCTGTACGGGGAACAAGCTCAACCTCGAAGACTAACCTCGAGGGAGGGACAAATCGTAATTCGGCGCCAGGCCATACCGTCTCGTTTCCAAGGTTTCTTCGAAGGAGGAAACTCACCGAAGAAAAAGAGCCTGCCGCCCAAAAGTCTTCTGCCTTAGTGTCATCGGGCACCCAGAAAGGGGACCCGATCCGTCATTGAACGCCACCCTGCCCGGGAAGGGAAACGTCGCCCGATCGCACACGAGTGTCGGGTAACCAATCTGAAACCGACGAGACAGGTTCAGTTTTTGTGACCGCGTCCCGGGTCTTAAAGCAGAGGGCGGACTCGGCGGATACTCGCAGAGGAAGATTCCACTCGGGAGGGGCCAGGCCCCCAGGGCGGGCTGCAGAAGTTTGCTAAGGGGGGTGATATATCGAAAAAAACGATCCTCCTGGGATCCCGATGGGACAGGAAGGAAGCCATGGCCACCTCCATAGGGGGGGGAAAAACAATCGACTGAACAGCAGGCCGGCCGGGGGGACTGAACGGGAAGCCCGTCTAAAGGTCCATCGTAGGGGAAAGATGAACCTTCAAGGGGCCCTTGTTCCGAGGAGAAAAGAAGAAATCGCGGAGAACCCGCGGACCGGTTCCAGCCCGATCCTCCGAGAAAACGGCCGAGCGATCCGAGAACGATATCCAGGTACTCACGAGTCCTCTGGGGGCTGAGCGGAAGGAAAGAAGGCCATGGCAGTCCAGCAAAAAGGCGCCGCGGCAGGGACGCTGTACCGAACAGAAGGGAATCCATCGCCTGCGAAAACTCCGACGAAAGAATCTGGCGCCATAGGATAGGTGGGGAACCCTATCGAAATGCCGTCGCTGGAGACGGCGGGGGGAAAGGAAGAGAACGGACCTCAAAGAAAAAAGCAACACTGTCTTCGTGTGATAGTGAGGGCTCAAAAAAAATAACTCCTACGAAGGGAAAAACCCGGAGTCCTCTAAGATCCTCGGAGACTGGGAGGGGGGACAATTTCTGTTTAAGAGCAGATCAGGGGGGGCTTTATACAAAGGGTGCTCGGTTGGAATTTGTGAGGGTCTCCCCTTGTGTCATCCAAAGAAAGGTTCGTTAAAACAAGCTATAATCCCGGGAAAGGGAGCCCATCCACGCCGTCGAGCCCTTCGGGGGATTCCCTCCAGGGTGACCCAAGTCCACTCTTGTCCAGTTCCAGGAGAAAAGAGGTACTACTCCCGGAACCCTCCGGAGTTGCCTCCCCGGCACATCGAAGTCTTCTTTTCGAAAGTCCCTATCCCGTGGAAAAGGCAGCCTCGTATAAAGAAGAACACCTCTGAAAGAAGCTTCGCGGGCAGAGATAGTGCCTGAAAGTTCGTGAATTGAAAACGTGAAAACCTCCTACCAACCTACACTACGTCCCAGGGGAGAAGCATTCCGCAGGGGGTCACGGGGCCGTACGCAAAAGAACAGCTTCGTCCTTCTCAAAAAGGCGCATCTAGGATCGCGCCATAAAAGGGCGCCGAGAACACCTCTTTGGGGACGCATAACAGCGGTGGGGGCGCCCGGGCAAGGGCGTTAATCGGGGAAAAAGACCTGACGACAGCACGGGGAAACTCTTGCGTACAAGCGGCAGGGAAACTCAAGGGGAACAAGTCGGGCCTGTATACCCCATCAGGAAAAAGCCGTCGCTTTTTTTCCAGAAATTCCCTGACAGGGCTTCCAGCTCTCGTGAAAAAAAAAGATGCTTTCAACGCCTGAAAAGAACGGACGGGGGAAGCTTCCGAATGGAAGACGTGATCCTTGGACCGTCGCAGGGAGGATAACCTGCTGAAAGAAAAAAGGGATCTGGTCGCGTCAAAAAGAAGGGTCACGATGCGGGTGGAGTAGAGGTCCGGAAAGGGCTGGGTTTGAGCAAAGGAGCAGTAGTTAAAGACCAGACGGGGCCTGACAGGAGCCTCGCTAAAAGGCGGGAGGGTCTCCTCAGTCACCAATCCTGTGGAAAATGTGTCCAACATTGAGAACACTTAAAGGAGGAATTCTTCAAAAAGGGGGAAAAAAACGGAATCCCAAAGACACTTCGGGGGATTTTCAGGGGAGGTCCTCGGAAACCCTACGTTCAAGAACCGGATCGGTCTCAGCTCCCCCGGTATTCTGGAAGAGCTCCCTCCCGATGCAAAAAAAAATCCTCGAGAGAGGAACACCGGAGGAAACGTCTGCTCGTAGGGAATCTCCAGGTTCGGGAAAATCCGAACAACCAAAGGGGAAAAAGAGGAAGAAAAAGGCGTCGTGTGAGCTCCCGGGGGGATGTTGAGGATGAAAGGGGCTGTGTCGGCGGGGGGAGAATCAGAATCAAGTGGGATCTGGAAGGGGACACTAGACCTAAGCAGCTCTCCCAAAAGGAAAATAAAAATAGAGAGGGCTCGGACCGGCAAAAAAGAAAGAGAAGGGATCCCCCGAGATCGGCAAAAAGCGACCAATCACCAGGCTGTGTCATCCTCACCAGAAAAAATCAAGAAAACCCGGGAGCCTAAAAAGGGGCGCTGTTCCTCTAGCAATGGGGGGGGAAAAGAGGCGAACTGGAGATCGTGCCAAAACGACGTTTCCCCCAAAGCGGGCACGCAAGGGGGGGGAAGCTAGTCAACGAGACCTCGCCAAAAGACTGAACGATTCAAAAGGAGAAGCTCGGGGTGGGACAAAGACGGCAAACCTGACCCGGGGCATCGAGGACACGTTTGGGACCGTGACGCTTCGAGCAGGGGAACACATCTCCCACAACGGCGGCTGATGGAGGAGGCCTCCGTTGAGCGGAGCCCTGCGTACGGAGGGATTCTGGCGATGTGGAATGAGACTGAGAAGCGGAAAAAAGCCTCGCTTCAAAGGTCGACCTCTACCTGGCACGGCTCGTGGAAAAAAAAGACCATATAACTTCTGAAGAACAGGGTTCTGGAGGTCTTTCCCAAAGGGAAAACCCGATGATCCTTCGGAAAGTTTCGGCTAAAACCGGGAAAGGGGCCGGCAGGCGGGGTTCGCAAAAAAGGCCCCCAGGAGAACGCGCGGTCACAGCGTGGTACACACTGCCTCGGCGACCTTGGGACTTCTCCTAGAAAGAATAGCGGGGGCAAAGGGGCCTGCTTCAAGAGGGAAATCAATGAAAGGGGAAGCGTAAACTGCGTAATGCGCAAAAAAAACCAAGGGTGAAAGAGGCCTACGTACGCGCAAGGGCGTATTCCATTGTGAGAGGCTTGCTGGTACGGACACGGACTGAATGGTCCCCCCGGAATTATCCTTTACTTTGGGGGGCGATGTCCGACACGCAACCGTTCGCCACATCCAAAAAAGGGAACCCGCGCCGGCCCTCGAGGGGGTGTGTCTGCTGTGGCTGACGTAGAGTCAACGAGCTCGAGAAAGGTAGGACGAAAAGCGATGCCGAGGGGAAGGCAAATTCCCGGAGGGGGTTTGGACTCGGAGACCCTCTAGATTGCGGAAGAACTTGGGCCCGCGAGCCCTTGTCACTGTGATCTGCGGTCGCCTCGGGAAAAAAACAAACCGGCGTGCCGGACAATGGAGCGGCGGATATAATTGAAGGTGGTCACCGAATCGGAAGACCAACAAGGTAGGAAGGTGGAACGAGCAAAGAATGGTTGCCGCCGGTCTGCCCAGAGGGACACCACCTGCGCAGGGACTCGCGGCGCGGTTGGAGGAGTCTGCTTTTGAAGAGGGACCACGCTCGAGGGCGCCGGGTACGGGGGGGAAAAAAAAGTTGAGGAGGTCAGGGAAATGCGCCCGTCGCCGTCAGAAAAATTCCGCCCTCGGGAAAATGGAGGTGCAGCGAAGAAAAAATCCGTCTTCGAGGCACGAAGGGCCGGGCCTAGGGAGGCGCTGCAGAGTTCGGGAGGGGACCCGGCCGGCTGCGACAACATTGGAAAAGGAGGGGGAAAGGAAAGTCACCTCCGTCAGCCGAAGGGGAGTACCTCGAGAGAAGCCGGTATCGAACGTCCTTTGGCGCATCGGATGGACAAAGGACGGTCCAAATCTACGATCGTCAACCCGGCCAGAAAAAGACAAGCCCTGGCACTTTGCCCGGTCAACACTCCCGATGAAATGGGTCAAAAGAGGGGGTCTTCCCTGAAAACCCCTCGAGGCAACTGGGGAAAAAAAAGAAGGGAAGGTGGGCACATCCAGCACCGAGGAGGGGCCTGGGCGGACTGCCGCCATCGGAGCCAGAAAAAGAAGCCCTCGGGAATCACCCAGCTGCAAAAAAGCAGTACGACAGCCACCTGGAAGGAAAGACGAGTACTCGCAGGACCCGCTAACGACCTTGTGACGCGAAACCGCTATTCGGGAGGCCCGTTGTGCGATGGGGTCGTGGCATTCGCGGGAGGTCCCTATACCAAAAAAAACAGGGGAAAGGGGGGGAAGGGGCGTTTCACTTAACAAGGACGGGTTCACACAAAACACTCCATCCATGCCGGGGGGCGCCGTCGGACGCTGGAATAAAGGGTTCGGGGGGTGATGTGCTTCGAAGAAAGAACCGACGTGGAGTTTGGCGAACGATAGGGGGTCGCTGGAAACACCCTCGAGGTTTCCAGGTGTGAGCTGGCGGGAAGAGGACAGATAGAAAGCAGACAGACAGGACTATGTCGAGAACGATAGAAAAAAATCTGGAGTGGGGGTGTCGAGCACGAGGGGGGTGCTTGCAAGCCCGGGCGGGGGTCAAACACGCTTGCCGCTAAAAAGGAAATCAGAGGTGTCCTGAACGTGTTTTGAGAAGGGCTTTGATCGTGGGACGACAGGCGGGGAGAGGGTCTCCACGAAGTAGGGGGGAGGGCCCACTACGGCCGATCCAACGACAAGGGGGAGCCCCCACTCACAGTGGGAAGGTGGAGCGTCGCAAGTGTTGGTCAAAATCAAAAGAGGGTTTCAGCCTCCCAGCCAGGGGGGGGGGGAAGCCCTGCCAACGGAGATCCGTGTTTTTTTTCAGAAAAGATGGTTTTGGACCCGACACCAAAACTGGACAGAGGAGGAGAGGCCGAACTGTTTCCAGGAGCCAGAGGAATAGAAAACGAACCACCAGGGACCACGATTGATCAGGGGGAACCAACCGGTCCGTTTCGATCCACTTTCGGACTAGCAAGGGGGAAAGTCCCCCGCTATCTCCTCAGAGACGGAGAGGAGGAAGAGGAGAAAAGAAAAATCTGCTCGCCATGGGAAAAAAGGGGGGGTTGGGCCATCGCAGGGGGTACACACGGGGAGGAAAACATCGTGGGTCCTGTGTTCCGGGGAAGATCCTCTGGCTCGCCAAAAGAAGAAAGCCATCAACGTACGGGAGGTCCACAACACAGCCGGCCCTGAAAAAACTGCTGAAACGACCACAGGAAAGGTGCCGAGTCATCGGGGGAAAAAAACCGCGGACGCACCAGGCGGGGGAAAACCGATGGGCCTGACAAGGTCGACGCAAAAGACCTGTGTGTGGAAATCATCGACGGGCCCCTTTTCGAGGCCTCGAGCCGTCGCTGCACGAGTCAAAAGACCTGGTCCTCATAACCGCCGTGTGGGAAAAGCTCCAAACCCGAGGAAAGGGATAACACGTCCGGAACAAAGAGGGAACGGAGGGGACTGCCCGTGCTAGGAGACAACAACCTGTTTAACCGACAAGCCGAAGGGGGAAAAAAAGAAAAAAAGGATGTAATGGGGTCAGAGGGGGGGTCGACATCGTCCAGGGGAAGAAAAGGGCTTTCTCTAAGCGGTAAGGCGTCGGGAGCAAAGGAAAAGAGGACGAACCTCGAGGGAGGTGCAAAACAACGGGGGACGTCCGGAAAAAAAGCCGGGAAATCCAGGCGAGCCCACACAGCACATAAGGAAAACCGGAAAGCAGTCCGGGAAACTCGGGGCCCGCCTGCAAGTGAACGGAAGGGCCTGATGGCAGGGTTTCCACCCCAAAAGGAGACGTCCAGTGGAACGAAAGGAAGGCCCCTTCGGGACGTCAGCGAAACTGGGCACGCTGGATGATTAAAACATCGCCAAAGGGTCTCCGCCCTATCCGGGGGAAGGTCCGTCCGTTAGCGCCCGTCGGAGGGGGTAAAAAAAAGATCCACTCGTTAAGGACTGTCCGTAAGGAGCGTTGCAGCTTCCGCCACAAAAACGAGACTGGACGATCTGAGACCGATGGGGGGTCCGTCACCCGAGAGGGAAAAGAGGTTTGCACCTTCCCAAACGTCCCTCCCGACAGACAGTCGGAGAGTGGAACTGTAAGGAAGACTTCAGGACAGTAATCTTATTGAAAGGAAGTCAAAATCTACCGGACCACACTCTCTTGCAAAAAAAAGTCGGGGAAAAAAGGGGAACCCTTGGGGGGCGTTTTCCATCCCTCCTATCAAACGAGGGATACTAAAGGGGGGATCCTATTCCAGGGAGTTACTCCACCAATGGTCTTCTTCCCCTCGGAAAAGGGGTGCGTTGACCGGACATTGAGGCATCCCCTAGGAGGCGGCAAAGCGGGAGTAAAAGAACTCTTCAGGGGTCCAATCGGGAGGCGTTCCCGTTTCCAAGGGAAGTCTGGGCGCCATAGAAAGCGTGGGAAAAAAAGCACCCTAATAGAGGACTTGAAATCAAGAAACTCTACGAACGACCTCTCACTGTTTCAAAGTTCTCAAGGGATCTTACTGAAAAAAACACCAAGAAAAGCCTTACGGGAACGTTCAAGGAGGCTCCTTAGGAAAAGATCGGAGACTGTCGCAAGTCCTTTGTCCTTAAAGGGGGGGGGGGGCGTCTCTGAAAACCCCAGCATGTCCAAGGGGACGGAGGTGTGCTTCGGTCGAACTGGTTCCGGAGAAGAAGGCACAAATCCACACTATTCGGGGGGGGGCTCGAGGAAAGAAAAAAGCGCGCCTCCCAGGTGAGGGGAGGAAAAAAGAACGTTCCCTTGGGTGCTTTCTGAGAAAAAAAGTTCACTGAACTATTTCAAAAAAAACGTGCCCTTCAAAACCAAAAAACTTGGAAAAAAAAAAAATGAACTAATTTATAGAAGGGAGTAAGAAGTCCCACCCTCCAGAAAAAGCCTTTGCGCCCGCCCGGCAAAGAGATCGGTTTCGACTGGACACTCGTGATTAGGAAACTCGTAAGCAAGTCGACAGTAAAAAAAAGAGTCCCTTCTTCGGGGGAGGATTCAACGGCAGGTTGAGGAAAAATCGACCCAGAACACAATCCCCCAGGATCAGGGGGCGTCGCAGAAAAGCGCAGGGAGAGAACATCTCGGCAAGACATGCAAGGCGTCCCTGAGGCAGGGGTTCTGCGTTGAGGAGGAAACCAGAAACCTCCCTTTTTTGGGGAATGTAACGCAGTACGTCAGAAAAAGAGGGGGCGCCTGCGCGTGGGGGGGTCGTGGGGAAAGATGGTCTTCATGATGGGGGGAGCCAGCGGGGCCCGACAAAAAAAAAAGGGAATTGACTGCCGGAACTTCGTTCGGGGGCGAGCCCTCGGAATGCCGGGGGACGTCACAAAAGGGGACTCCGAAGGCTCAGGGGTCGGGAGAAAAAAAAAGAAAAACCTCAGGATAAGTATTCCCCCAGGATCCCAAGCAGAGGCCTGAGGTACACTCTCGTCGAGGGGGGCTCAAGAAGTACGAAGGATCTGTCGAGTCGCCCTTTGAAAAAAGGGTTCGACCGCCCAGTGAGGGAAAAATGTCGGCTGGGGGAAGGCGGACGCCCACGAGCAGGGGTCATCACATAAAAAAGCCCACCGTCCAGGGGAAACGCAGCTCGCCTCACTGCCGAATGGACCCCCCCCAACAGGAGGGGAGTAAAAAATGGAGACTCAGCTCGCCGGGGGGGGGTCCAACGTGCAGAAAAAAAGAAATCGTCCAAAGGGGAACAGAGCCCACGTTGGAACCTCAGGGGGGGGGGGCTTGATGGAAAATCTGCGGGCAAGGTCAAAAAAAGAGCTTGCTCACGAAAAAAGTCGTCCTCAAGAAAGGGGGGCTTCTTGACCTCACCTCATTCTGGGAAAACCACCGTGGGGCGATTCATCTCTGATCGGCGGACCCATCCAAAAAAATCACTAAAAAGTGTTTTCGGAGACCGGATAAGCCCACTAAATGGAACGGGTCAATGCTTCGTGGGTACCAAGACGGGGTGTTTGGGGGTGGGGAGGGGCAAAACCGGGTGGCTTGGGGGTGCCCAAGGTCGTGATCTGGAGGAACCGAGATCACATAGGAAAAAGAAGAAAGAGGGTGTCTCTGAGAACGATCCCCGAGATAAAGCCGGACAGAGGGGGCCTCACCAAAAAAAAAAAGCGCAAAGAAAAGAAAAAGACCCACGACTGCATTGAAGAGAAGTCTATTCACTGGGGTGCTGGGGGGAGGCTGGGGCGGATCCCGAAGGGGGTCACCTGAAGAGAGGGGGTTGGTGGCAGCAGTTCAAAAGAAAAAATCGACTGACCGCACCGGGGTCGCAGGGGGGAGGAAAAAGAATGGGTTCGCCCCACGAGAAAAAATGCGAGACCGACCGAAAGCACCATCGAGTACAGTGGGAAAAAAAGGAACGCGTGAACTACTCGAACTCTGGAAAGGGGGGGAGCCGTTGGTACACATTCCGCCACCGGAGGGGGAATTCGCGGCAAAATTGACTCGCGCGCGTAAATGGGTTAAGGGCAGTTCCTTTCAAGAAAGGGGGGACGATGTGGATGGGGACCCATCGGCCTGATACAAAAAACCAGCCTACTGGGAGTAACTGGGGGGCTAACCCTCCGAGCTAAAAAACTTCTAAGAAGAATTCCCTTGAGGGTTTGGGTGGGGGGGTTCTTCAACCGGGGGAGTCCCTCTTCGAAAGGCCGTTCGAGAAAAGTTCGGCGCCCCCGTCCGGCAAGATAAAGGCGGTTAGGGGGACCGAGAGCGAAGGGGAGCCCGCCTCCGAGAAAGGGACACGCATTTTTACTAAAAAAAGGAAAAAAAGCCGATCCCGCCCTGGAGGGCTATTCCTTCAACGCAGGGGACGAAGAAAAGAGCGGGCCTGGGAGACATTGAAGACCATCCGAGCACGCCAAGCGCAGGCCTCAGTGCGAAGGAATGCGAAGGCGAGGTCGCGCGCACGAACGAAAAAGGAACCATGGCGCGAGAGACTATGGGGAAGGGATGCATGGGTGAGCAAAAGGGTTTCTGGCGGGGAAGGCGACTGCGAATGGCAAAGCCCTCGTACGGGAAGAAGCCTGGGGGAAGGGTCGGTGGTCGGGGGGGGAGGGGAAGCACTGCTCCATTGAACCAAAATCGCCGCGGCCAAAGTCGAGGTGTGGTGGAAAAAGGATCGCTGGGAAATAAAGGAATCACTCACGAAAGCCGGAAAAGACCGACTAAGCGCTGAAAAAGAAAAAAAAAAAGGCCCGTCTGACGGACTGGAAGGGGAACGCTGATCGGGGAGAGGGGGGCTTCCGGCGACTGGATGGGCCCCGTGGAAACACGGTGTGATCCTGAAAGAGAAGGACGGGCTCTGACCACTGCAACCCGTGGCTGACGGGGGGTCGACCGAACAATGTAGAAAAGGACCATGTGTCACGCGGGATTGAATCCGCAGCGGAGCCCACCTTCCAAAAGGGGGCAACCTTTGGAAGATGATGGTTTGCCGTGAGAAAAAAAGACTTCCTGGCTCCAGGGGGAACCACGAACCTGCGAAGGCGGGCGCGGTGGGGACCCGGAAAGAGAGGTTGAGGAGTCCTTCGTTGGGAGAAAAGATCCACGCCGAGGGGGGAATGTACCCGTTGAGGGGGGAATGAACGGCCGGAAGGGAACGTCAGCGACGGACCCAGGGGGGGGACCCACGCGCCTATGAAAAAAGAGAGGCACGGACGCCCGGGGGGAGAGGGAGCTGCAGAAGTTCGTGAACCTCGGAGGAAGCCGGCGCTCCTTGCCCTGAAAGAAGACGCCGTCAGCGATGAAGAGGAGGAGGGGATTATCCGGGAAAAAAAAGGGGAGCTTTTCGCCGTGGAATGCCGGGAGGGTTTACCAACTCGGGGGGGAAGAAAATGGACACCTCTGCCGGTAGAAGATCTGTTCTGGGACCATGAGGGAAAAAAACTGGTCGAACTTTTTGCCGGGGAGGGTCACTCCGATTAAAGAGGGCCTTTCCCGGGACCACCCTCTGGCCCTAAACCACTGGGTCAGGGTAGTGCCTTCAGAAGAAGCAACATCTGCAAAAGGGGGCCTGTCCGGAAAGGGCGGGAGCAAGATGAGGAAGGCCTCTTCGCGATAAAAAAAACCAAATCTGAAAGCAGTACGACCAGGGGGAAAAAAAAGGGTGGATCGGCGAGTAGCCGCGCCAGAAACCGTCCTCTAACGAAAGAAAGCCCGAACTAGGATGCTCGTCCGGGGGAAATCCTAAACAAGTTGTAGGGGGGTGCATTCGAGGGGGGCAGAAAAGCCGGGGGGCGTTTCAAGAGCAAGGCTTGCGGGGGGGTGGGCAAAACCGGCCACGAATGAAAAAAGGGGAAACACGTACAGCAGCGGGAGGGGGACCTTGCTCCGGTGTGCTCCGAGCATGAAAAGGGAATCTGCTCTTGGCGGGGGGAAACGATTTTTCCCGCTGCAGAGGTTTCGTCGCCACGGGGGGGGGGGGGGATCCCGAACGACCCGGGAAACAAATATAAAGACAGGCCTGTCGATCATGCAGGGGGGAGGGGAGGAGAGCACCACCCATCTGGAGGGAAAGAGGCGAGCACTCTGCCAGGAGAAAGCCTTCGGCGAAGGTGAGGCGGGAAAATACTGCCTTGGCCGTACACAAGGGGGCCGACGTTTTCTCCGGAAAAGGTCCCCCGCACCATGAGCGAAAGGCAGAGGAAGGTCCGCCACGAGGATGAGAGAGGTCTGGGGGGAAGAAAAGGGCATCTACGCGGAAAAGAAAGAAACGCCCGTGATGATGGGGGGTTTCTTTTGGGAAAGCAAGGGTTGTCCATTCACAGTCGGGGGAGGGCCTCCCAGCCTGTGTGCGTCAAAGGGGCACACGATGACCTCGCGTGGGTCCTTGGAGGGCCCGCTGGTGGGGGAATCGTTGATGGCGGCCTGCCAGTGGGTGCCGAGGGAGTGCGGCCCCAATTGAATCGGCAAAAACCAGTACCACGATGATTCGAAAAGAAAAAAACCGATGGCCCAACCGGTCGTCGTCAAAAGTCATGTTCGGTCCCCCGCT
>Ga0179591_1307982_pt1 | contig 12711 bp, 16 predicted proteins | sample CZOMad2_1_08_16f_FD_182891 | JGI IMG/M metagenome (GOLD analysis project Ga0179591, IMG submission 182891) | Vadose zone soil fungal communities from Angelo Coast Range Reserve, California, USA - CZOMad2_1_08_16fungal (PacBio error correction) | ecosystem: Environmental > Terrestrial > Soil >...
ATAGGCCTAACTGGTAGCTGTTTTAATAGATTCAGCTTTCTCTGTCTTTTTTTGGTTTGTAGGAAAGGAAGATGTCTTCTAGGGGGGTGTAGGTTTTAAACCATCGAACGGTAATTATCATCGTGTAAAGAGGGAATAGAAAAATATGGGGGGGTTCCTAAAAAGGGAATAGGAGGAAAACTTGAGATAGAGATTTGGCTGAAGAAGAAAAGGGGAAACATCCAATGTCAAGGGTCCTTCGCAGACCGAAGTGAGTCAACGTTGGTCGGCTTCTAGTGCCGGTGGGAAAAAAAGAGAGGGGGGGCAAGAGCTTGTTCTTTCAAATGCGCAAAGAAGGAAAGGAAACGAACAGATGAAAATCTATCAGAGAACGACGTTACTATAAGAGCACTCTGATCTGAGGACGCCCACCCCGAGACCACCGGTAAGGTCCCAAAAGGCCGAATAGAGCTCCATCAGGCGTCGTCGCCCAGAGGAAATATCCCTTTTCAAAAAGGGGTCTCTTCTGGGAGGAGAGCGGGATAAAATCAGGGGTTCATCCTTTGAGTCTTGCTTAAGGACTAAGAGGAGATATGGGGGGGGGGGCGGGTATTAACCATAGATCCATCGGAAGAGGGGAAAGAAGGAGGGAGACCAAAACCATGCAGAGTTGGACGGAGAGAAAAGTGCTAGGCAATTAATGTTAGAAAAAGAAAGAAAAACGAGAAGGTACAGAGGACGCAGGTGGGGGGGGGGGGGAAGGTACCTCTACTACTTTGTTTTTGGAAAGGGAAAACAATGGGCCCAAAGAACCTCTCTCGGACGTGAATTCGAGGGGAATTGAGGCTTTTAAGGTTCAAGGAAAAGAATCTCAGTAGAGGAAAGTTGCCTGACCTATTTGAATTGTTTTTGATTCACGAGGAGGATTTATCAAGAAACGATTTTTAGGGCCGAAACAATTAGAGACGGAAAAAAAGGGGGGGGCGCACATGATTATATTGGTGCTACAGGAAAGAAGGAAAATGATGGGTAGAATCAGACGGACTCTCAGAAAAACTGTTTCATCGAAAAACAGAACGGGTCTCCCTTACTCACATGGAGCGGGAGGGGGGCCTGAGTGGTGAAAGAACACATCATGGGGGAATGGGGTCTCACACCCCGGAAAAGAGAGATATGGTCCCAAAAGGAGAGGCTTCTCAATGAAACAAAAGAACTATTAAGGAGTATGAAGTCTGCGGAATCTGTAAGGAAGAGGGGGACAACCATAGACATGGGAAAAAACATACTAAAGTTCGAGGAGACGGGGGGCATCCTTAGGGGAAGCAATTCAAGACTAAATAATGCGCAAGAATATAAGAGTCGTCAGCTAAAATTATAAAGGAAAGATTAAATAGAAGAAAGAATGTAACCGCATAGGGGGGCGATTATTTCTATGATGTTTTCGGACTGAGGTTCTATAGAACTTCACTTACCTCGCGATGAAGGGATAAGAAGATGATCTGGGGGGAAGGACATGAAGTAAGTGTATGTCGGATTAGGAGGGCTTCAAATAGACGCACAAAGTTATCGCTGGAAAATTCTTTGCTCAACGTCGTTGAAAAGGAACATTATTAAAAAGCTTTCTTTACAGAAAACTACTGAAGGGGAGACAGCTTTTCGGCCGCGGGGAATAATCCACTAGGGGGGGGACGGTCGGCGCCGGAGGAAAAAGAGGATGGAAAGCGAGGGGTAGGGAAGGAAATTGAAAGTTCTGTCTGTTCAAAATGATTGTCATCTGAACGGGGATTCAAGCAGGAATTGAGAAAGGACAGGGAAAGAGGCGGTTGGGAGGTTGGACAAAGAGGATAGACCATGAAGACGTAAAAGACTAATAGAATTCGCAGGGGAGAAATCTCGTTCCGGCGAGGGGGGGGGGAATCGGGACTTAGACTGACGAACGACTGAACTTCACGAACAGCTACGGGGGGGGAGTGTCCAAGAAGGGGGGGTGGAAAGATCTTTTTCAATGGCGGCGGGGGGTGTTAGTAAGAAAAGGAGGGGATCTCTGCTGGGGGGGGGGGGGGTAGTGGCCCGGCCACGGGGAAAGCGTTTGTGTGGGGGGGGGAGATATTTTACATAAAACGAGGGAGAGCCGTGAGCTTACTAAAGAGGGTCGTATCAGTAGACCGCTGGATATCCGACTAGAAGAGGGACGGGGATGGTTGGGGGATTATCGTTATAAGTGTTCTATAGACCTGACATGGAGGGGGGGCCGCGGTTCATGAGGAAATATTGTTATAAACAAAAAAAACAGATCATATTAAGAGATACGAGAGGTTCTACTTAATAGCAAAGGGGAAAAAAAGGTAGAGGATTTGGAAAAGAAACACCAGAGAGGTGGGGAGACTGTTGCTTGGAATAATGCCTCGTAGAAAGGAAAGGGGGGAAGGAGCTTATCTTAAAAAAAGAAAACTGGGAGTTGGTTATAAGGACGAGGGGGAAGGAATACACCCACGAGAGAGACTCTAATGGGGTAAACTTGAAAGTTTGTCGGAACCTTATCTAAAAGAACCATCGAAAAAAGAACGGCTTGGGGGGGGGGGGGGCGATTTATGGAAAGGGGTGACGGAAGGGGCTTGTCGGAGGGAGAAATTTGGGTTCCTACGATTCATGGAGTTTGGAGAGCGGGGAAGAACCCTCCGTGCTTTTACTCTTGTTGGAAGAAACTGCAATAGTGTTCTATCTTTCGGGGAAGTCCTGGAAAACGGGGGGGGGGGGGGGTCCTTCAAACCTCCAAAAAATTCTCATAGAGTCCACTTGGGAACCCCAAGGGGATGGCTACAGGGGAAAGAAAGTCTCTCTTATCACTCTTTAACATTGACTCGGGGGGGAGTGGGGGGGGGAGGATGTCGACAAGCAGAGGAAGACCCTAATACCTTATCAATAGCGTCGGACGAAAAGAAAGAAAATAAGCAGGGCCTTGGAGTGAGGTGGAGAACAATCGGAGAAAAGGGCAATTATACCCCAACGACCCTACCTTATTTGCAATTCTAGTCTGAAATTTGACCGTCATAAAAAATCCAGGCAATAGGATCGACTGGGGGAAGAGACTAGAGTGGAAAGATTGGACAGAACCGGCCGGGATAGAAGGAAAAAGGGAGCTATACAGTCGCTTCACGGGGGTAATTTGGGGGGACAGGATGACTGGGGGGACAAGCTGGCATTTTCTGGGAAGATAAAGGGAGAGGAAGTAATTACTACTAGCATCCTCATATTGGCTGGGAAAAAAAAAAGAAAAGTGGAAACCCAGTGTGTATCCTGGAGAAACTAAGGGCCTAATCAACGTCTAATAGACTCGAGGTGTAGAAGCGTCAAAGGCATGACCGTAAAGTGTAGTGGAGGATCTTCCCGGAATAGGAAAGAAAGGCTGAGACCAAGACTCATTTCATCACTAAGGTCAGGGAGGAGTAAAGGCGAAGGTGAAAAAGGAGCCGACATCTTTGAGGAATGGCGGGGTCCCAGGAGGAAGAAATCAAGGTCATCCAGATCTCGAAAAGCGGAGGAACGAAGAAAAAAGATCTGGAAGGGATGTCGTTACGGCGTGGGCCTACAAGGAGAAAAGTAGGATTATTTGCCATTCCGCCTTGTTAAAAGGAAAGAAGGGGAAAGGGGAAGTATCATGAGAGTGGAGGGGTACTGATGGCGTTAGGTAGGCAGGTCACTATCATCTAATCACCGGGGATGTCATGGGAAAATTTTGACGAAAGCGGGGAAAGGAGAAGTTCAGGGAGGGAGGGAGGGTAGCATTTACACAAACTGTTGAGGGGGAGACCACGCACTATAGAGCTAATGTCATAAATGAAGAGAGAATGATTGGAAAAAACGCAAATCAATTGCGAAAGCTTTGGGGAAAACTATCCTGGAAAATAACGCTACAGGAAAAGGAAAATCCGGGGGGGAAGGGAAGTAAAGGGTGCAGCTTATTGATGTCCAAATATGCAACTACAGAGAAATTCCGCTTGAATTAAAACATTTCCGTAAAGAGTTTGGTTATCCGGCAAAGAGAGGGTGGTACAGACTTTATTTCGTCACGAGTGATAAAGGGAGGGGGGTTCCCAAGGAGTGGAATATTTAAAGATCCTCCATGACACGAACGTGCTTAGTCGTTCTAACGTCAGGGTCGAGATTCACGGAGGGGGGTTAGCTACATTTACCATCTCCACTAGACGAAAAAAAGAGGGGAGGGTAACGGGGGGGGGGAATCAAGAATAAGGTTGAACGCAGGGAATCCCTCATGTTGGGGGGTGTAAGAGAAGGGTCCGTCGTATCTTTTTTCAGTAAAAAAACTCATGAACTTTCAAGGAGAGATGGAAAACCTGGACAGGGGTACGGAACGTAAGCGGGGGGTCTAAACGCTCTCCAAAAGAGAAAGGGAATTCATCCCACCTTCTAACGCCCAGCGGGGGAAGGCAACCAGTTCAGATCTACAGAAAAAAAGGGACTCTACGTCGGGGTAAGGGAGGGTTTCGCCGGGAAAGTCGCGTGGACCAGACACTTGGGCGAAAGGGGCGGGATTATATTGGGGGAGGGGGTTGGATGACAAAAAGGACGTGGGATGACCCGGGTGGAGTTAAATCAAAAAAGTGGAATTCATACTCAAGAGTGGATGAGATACTAAGCAAAATATTCCCCCCAAGCGAAAAGGATGGTTTCTCGGGGGTAGAGTCACCAAATTACTATTTATCCGGGGGAAGGTGATGGTAGGGAGAACGTATGTCTGGAAAGGGTTTGTGTGGGGGGGGAAAGAAGCTTTTTTAATCCTTCCCGGGGCCAGAGAATCCTCAGCAGGTTCATAGACAATCTACCCAAACACGCCTTCCAGTAATAGTCAGGGCGGGGAAGGAAGGGTACTAGGTGATTTCAGCGAGAGGATCACTGGGGACGCGGGGCCCATAGGAATTTAGAAACCGGGGACCCGACCTTGACAGGGAGGGGTACACCCCTACTATCTAGAAGGGGAAGTTTGTTCAAAGAAAAAGCCAAAAGCTTTAAGAGGGAACCGACTGAAACCTTGGGTACAGAGAGGTCTATAAACCAGCTGAAGGGGAAGGGGGGACTCAGCCCAACATCGCAAGGGGGGGGAGGCAGGAAAAGAGGGACTTATAAACTTCAAAAAGAAAGAAATCTCGTACTCAATGGGCCTGTCTCTCTACTTGGCAGAACTTGCCCCTGCACTTTGAAACCTTCGGGGGGGTGGGGGGAGGGAGCCCCTTGGCCGGCACTCAGGGAAAAGGCAAAAAATAAATTCACAGAATTCATAATCCTCTTCCCAAAGGCTACGGGTCCCAAGGGGAGGCACGCTCTTGAAACGGCGGAAATCTGCGGAGTAATTAAGGTCTGAGGAAGGAAGGGTTTCCATCATTTTTTTCTTAAGAAGGAAGGGAGGGGCCGACGAACCGAAAGCTGGTTTGCTCGGCTGGCAGAGGCTCTCCGGAAAGACTTGATGAAAAACTCCTATTCAAAGATCGTCAAGGGGGGGGGGGTTTTTTACAACGAAGAGGGGGGAGGCTGAAGTCCGGAAGGGGAGCCCAATAGATAGCCGGACAGATGCGAGGAGGAGATGCAATCAATCGCGGGTGAGGGACCTCTTATAAAGATTGGGGGGGGAGGCTGGGGGATTTGGAGGTAGCTTCATCGTGTTATTGGGGGCTATTGATGAGTTCAAATTCTCCAATCAGCGGCGAAGATGGGGTGGACTTCACGGGGATTATTTGGAGAGTCGTTAGTTTGACACGGGGACAAAGCGCTTATCTTGTTGAAAAGAGGGGGGATAGATTGGAGGAGAGGGGAGCGGTGTTTTCTTGCTCAGAAGGGAGAACGTCAGGGGGAAAGGGGGGAAAAAGCTCTAGGTGCCGGGAGGGTGTCGTCAAGGAAGTGAAATACATGATTGTATGAAGCTTGGTCTTTGGAAGGCAGCCCCAAAGGGACTAGGGACTTGCGGTAGTCCGCGCTTGCGACGTCGAAGAACATCTTGGGTGGGTCGTGGGAAAATCATATCATCAGGAGGAGTTCTTTCTGTAAGCAGGAAATCCTTGGGGTGACTGGGGTTAGGAAGAGTGGAAAACTCCCCCACTGGTGTTCTGGCATCAAAGCGTTCGGATTTATCCAGACTAAATCACAAAACATGCTGGTCTGAAAAGAAGAGGCCCTCAATGCCTATTTGCCAAGGAAGGAAAAAAAGCATGCCAGGGAAAGCGAAGGACCAAGGCCGAGCTCGGGGTGGGATGGCCCGGGGGAAAAAAGTCGTATTTGTTAACTGGGTCACAACAAAAACGAACGGTTCCGGAGATTAGAGCACGACGTCAAGGGAGGGAAAGGAGGGTGTGGTGGGGGGGGGTTTTTGGGGGGAGAAATAAGGAAGTCATGGGACGAAATAGGATCGGCGACAGGAAGGGAAGGTTACCAGAGCCGGAATTGAACCGTTTGGAACGCTAAACTTCCTTGTTTTAACCGTCTGGAAACTGAAAAAGAGAAAAAGGATAGGGCTCTCTCTCGGAGAGGAAACCGGAAAAATTGAGGAGAGACAGACCGTCATGATTTTCATTCTAGGGAAGCCTGTCAGCATAGAAGAAGAGACAGGCTTTTAACTTTCTCTTACCCAAGGGAAGAGATGAGGACAGGTGGGGGAAGAGATCAGGCATCCCGTCTGTTGGAACATCTACTAGGGCGGGGGTTTTTGGCGGGCGTCCAGACGGGAGGGGGTAATCTCTAAAGAGAGTAAGGAGGGGGTGTTTGGGTGGATCTTTTATCCTCTTCTTGTAGGGCATCAGGCTGAGGGCGAAATTGCAGCAACCTCTGGCAGGCCCAAGCGGGGGGACGGAAACTAAAGAAAAAGTCAACAGTACTACAAGGAGAAGAGAGGGCTTAGCCTCCGGGAAAGGTGTAGCCGGTAGGGACCAAGTCGTAGAGGAGGAATCATTTCTGGGACAGCGAGAGCTGTTGAAGGCAGGAAAACAAAACTAGTGAAAAGTTTAAAGTCAACGATTATCAGGAAGTGAGATGTACCATACAAAAGAGGAAGAAGACAAGATGTGGGAAAAGAAGAACACCCCCCTAGGGTAGAAGCGGGAAGAAACACGAATCGGCGGTAAGTCTCGTCAACAAAAGAAGAAGGAGGGAGTAGATTTCCTCAACATGAGCGTGTTTACTAGGGAGATGGGTCGCGACGATGGGGGGGGGGTGTTTCGTTCATATTAAAGAAGATGGGGGGATGTTTATAAAAGGGTTTAGGGGGTGTTAGCTCATCAAGGATTATCATCGGGTAGAATAGACAAGTTGGGGGGGGGGGCCTAGAATGTCAGGAGGGGAAGGGATCTCTTTTTCCGCCTGAGGAGAAGGATAAGATTGAGGACGAATCTGACAAAAAAGGGTTACAACCGAACAACCTTGAATCATGGAGGACGAGACTTTAAATGCTGGCTGGTCACTTCTCTGTCGTAGTGGAAGGGGGGGAAAAAAAAAGCAAGAAATCTTTGGAAAGGGAAAGGACCTGGGGGATTGCAATCATGCGCCCTCTCTAGAAAAAAGAAGAGATACAAGACAGAGAATACCAAATACCGGGGGATCACCAAGGGGGGAGCGTCTATTTAAACTGCAACACACGGGGAAGACAGCGAGTATCGTAACCGAAGGCGAAATAAAAGCTCCGCAATCGAAGGAGAAATGGGGTGGAGGGGGAGAAGTAGATCGCTTGAAAAAAAGGATTGGGAGGAGGAGGATCAGGAAACGTCATAAGGGTCATGAATTGAACAGGTACTCTGGAAGGACTGAATAAGAAAGAATGTCGAGGTCACATGGGGAAAAAGATCGCCCCATTGTAAATTCCGGAGGGAGCACCGTCGGGGAGAGTAATAAACACACTTGCGGCGCAGTGAAAGGGGAGCACAAAAAAAACAGAATGACATAATTGACGCGGGAGCTTGGTGCGAAGGAAAGGCTACCTCTAAAGAGGGGTTGTTGGGGAATGGGAAGACAATGTACCCAAACCTATATAGCGGTGGAGGAGGAGAATTTTCGGCTGGGGGGGGACATTACGGGATCGTCCTTTGGGAGCTCTTGAGTTGACATGGGTGTGTGGTTACCTAGGGGGGGGGTAAGAATATTTTTAGTCCGAAACCCCCAGGGGGGGGGTTACGGAGAATCAAAAAGGGGAAAAAAGAGACACTTAGATGGGGGGGGGGTAAAAGGAAGCTGTAGATGATGCTTATAGGGGAGGACCGTACACCACATAAAATAAAGCCGAGAACGAAAGGAAGCTTGATAACTTCCAGAAATTTGGGTGGGGATTGTGGTGGGAGGTGGGGATATCTTCCTACGTTTATTGGGGGGTTAAGGGGGGGAAGGTAGAGAGGGCGTCCTAAAGAGGAGCTTGGGCGATGCTCCAGAGAGGGGGGGAGAAAAAAAATCAACAAACGAGAGAAAATGAAATGGGAACGACTCCGGGTAGAGGGACCCGAGCTAAGCTCCCAGCTGAAAGGGTAACGAACAGATACAGATTCAAAAGGACTATATGTCTGCGTAAGTGAGGGGGGAAGAAGCTTTTATACCCATTAGTTGGGGGGGGGACCAAGAGAACTGGAGAACCCCCCTATCGAGATACACTGTCCAAAAGAGAGCTAGACCATGATAACGGGCTGAAAGTAGAGTCTTTAGTAGAGGCGAGGGAAGTCTATTCTTTTTCTAAGGAGAAAGCGAGGTCTCAAGGGATGGAAGTAAGGGGGACCTCGTTGCGACTTACAATCGCTGGATAAGAGCAACCTGTGATTCGCTATCAGGGGGGCAGAAGAAAAGTCATTTTATCTCTTCATCGCTCTAGAAGGAGGGAAGTTAAACAATTAATGACAAGAAAATTAACTCAACGACCGCTGGGATCAGAAAATATTTTCCTCCGCGGCGAAGAGCTTCCTCCACAGTGGACGCGAGGAAAAAGGAAGTGGCTTTCGAGGAGGGGGGAGGAGTCTGTCTGCTGGAAAGACTGAGTGAGAGAAAGAGAAAGAAGGGAATGTTGGTTGTGGGGGGGTGGGGGGTGGGTGGGCTCAGCAAAAGAAGGATAAGGAAAGGAAAGACAGGAAGGACACTAGGAAAGGAAATTGTTACGTTACGGCGAAGAAGATGGAGATACCGCTTGTTTTTGCTAAACATGGCGGTTGGCGAGGGGGGGACTTGGACCCGGAATGGGAAGGAAGTACGTGCCGTAATCTACAAAAACTCAATGGAGGGAGCCAGTTGGGGACGCCTTTTCTTTCCAGGAGAGGAGGGGGTTAAGGGGGTGGGCAGGACGGTAGATCAGTCCTTTTTGTGGCGGGGGAAAATAAAAAGGAGCCATGAGGGGGGTTCTTTATAGAAGGGGGGAAAGGGGACCGAGTCCTGGGGAAGCTGAGGGGGCCGCTATCGTTCAGGGTAAATTCCGAAAGCTATGGTCCGAAATGACGGGCATGGAGGAAGAAATTTTTTCTATACCCTTACATGAGGAGGGGAAAACACCCCCCCCCAAAAAGGAGGGGGAAAAAAAGCCAACTTGTCTGATCACAAAAAGACAAGATCATATTCAGAAAGGCATCGAGCAAAAGGAATTAAATCTGGGGGTTACACATAAAATCAAGAGAGGGGGCTTCTTTGGGGAAGGTATATGGGGGTCGTAATAATGCGTCAGGAAAACTAAAAAGGAGAATTTTTCCACAGTCAAGGGAGGAAATCCAGGGGGGTTGATCGGGCTTTGGCACAACACTCACAAAATATACTAATCAGTTGTCAACTTATCCAAAGGCCTGGGAAAGGGGAACCTGCCTTCTCACCATCAGGGAAAAAAAAAAGAACTGGGAACTTCAGGAAGGAGTGGGTTTAAGGTGGGGATCATGGTTTACCTGCAAAGAAGTATTGTTCAGGGACCTTCTGATTCATTGGGGGGGGGGTGGAGATCTTTAATTAAACCCGCCTTGAGCCGGGGTAAGGAGAAACCTTTGGAACAGATGAAAGATATCTTATCTTTTGGGGAACTGACGATAGTTATGTGGGTTATAAAGCCTATCCGAGAAGATTCTAAATATTCGCACTTTCCAACAATGGAGCTAGGGGGAGGGAAGGAGAGAGAAAGTCGACACGGAAGGTATGTGGGAATTATACATTGGTCCTGCTACCGGTCAGAAGACCATAAGGAACTTACAATAGCCGTCTATAATGAAAGAATCATCAAACTTGCCCGGGGGGTTAAGGGGGAAAAAATCGGAAAAAAGAGGGGCAACCAATCCATTTTTATACTACAAAGAGAAAAAAGCCTGTTTGACCAAAGTGGAAAAAAATATTACTTCATCGTTAGACAAAAGATGACGGGCATAGTCGACGAAGGACTTCTCGAAGGAGATTTAGCTGAAACTCCGAAATGGGGGAAAAGAAAGAACAGGCTGTATGGTAAATCTCTCATGTAGCTTTGGTTTGCATAGGTAAAATAAGGAGAAAAAGTTTCCTTTGGGGAACGGAGGCAGGACGTACAACTAAGACATCAAGAGTGCGATAAAATTGATCAAAAAGTCCCATTCCTTCAACGACAGAAAAAAAGTTGAAGTATCTCGAATGTTCTCTCTTCAAAGGGAGAAAAGAATTTCTGAGGAAGGTGGGCCGATCCAAGACCAGCAGTTCTACCAGGACAAAAGCCCCCAATGGGGAAACCAAAGAGAGGTAATAAAAGGGGCCTTCCAATACGGAGAGAGGGAGGGGAATGCTTTACCCCTTGGCCGTACGAAGGAAGCAGAAGAACAAAAAAAATGAGAAATCGGGGAAAAGGATGTCGTCGGGTCACTGAAGCCCTCCATTAAAACAGATGGATGGGTATTTGCAAGCTCCGAGGGGGGAAAATCCGAATTTAAAGTATTAATTTGGAGAATATGAAAAGAAAAACTATGTTCGATCGGGAAGAAAATCATACTAATTGCAGGGCCTGTTGACAGGCCGAGATCTTAAGGAAAGTGCGGGAGGTTGTAGGTTGACAAGTGAAAACTTTGGGGCTAAGTGGTATCAAAAAAGAAAAGATGGGGAGGAAGGGAGGGTCCTGCAATGAAAAAGTATGCACACGCAAACGGGGTCCTAGGGGAGAACTCATCTCGAAAGGACCCAGCGAAGGAAGAAAACGGGGAGTTCCGAAGGAGGATGAAGTGGAGTTACCCGTGAAAGGGAGGATGTCCAAAAAGGCCCTGATCATAATAATGGGTCGTTCCTCGGGGTAAATCAGGTTTAAGTATTACTTTCAACTCGCCAAGAAGGAAAAAAAAAGGGATGGAAAGAAAAGGTCTTCCTGGTAGTAATACGGGGATGGGTCTCTTAAAGATTGTGGAGATGCACTATACCAATCATACGTCGTGGGTAGGAGATTCCTTCTCTTCCACGAAGTGGGGGTTCTAGTCTTGAGGGGGCGGGGAGCGCAAGATAGGGAGGAATACGAATCCCCAAGGCAATTTTAAATGAAGTGAAACTCTAACCTCCCTCAGGGGGGGGGGAAAGTGAAAATATTGAGATTTTTCTCGAGAGGTAACAAAATATCGTCAGGGTACTCTAACATTGGATGGGGGGGGGAAAGTCATTTAACCTGAATTCTTTTTCTACTGGGGAACCGGAACAAAAAAAACACGTTCGTAAAGAGCAAAGACGAACTCCAGCTGGAGAAAACAGGGAGGAAATAAGCACCTGAAAGTTTAGCCGTCTGCAGGCGCAAGTGGGGGAACTTTGGGAAAGACCACACCTCCGGGGTGGGTGTTGTTGGTTGGGGTGGGGGGGGGGGGGGGGGGGGAGGGGGGGGGGGGGGGGGGGGGGGGGGGGGGGGGGGTGGGTGGGGGGAGTACTTTTCCAATGAGGAAGGGTTGGTTGGGGGAGGGTGGAGCCACCTCGGAAGAAAATCCCCGGTTTGCTTAATGATCGGAGAGGTTCTCAAGAGAGAAAAAGAGATCATTCGCTCCACCACAAAAAAAGAGTACTCCCACATCAGATGGGGGAGAGGGAGATGAGAACACCTGACGGGGAAATATGCTTTGCTTGTATTCATAGAATCGTATTTCTTTAAATTATTCAGGGGGGTGATCTGGAAAGGGTGGGTCATTCCTCCTTCGTCCTAGCGGAAAAAAAATGGTGTGTGGGATCGGAAAAGATCTGGCACCTCAGAGATCCCCGACGTTCAACAGAAGGCGGAAGATTTCGCGGTCGGACGAGAACCTCTTGCTGTCAGCGGGCACGAGCGCTGATTTCAAAGATTCTTGGACCCGAACAACCGAGGTCCGGTGGTTGCTCCAACAACCCCCCGAAGAAGAGAGAAAGACTGACCCAATAAAACAAGGCCGCAAAGAGAACCAGAGCGTCACCCTTGGACAAGTGGACTTTCGAGGGAACGGAATCTTCGTTAGGCTCTCCAACCTCGCACTGGGGGAAAAGGAAGTTTCGCAAAAAAAAAAACGAAAAACCGTATCGTACGACCTTTCATTCTCGAAGACGTGACACAACTCACCTGCAGGATTGGGCGGACGAGATTCTGGGTGCGGCATCCCGTTGTAAGGTCCGGGACCGCAGAGTGGGGAAATGAACTAAGATCCTCCTCCTTCTCGCGAGACGGGACAGATTTTTCTCTCGAAAGTAACCAGCGTGGGGAGGAAGGGGGAGCGTATTCTTACAATCTTTCGATAAAAGGGAGGATTACTTCTGAAAAATAAGGGG
>Ga0179591_1343227_pt1 | contig 12711 bp, 11 predicted proteins | sample CZOMad2_1_08_16f_FD_182891 | JGI IMG/M metagenome (GOLD analysis project Ga0179591, IMG submission 182891) | Vadose zone soil fungal communities from Angelo Coast Range Reserve, California, USA - CZOMad2_1_08_16fungal (PacBio error correction) | ecosystem: Environmental > Terrestrial > Soil >...
TCAGTTGCAAGTTCTGCTTTGCCCTAAAAGATCAAAAAAGTAACTCTTGCAGGGACGGGAAGTGCAAGAACGGGTGGCTTGAGCCAGGCGAGGGATGGTGTCGAGGAGTCCCGTTCCTGATGGCGTCAGCGCAACAAAAACAAAAAAAGATGAGGAGAAACTAGAGAGACAGAGGAATCTAAGCACAAAAAACTCTCAAAATAAAGCCGAGTAACCAGAGAGGTAAAAAAAGAACAACGAGAGCATGGCGGCGGAAGGGGGGGGACCACGAACTCTCTTTTGAACACGTGCCGAGAGGGGGAGAAAGAGAGTAAAGATGATCATCTCCAAAGACAATTGAGGGAGATTCCTCGGGGGGTGGACTGAGTTCCGGCGCTCACTACCTACCTGGGGTAGGATGAAGAGTTAGTACTGCGATGCCTTCCTACATGTGAGTTCTTTGAGCGATGGAGGGGGGAGACTTCCCGGAACGTCCTCTGTTAACAGGGTCGTGTAATTTTCCTCTCCGGAACAGAAAGCACTTCAAAATTACCGAAAGGTAGAAAAGAAACCGCAGGGTCATGATAGGGGTGGGCAGGGGGGAAAGGGGACCTTCAGCTTCCGTTTCAAATAAGACGAAGACGGAAGGGTTGAGAGGGGAATTTTTCGGGAAGGGGTTTTATGTATCTTCGCGGATACTAAAACTACCTTCACCCAAGATCCCTGCTACTAGGGCCAGCGTTCAAACGCGGTAGTGTGGGGAGAAAGGGGGGGGGGGGAATTTCACAACCCTCGGGGAAAGTGGGGACTTGGATAAATGAGGATCACGGGGATCCCAGAGGGTCGTGTTAGGGCTAAAGTAATCCTAGTATTCCATGAAGCCACCGAGGAGAGCGAGGGGGTTCCTTCCTTGCCGGCGGTCCGTGGTGGGGCATGAGAGGGGGGGGGGGTTTCGCCATACGCGAGAAAAAAAACTTCGGTCCGGAAAGTCACTGAAGTGGGAAGAAGGGGAGCTAGGCTTCTTTTGCAACAGCGATCTCTCCCCACAAGAGGGGAGCTAGTTTACTTTAAATCATTCGCGACCAAAACCCTGAGTCAAACCATGTGACAGAAGAAAGATCAAGCGTTCTACACGAACGGTGCTTCTCTAACTACGCAAAGCAAACCTGGGGACTTCAATGGACCAACGCCTGCATAAGCAGGAAACCGATCAGATGCGCAATCGACTTTTCGAACGTACGAACGAGTCTTTTAGGTTCATAGACTTGTGATCAATCGAATTAGGGTTCTAACCCGCACGAAAAATTCCTTTCACACGGGGAAAAGGGGGTTTTGTTAGCCTCTTCGTCATTAGGTGGGAGAAATGAAGAGATACTTGATCCACTATGTCTCAAGCTGAGTCACCGCGGAACAGGGAAAAAGGCACCCACGCTGGCACTTTCTTCTGATCCGTCAGTTAAGTGAGGTAACTTCTGAAGAGTTAACCCCTTACAAGAAGTCAAAGGTATAGAAAAACAGGTTGACCTCACCAGCCGTGCATTGGGGCACCGAAAACGTGTCGAGGGGCTGAACAGTTCAGAGAGGGGCTTTCCTGCGACGGGTCGGGCTCTAGAAGGGAAGGAGGGAATGTACATACCTCTCGCGGGGGGGCACAGGAAACATTTGTTTACACGTCCGGGATGAAAAAGGGCGCAAATACGTTAAAGGAGGGCAAATTTTCCATCGGGGGGCCAAAAAAAAAGAAGGGAGAAAAAGGACAGAACTAGCCCCCTGCTACTGGAGTTTGTCCACAACGTCACTCTTTCTGGGAAGGTTTCAAGACGTGTTGAAGGGGACGAAACTCGGTCACTGCCAACTTCGAAAGAAAGGGGGAAGAAGAGATGCAGTCTCGATGTCGACAGTCCGTGTGGCGTATCGGAGGGTCATTGTGGCTGCGCCGAACGAGATATCGGGGGCTGACATAGCGTTAACCCAACTTACTGAGAGGACATAGGAGAGCGACCGAAGCAAGATCCCCACGTTATAAGAACCGTAGCAAAACGAATTTCGGGGAAACTGGCGTAGATTAGAAAGCGTATTCACTTTCCTTTGCACTAGGGCGAACGGAAGGAACATCCTTGAAGCGAAACGCCCCAAGAAAGAAGAGGGTGTGGGTAAAAGAAAATAGAAGGGGGGGGGATCACGAGGGTTCTCCTTGGGGTACGGAAGGGAAAAGGTTTCCAGGGTGTAGGGAACTTCTGGAAAATCCAAACCTTCAAAGTATCACTCGGATGGCGGAAGAGGGCCTAGCCATTTCTATCCCCAAGCTCAGGCCGCAAGTCGGACACGAAAGCATGAAGAAGAGGTCTAATATAAAACGCCCCACATGAGCATGGTACGAGAAACCTCTTGTGGAACACCTTAGGGGAACGGTCACCAAGGCATTGTAAAAGGTCCGGAAGAGAAATTACGGGAAAAAAAGAAGAAGAAAATGATCTTTGGTTGCAGGGGAAAGAAGGGGAAGGGGTTCGAGGCTGAAAGTCTAAGGGGAGTGGATAACGTTCGGAGTTTGGATCACAGGCCCAGCTTCACCACCAACCCGGGGTTGAAGCAGGGGGCTTTCTGTATAACTCCTATTATTTGACAAAAAAGGCTACCCTCGGCAATCGCCTCTTCATATCTGAAGATCCTTAACGTCGTAGCGTGGACAAGTAGGTAGCAGTATGAAAAGCGACGCATTACTAATTCGGAGTCAGAGACTTACTGCTACACTTGCACGGACGGACGCGGACCCACTTTCCAATAGGAGATAGCTGCTTTTCGAGAAAATATCGGAATGGAGAAAAATCTCCAGAGTCTAAGTCCTCTGGATTCCACAGAAGATAGAAGGAAAGGAGAACCTGAGTCTAAACTGTTCTACATAAATCGAAGCAAGGGACGGCGCCGCACAAGATCTGCACCAAGACTCATTCTGGACAGAAACAACAAGCGGAAATATCGACCTGAAACCGTAACGCAGGTGGATACTGTAGTAAACACGCCCCCGAAAGACCCCACTCTATCTCTCGGTGCTCGAAAAAAAGTCCAAGGTCCTTCTTAATTACCTCAGACCTGGGTCCCCTTGAGAGAGAAGAAGGAAAAAGGAAATTTTACGTTCGGGGGTACGCGGGGAAAAAAACAATAGGGTCTCGAACCTGTCACAGAACCGACCGTGGAAACGGATTTCCAAGAACCCGCTCACCTTCAGAACCCTATCAAAGGAAGGCTCTCAAACACCTAAAACGGCGCAGGGATAAAAAGAGGGAATCTTACTTTCTTAAGCAGGTCAAAAGAGAGTCACAAGCGCCACCTGGAAAAGTGTGTAGAGACTGCTCTCTAAAGGGGACAACAGCCATCAAACCCTACACACTAAAAATGGGGAAAATCTCTTCCGAAATCGAATCTTCCTTTCCCCTGCTGAGTAGATCTATCCCTAAGGTTTCCCGACAATTGCCGAATCTTCAAAACCTCTAAGTAGGAGAGACGGGGGACCGTCCCTGTCACAAAAAGGTCGCTAAAAGAACGAAAACACAATCTCCTCATTTACTAGGAATGCCTCCCGGGTGTCGTGTTACAGCAGGAGACTTTGGGCTGGTCCCATGGGTCGAAAAAAACCGAAAGGAGGATCTCAACAAAAAAAGGGAGGGAATGAAGTCACTGGGATGCAAGACGATGGAAGCCCGGGTACCCACCCTTTATCGCACCTTGTAACAAGTAGAGCAAATGGGCCTCTGTCATCGAGGAAAGCACGAGTCTGAGACGAGTAAAAGGAGGGAGTAGATCAACAACACGCTATATTACTATTAGAACGATGGGACTTTCAACCGCGATAAACGAAGGGGATCAACTACTATGAGTCTTACACTCTATACTGGGAATGACGGTGGGAGTCTCTTATGTATCACCCTTCTAAAGACAAAGTTCTTTCGAGCGCACTGGGAGGGTGTGCTGTTCCGAAGAGGAGCGCGTCAAAGTAACGCCATTCGGAAACTCAAAGATAACTTATCGGGTGGTCCACGCGGGGAAGAGGTGGAGGGGGTCCTGACGGTATTACAAAGGCCATTGGAGGGGGTCGTGGAAAGCCTCTGAACACTCACAGTGGGTGGGGGATAGTCGCTGCTACGCGTCACTGCTTAAAATAGCAAAAGAGTCTCTGCCACAGCTGGCAGTCCTGTTGAGCCGGGGACAGTTCATCCATAAGAGGGGTTTGGCCACCTATCTCTCTATTTTAGGGGAAAAGATGGTGACGGGGCGGATACCTTGGGCCGAGGTCAGTGGCCGGCACCGTGCTTCCCAATGGGGGGGAGTTGTTGAATTTTCCCAGCCTCGGGGGAGTTTTCAGTATTTTGGCGACCAACAAATCTGCCAGGGAGAAGATAGACAGGGACACGGAGAAGTTATCAAGAAGTTTCATTAGGTGGGTGATCTCGACTCTTTTTAAGATGGACAAGGATGTCCATCGTTAGAGAAACAGCAGCGAGAAAGGAAAGGTGACCATTGGGAACTCCGGCATGGTCACGGCAAAAAGGGGCGGATTCTCTAATCAACCTATTACCTGAAAGCTAAGGAAAAAGGGTCCCGACAACAGGAAGAGAGAAGTGTGGAAAAGGCGGCGTCACCTAGTAGAACCTAACAAGGTTCAGGAAGTGCTCTACTATCTGCGTTATTTGACGATAGGGTAGATGAAAAAAATGGACACGTGTCCAGAAAAAAACGCAGCGGACCGGGGGGACCACAAAGGTTGTCCGGGAATCAGGTTTTATGAAAGCTCCTAGTGATGACCGCTGTGAAAAAAAAACTGAGAAAACACAGCCGTCTTCGAGAGGAGATACTGACCACACCACTCACTTGTGGGAAAAAACGTCTTCGCAGGGGTACTTAAGGGGCCGCTTCCCTATCCTCCACAAATTCCTAAGAGGGGGGATCTACAATTGAACTGGGCAGTGGGAGGAAAAACGGACAGAAGAGGGATGGAGTCCATGGAGATTCTTTAACAGGACGGGGGCGGCTCGCTACCTTTAGGAACCTTAACAGTGGCCGAAAAAAGCTGAAGGGGACATTGGGGTCAGCCGAGCCCCGACAATGACAATTCGCTCGCCAAGTTCCGTCCGCACCAGCTACCACTGGGACCCTCTTAGCAGGAATAGGTGTGTGGTGTTCAGAAGAAAAAAAAAGTTAAAAAGGGTCGCTCGGATGAGTAAGGACGGGGTCTTACAGCGTACACTTCCCGTCGAACGCAAATATCTAATCTCTCCTTTGACGCAGAGGTAATAACCTTGACGGGGAGTTCTGCGAGAAGTGGCCGAAGACACTCCGATCTAATATCGACAAGCAACAACATATTATTTATGAATATAGATTCTCCTAACAGAGATGAGGAAAGGAGGGTGCTATCCCACTTGGAGAGGGGGAAGATCGCAAAAGGCTCTTCCAAGTAAAACGTCTTAAGGAAGAGTCGGGGGGAGGGTTCGAGCGAAGGCTCTAAATTCCCTTACTGGAAAATCAACCGAGAAAGCAACTCAAACAACGTCTTTATGGCAAAGACCCAATTATCTACACTAGTGTCCGAGGTGACATTCCACTTTCGTTTAGAGGGAGGGGGACTGGGGATCGTCATGACCGCACTGGACAAGGTCATGCCAAGATACTTGGATCTGCTAGTCACTCTTCCAGTGAGAAGCCTCCAATTCGCATTCTGGCAAATCTAGGAAAGGGCACTCATAATTCTTTTCGAAGTGAAGTGAGACCCGCACTTGAAAGGCCTGGTATCCACCGGGGACAGAGAAAGTTACACCTTATGGCCTGGGCTCCGTTCTGTAAGAGACTAACTCAGACTCGGCAACTGAAGACAGGGTGTTCAGGGAGTCTAGTGTTGCTAAGCCTTCTACAAAGGGTACGGTGATCAAGAGGAGGGGAGGGGACCAAGCCATTATGAAAATCGGAAAAAAAAAAAGAGAAGGTTAAAATCAAAATTTTTCTTTCGGGAAAAACCAGATTCGAGTTTGAAAAGCTACCCGAGAGGCACCTCCCGCTCTTGCATTAGATGACATAAGCGGCACGATGGAGTTTCAAGGTCGACTCGGTGAGGTATGCAGTTTGTCGGTCAGGGGAGAACGCAAGAGTTCAGGGTTATCGGAACCGTGTCGTGCCGCCGAGGAGCTCGGTCGCCAAATGGTCCGGTGCAGCGAGGAGGGGCAGCGACTCGAGGGAACCATCGTACAAAGGGGGTCGAGATCGCCGTGAGCAACCCAAAGAAAAATCCCTCCCTTCCCATGATCAACTTCCGAAGGGTGGCTGGTCGAGAGGGAAGAAGAGAAAGGTCATCGCGGCGGAAAAAATCAATTCGCACCAAAAGAAGGAAGCTCTTAAACCCCCACGCTGTCGGACATCCTAACAGTCAGTGTACTGGGCCAACCCCTTCCCCCTATTGACGAAAAAGGAGTCAATCTTGGCGAGAATTAACGAACTGAAGGATTTTTAACTGGATCCAGAAGGGGGGGGGTACAGAGGGGGAATCCGGAGGTCGCTTGCATAGCCTAATCTGATAACCCTCTTTTCGAAACCTGGCGAGCTGGGGGAAAAGAAAAGAAAAAGGACGGTGCCCTCGCAGGTATCCCTCAGAAGGAATCATCGGGACCAGAAGTAACCTCGAACACCACCCGTAGCGGAGAAGCGCCTGGAGGTCGGAAATTGACTGCCGTTTCCTCGAGAACTGAATCTTCCCACTAACTTGAATTGAAGAGGTCCTTCGCTTCTAAGTTTGACCACCGCGAAGGACGACACCGCCAAAGAGAAAAAATTAGGACGAGCTCCTCATCTTTAGTGGCAACAGCCTGGAAGTGGCGGTGCAACAGCTCCACGAACTATTGCAACAGAAGGGAGGAAAATGGCACAGTGTGGGGGCGTGAGTAAGAATACTTCCTCGGGGAAGGGGGAAAGTGGGAGGGACTATTCAAGCCTCTCTTCTTCAAAGTTACGCCGCCAGCGCTCGACTGGTTTTGACGGGGCGTGGACGAGGAACGGTGGGGGGGGGGGAGTGAATTTTCCTCAAGGAAGGGGATTTGGGCGCAAGAAAGTCCTCAACAACACGTTAATAGGGGAGGAAAGATAATTGCCCAGCCACAACGCCTGCCTGTGCCGAACTAACCGGTCTCACTAGTCAAGGGGGGGGAGGAAAAAAACCTAAACACTGTCGCAGGGACTGACTGGGCAGAAAAGGAGTTCACGTGTCTCACTAGGGCTTGTCCATTCTTAAGTATGACCAACGGCGCAGATGAAGGGTTCCCTCGGGTTATCGCTGAGTTGACAACTCATAGAAGAGACACCTTCCGAACCTAGTGCCATATTAGGCCTACATGGCGTGGGCAGGTCTTCTTGAGGGGGGTGGGGGAAAAACTTCAAGAGCACGTGGCATCGGACAAGGAATCGCTGTATTACTGGCATGGGTCGGGAGCGAGCACCGGAACGCAAATTCTTTCGACCTCACGGGATGAGAAAGGGGGGAGGAAGGGTCAGGACTTTGTGGGAAAGACTGAATATAGCGTTCCCGCGGGGGAGGGGTTATAATGTACAAAATGCCCCGACCGGCCATCTTAGTTTCGGGAATTGAGATCTCCACGTTCGAGAAGGGGTCGTTTATCTTTCCGTCTAAGACTACAAGGACAGCTCTGGCTAGGGGCAAGCTGCCCACAACCGTATCACCGTAAGTTTCACAGCAAAAGAGGGGGGGGGGGGACTGACGGTCCGACAATCAAGAGGCGGAAGGGTTTTCCAGGCCGTTGGTTAGGCTAATACCCTATTGAGATGCTCCCTGCGTCGGCTGGGCGGGTTGTTTTCCCCTTCCTGGCCGGAGTCAGTGCCGGGGGGAGGAAGGGGGGGGGGTTCCAAAGAGGACTGGAGAAGGGAGACTCAACTCTACAACTCTCATGTTCGCCAGGGGGAAAGTGGGAAGCGGTGTTCTGTTTCCTCAGACTAAGGGTGGACGTTTTTTCAAACCCCGAGGAGGGAGATCATGGGGGAGCGGAAAGAAGCGAGACAGCAGGCAGGTTCCCTCCTCTTACAGAACTAAACTTGGCTTAGTGGGAGGTGGCCCTACACCTTAAGAACCGAAGAATAGAAGAAAAAAAAAAAAAAAAAGGGTCGGGCGGGGGCGTAAGGGGACAACAAAGCTCTTCCTACATTTGCCGCGAGGAATAAACTGACAGTTCGGAGACTTGCTCTACTATAGGGGAGGGGAGGTTGACGATCGTGTCGCTGCACGACTCGTGTTCTAACCGACAAAACGAGGACGTCCGTTCAATCACGTGGGAGCAAAGGGGCCTCAGGGTTGGTGAAAGGGGGACAGCCGTGTCCCCTACCGGTGTAAAGAACTATCTTCGCCGACACCGAGTGATCTGCCCTGACCACTTCCACACGGTAAAAGTGTCCGTCGTGAGTCCGACAGTAAAAAAAAAAGAATGAGTTTCGCTGTAGCTCCCATCCAGAAGGTGGGCCAAACAACTAACTAAGGGGGCGAGACAACAGCCGGATGGCCGGGTCGTGTGGGAGGACATGTGAGAAACGAACAGAGGCTTGAAAGATTCGTGACGTACGAATCTTGCTCAAGGTGCAACGTTGAGGGCTCGCTCCTTGCGATTGGATCTACATTGCCGACTCGAGAGGGGCCATAAATGGTTTGGCGAGCACCGGTACAGAGTGAAAAGAACGGTCAAGGTTAAACGTGGCTCTGTCCGCCATCTGCGTAAAAGGGCCGGTTCACGGCAGAGTTTGTTCGGTGTCTCTTAAAAAAGCGATAGGTTTGGAGACGGGATGCGGGAAGGGAAAGGGTCCGACCTCTATCCAAGGCAATTCTGAAAAAATTGAACTTAGCGGTCCGACAGGTTCCATTTCTATCTTCGATCCATTTGGTCGAGAAGGGAAAGAGGATATCTTTCGAAATAGCTATAAAAAACACATTATTATTATTAAATATAATCTCCTCAAGAATATCGAGGGGAAAAGAAAAAGAAACACGGCCGCTAGGGTCATAAGCAAGGACAGGAAGGTCAGCTTCGACCAGAGGAGGTCAAAGGGCCAGTGCTCCGTTCTTACTACCGACCGGATCCCTCCCTCAGGAAAAAACGCTGGGTCGTGTAGAGGAACAAGACCAATTATTTATCACAGGGTGGAAACTGTGTAGAAAGGTGACGGAAGAGCACGGCAGAGGGGAATGTGTACGGCAGGGGCGTCATTCAAGAAAAACTAAGGTACAGAAACCTCTCCTATTCTCTGGGTCAATGTCCCTCCGAACATCTACCCGAACCTCATAGGCGGACGCACCCAGAGGAAGAACCTGATCAGAACATTCGTGTTCTAGGTCGTGACCTCACTTCCACGCAAGGGGGAGGGGCCACCATTAGTAGAGACAGCACACCTATGGGAAAAGCGCCGGCTAACATAAACAAAAACTCCCGGGATACGGTAAACCACAAAAAGGAACGGAGGGGGGGGTTGGCAGGGTCATAGAAGAGGTATTCCTCTAACCTTAGGGATCAAAGCAGTAACGAAAAAATCACACTCAAGGACTCTTACACCCACCCCCTAGGCCGTTTAACTGCCTGAGATTGAGGGGAGACACTATCGGTGGGAAAAAAAGAGAGGAAACTCCCTTAGTCTAGCAACTTCTTGAGGGCCATAAAGGACTCATGGGGCATAGGCAAGACCGTTTTTCAACTTACGACCCTCAAGTTAAAAGGAAGGAGATAGCTGCCCGAAGAAAAGGGGGCCAGGAATCTTAATCGCCCACTTTTCAAGTGCTTGCTCGCGGAGGGTCTCTCCTGGGAAAATCCAATCGTGGCGACTCGTCCACGTTGATACGAAGGAAAAACACCGGCGCTTATGCCGGAAAGGTAGCCAAACTGCTAAGGGGGGAATCAGGTCCCATCAATAGCCATCTTCAAAAAACAACATCATCTGGACCGGCTTCCCGTGAACAGAACCCAACCATCGACTGCATAGTAAGAGGAGGCTTCCGAAGAGGTACGTTCCTAAAACCAACCCCAAAAACTGAAAAGGAACACACGTATATCGGGACAAACATGCCACGCCTTTCTGAACTGTCCCTGTATCCAACCGGTGGGGGGGGCCAACTTGTTAACTGAAGAAGAAGGGTCGGGAGGGCTATTAATGATAAGGTAGAAAACCGATCACTAAAAGAAGGAAAAGACCGAAAAGTCAATTCCCTCTCCCATCGCTGCCAAGCCGTCTACGAGATAAGCGAGCCGACCTTCCCCCAAAAGAGAAGGTGCGCCGTTTCCGGTCGAAAAAGGGACTGGCAGGACTTCTCTTCACGCGGGCAAACAAAAAGACAAGAGGGAGGGAAGACTGGTCGAAGGGAAGTCAGGTCGAATGGTGCTCGCCTACGCACTCCGGAGGAAGAAAATAAAGTCAAACAGCACAAGAATGAGGATGAAAGCCCTGCGGATCTATCTCTTGGAAAAATGGAACAAGACAAGATGCCTGAAGGCAGGTAAGATCTCAGTTGTGTGGGGAAGGATGAATCATTACTCTTCTCAGAATCTGGGCGTGAAAAAAAACCTCTCTCTTCAGCCAGCTACTCGCGAAAGGTTGCGGGTGAAGCCGAGAGACTGGTTGTTCATTTCAACTTGGGGGAAGGCATAGGGGAGGGGGACGAGGCCAGACAGTTCCTGAAGATCGATAAAGGGAAACAACAACGGGAGTATAATCACTGGCTGCCGGGACACAAAAACGCCCTGGACTGTGACACCATTTTTCTCGCAAGTCTGCCGCAACACTGAGCCCGGGACGGAGGTACTGGGTCCGGAAGCGAGCAGGGGGGCAAGAGCGCTGAAACATGTAAAGAGAGGCCATATTCTTGAAGAAACAGAACAAAATTACGAAACTGATTCGTCACTAGAGGAACGCTAAAAAAGGGCTGAACGCAAAAGGACGTCAACTTCCGAGAAAAAGAGGGAGAAAATGGGTGGGAGGGGGGGAGGTCTTATTCGGTGTCACCAGGCGAAGAAAAACTCGGCTTACACTGGAGCTCTGGTAAGTGGGGACGGGCAGGGTTTGACCGGTCGTTACAGAGAACAAGGAAGGGGTTCTATATACTCTACTGAAAAAAACCCCTGAAGGAATCACGGGTGGTTATCGGCTTGCTCGTGTAGTCGAAAAAAAGGGGAGAGGGGGAAGGGGGGCTTCACCTAAGGGAAAGGACTGGGTTTCGGGAAGTCTCCTTTTCTGGATCACGTCGAAGAGAGCGGCTAATCTACGTGTCCCCCGACGCAGTAGGAGGAGAGAGATTAACACACGTGCAAAAAACCTGGGTATGGACAGTAGGGAAAAAGACTGCTGGGTTTAGATCAACAACAACTTTGGGCGGACAGAGTGGGGGGGACTTTTTTTACTGCTACAATAAAAAAAACTGAGGGGAAAGTAAAGTCCGAGCTGAGCGTTTTCAGGGGTAATTTTTAAAGACCTGCCGGGCTGTAATGTTTTTTCTCGGTATTCTTACTGAGCGCTATACCTTCCACTGGCTGTGATGTCCACTTGACGGAGAAAAGGGTGTCTTTAAAGGGGGAGGATAGACGTTGAGCTGGTCGTCCACCTGGCTTTAGAGAAAAATACCGTATCCTCACTGACGTTTCAGAATGAAACTCAAACTGTGCGGACGCTCTACGAACTACTACCTGACGAGGTTAGTAAGGGGAAAGTACAGAGCTCGGCAAGGGGGGGAACGCAACTATTTAAGTGGGGCCACGGATCCATTAACCGGGGTGCGAGAAGATTAACTGGAGATCCGCAACGATCAGATTCGCTTAACTAAAGGGTGACTAGCACTCCACGAAGGCCTGTTGCAACCTCCTGGGGTGGAAAAGGTAGGGGAAGAAATGAGTGGAGCAAAGGAGGCAGAGGGGGAAACCCTTGCCTATCTTCTCCACCAAAACGCAGCTGCCATACCACGGCGAGGGGCCGTCACTGGTCTGCGGGAGAGAAGTACGGGGGGAAGTTATTTAGAAGGGATGACAGAAGTCAGTCCACATGCTGGGGGGCGTCGAAACGTGATAAAAAAAGTTTTTGCTTAGGAGAGGAGAAGGGAGGAGTTCCTCGGCGTGCACTGTCGGAAGAGAAGCTGGAGGAGGGGGTCAAGAGACAGCCTCACTGCTAGTAATGCATGTATTGCATTAAAGAGCCCAGGACATATTCTAGGAGAGGGGACTGGTTCAAAATCGTAAGAAAAACCACTGTAAAAGGAACTCCCGGCTACTTTTTATCAAAGAAACGTTTTGAGGGGGAACTTCTTCAAGGACGTGTTCCAGTGGCACCTTAGCACGGGTAGAAAAGGAGAGTGAGAGTCTCTACAGGGAGCAGGGGTGTGTCGAAATGTCGAAGTGCGATTGCGGCAACCTGTCGTATTCGGGAGGGAGATAGCGAATAAACACGAAAAAAGGAAGGGAGGTAATAGGAAAGGGTTAACCCGTCTTCTTTTAACGCATCAAAAAACGCCGTATATACCCGCTGAAGCAGAGCGGAGAAAGCTCTTCTACGTCGCTTAAGGTGGCGTAGTCTCGTCAGGTAGAAGTGATACACTGTGGGTCCTTGAGTACGGCAAGAAACACGCAAAATCGGTCGAATCCGTTCAACATGGGAAGGGGACTTAAGTTGTAACGCAAGGACAAAAGACAATGTGAGCTCGGACTGGTGTGCTAATCT
>Ga0179591_1358468_pt1 | contig 12710 bp, 11 predicted proteins | sample CZOMad2_1_08_16f_FD_182891 | JGI IMG/M metagenome (GOLD analysis project Ga0179591, IMG submission 182891) | Vadose zone soil fungal communities from Angelo Coast Range Reserve, California, USA - CZOMad2_1_08_16fungal (PacBio error correction) | ecosystem: Environmental > Terrestrial > Soil >...
GCGCAAAAAAGCCCTGAGAATCCAGAAAAAAGACCGTGCTCTCCTGAACAAAAAAATCATCGTCCAGGCATTCAACCAGTGAAAAAATACATTTGGCTTTCTGAAAGAGATTCGGTTTGGGGGAAAAGCGGACCTTCGTCCGCAGTCGAAAGGGACCGCACACCTTTTTCTTACCTGGTCCGAAAAAAGGGGGTGTTGGGCAACGGAGATTGGCTGGCCACACCCCTACGCTCAAGGGGGATAACAAGCTCTCCGGGAGGGAAAAACGGCTCTGGACAGTGTCATACGCTGTGAAAAGAAACGTCAAGGCGAAGCGGGAGGCGAAACCTCGTCAATCCCGTGAAACTCCACGTTGTGATGGAAGGGGGGGGTAATCCTGAGAGGTTGTTGCCTGTGAGTACTCGGAAGGAAGGGAAAGTACAAGTGCGCCCAAGAAAAGAGGTTGGAGGGGGAAGGAGCGCACATCGGTGGAAATTTGTTTATAAGCACACCGAGCATAACTTACACTTCAATTCGAGACACGGTTCCCAGGCCAGGAGTAGGCTAGCCAGGGGAGGACAGGCTGTTGGGCAGTCCGATGAAAAAAGCGCCGCCTGGATAAGGAGGGCAGCCCTTCTACCAATTGGAAAGAAGATGTGTGTCGGGAAAGGATAAATAAGGTCTGCCTGCAAATAAAAGGACGAATAGACGCGTCGACTAGAAAGCCATATTGCGCTCAAAATCCGACTGGGGAACAGCTTTGCAGCATCAATACTCCTTCTAAAAGTGCAGTTCGGAGCCAAACTGGGAAAACAAAACCAAAGAATCCTTCGGAGAACCAACTCCCGAGCTGAGGAAGCAGGGGGAAAAAGAAATGGGGGACGTGGCTCGCAAACCTGATAAGGAATCCTAAGAGGGGGAGTCGCTACATCCCTTCGGCCTTCAGAAGGAAAAGAAAGAGAGAAATGGGATGGAAAAAAGGAATCTAGTGAAAAACCCTGACGTCACGGGACCGGGCCATTTCGTGGGGGGTCAGTATCTTTTAATGGGAAGAAAGGAGCAAAGGAGGGAATACGGTCCAACGGGTCTTACTAATTGTCGAAGAACTACAAGAAAGGAGGATGAGTGCCGGGGACGCATCAAATCCGGAAAGGGGTCACTAAATCGCTGCGACGTCAGGAAATATGCCGGGGGGCAACAGGCAACTACAAGGATTGCCGCACTGTTCTCCAAAAGGTCAGAGAGGGATGCATCAATGTAACACGGTGCGGGCCGGAGCACCATAACGGGGGGGGTGCATTTCGTATCGTAGCGGAAGGAGATATCGGCAGGCAGGCCGGAGGGGGATGAAGGGATGAAGATGCGATGCAAAGAATCAGGAAAAAAAGCAGGCAAGGTGTAGGCAAACGAGGTGACTCAAAAGAACCGCAAGAAGGTACGCAGTGAGGAAAATCCGGGCCAGCACAGTGGGGGGCAGGAAGAACACCTGATGACGGGAAGGGGTGGTCAGAATGGGCGCTGTGAGGGACTCAGGAACCTTGTGTTCCTCGATCAACCGTCATCGCCAAAGGGGGAAAAACGGGAAAACAGGACGGGGATGCTTGCATAATTAAAGAATGGGCAAAGAAGTGCGGTTAGTGGAAGAGGCCCGTTACCTCGAATGGGGGGGGACGCAACCTTTAGAGAAAACCGGGGGTAGACCTTCCTTGGGGGGAAAGAGGACGGCCTACGAAAGGAGGAGGAGGAGGGGAGTCGTTATCAAGAAAGTCCTCCAAATTGCGGGGCGATCGTCAGGGGCGTGAAATTACGTAAAGGGAATCTCTGTGTGGACCGCACTCGCTTTCTTAAAAGGAGACGGGTGGGAAGCTCGAACTCATCAGGGGAACGGGCTTGACTGGCGCGGAGCCTCAGGACCGAATAAGGAGATGAAGGGGGGAGGGTGGGTTGACGTCATCCCGGGGGAGAGGGAGATAAGACTTTCTCTATAGGAAGGGGATTTTGGCGAGGGAAGGGAAAGAGAAGCCTAAGATGAGACGACCCTTGAAAAGCTAGAAAACACCAGAGAAAGCACCGCACGGAGTTAATCGCGTGTGTCCCCCCGAACACAGGGGGGGGGGGGGGGGACAAAAAAAAAAAACCACTACGGCCACATCTTAAGACTAAAAAGAGGGAAGGGGGGGATAGATCTAAGTTCTTTATTATCCTAGCGAGCGCTCAAATGAAAGCCAGTGGGAATGTGGCGGTACACAAAATGCCCATCAGCCACGACAAAGGAATGAGGTGGGCAGGCATTTGTCATGCTGCCGGGAGAAGGGTTTAAAGCCAACGTTCTATCCCCATACGCAGGGGGGGGCGAGGAGACTCGATCTCCGCCTCCCACGACTTGGAGCGAGGCTATAAGAGTAATAAAGAGGATCGGACGAAGAAGTCCCAGGCCGTTGAGAGAGTGCTTCTGCCAAGAGAACTGGGGAAAAAAAGTGGTCACGAAGCTCAAGAGCTGTTCGAACAAGGCACGGAGAGATAACATCCAAAGGGGGGGGGTTTAGCTCAATCTCTTCCTAACTCAAATGATCGGTACATTCGAGTGGAAAGACGACGTCAAGGCGAAAAGGAAAAGGTGAAAACGAGTCCCCGGCCGTACAAGGGGGGAGCCGCAATCAGATGGGGCTAACTTCCGGGAACAACGGAAAGGACTGGAGTGCGAAGGGGACGGACCAGCCCGAAGGACAGCACGAGGGGCTTGACCTGATTTCGAAGGGTGCACGCATCGAAAGACACATGCACCTCTGAAACCCAGCGATCGGGGGAATATATGCCTGGCCGACCGAGAAGTCAGGCCCAGAGCGAACTGGCCCCCGCAAAAAGGGGTTTTCAATGTTTGAACGCTACATGGGGGAAAAAGCTGCAGGGGAGAGGGCAACCGGGATAAAAAAACTTTTTGGGGGGAAGTGGAAGAAAGGGGGAAAACCGTCATGTATCAGAGCCTCTCTTGGAGATAGGATGGGGCGGCGTTGGTCTCAGGAAAACTTTACAAACTGAGATTATGGGGTACGACGCTTGGGGGGCCCTAACGAGTCAACATATGCCAGAAGTGGGTCTTTTCGACAGACGGTCCTTCAGCACGAGACAGCCGGGGAACTATTCGTCCACTAGAGGAGATACAGAACCAATAATGATGGTAGGATTGACGGCTCGGGGTAAGAGGACGAAACCAAAGACTCAGTATCCACCATGTGGGGAAAAAAGGGCTACCCGATCATTGGACTTTCTTCAGATCAAGAAAAAGCCCATGCGTTAAACCTATCGGACGACGGGGACTTCTCACACATCAAAAGTGAAGTACGGTTAGCCAAGGGAAGAAGAACAAAGGTTGGAGGTAAAAAAGGAAAAAATGGGGTAAGAGGAGGAGAGCAGGGCTATGGTAGCCCGCGGTGCAGCGGGGGAGTGGACGTGCGGCAATATTGGGAAGAAGAAAGGGAGACATATATGGGGGTGGTCCAGACCGGGTCCAGTCATAACCGGGCATGACAAAAAGACTAGCCGGAAGAAGTTGCGCGAAGCAAAAAAATAAAGCAGTGAGGAAACTGCAGTTAAATAAGGAGAAAGGGTAGCCGAACAATGAGGAGGGGAGTCGATTGCGGGGCAAACAGCGGGATGATCGAAGGGAGTCGTACTTCGGGGGGCGTGGGGGCGGATAAGTCAATGATATGCGCGGAGAACAAAAACGAAAAAGGTGGGAGGCAGCGGCTAAGAAGAAGACGTCATTCACAAAGGCACTCATTAGCATGGAGGAAAGACTCTAATGATATAGAAATACAGCGTCAAAAAAAAACAACTTTGTCAACGCCAGGGAGAAAAGGAAGGTGAGGTTTTTATGCCCTTTAAATCGGCTACGGACAGTGAAACCTTTGCTCCTAAACAGGACTGGAAAATGGCTCCTGATTTTCGCTCGGGGAACTAGCGGCAGACGTGTACGACAAAGAGGGCGTTAACCGGGGAAAGCTGTTTGCGCCAAAGTGCTTCTGAAATAAAATCGGGGAAACGGGGGGGAAAAAAGAAAGGAACATTCATCTCTGCAACGTACTCCCGATCAAAAAAAAAACATTGATGGAGGAATATCTTGTGGGATACGAATGAACGAAGGGGTTTGTGGTGCGGGCGACAAGGAGATGGAACAGAATATTGGCGCGACTGGTCTCGCAGTGAAAAGCTCAACCACAACACCTATGAGGGGGGGGGGGGGGTATAATAAGAGGAAAAGTAAAGAAGCTAGAATTTATAAAAGGAAAAGGGGGAAGCAAAAACGGAAATAGCGTCGGCCTATCAAAGAGCAGACAAGGAAGGGACCGGTTTTCTGATAGGGGATTGGGGGGGAAGCATCGCGGAATCTTAAGGACAGTAAAAACGCGCCACGTTTGGGGGGTAATCGGAGCAGGTGGGGTGGGTCGAACGGTGTCAGGAGGGATGGGTCGACGAAAACTAAGCTCCGGAGAAAAAGAAAACGAGAGACCTTGGGGAGCGAAGAAATAGTTCTGCTGACTGCAAGACGGAAAGCGAACGGCGTAGAGAATACAACATCCAGACCCGGTAACCACTTGGGGGAGAGTGGTTTAATTTGGGGAGAAAATGGTACATCGGAAGGGACTTGATGACGCTGCTCTATTCCGCTAAAAAAGAAACGGCGCGGCGGAGTCATCGACATCTTGATAGGAGGGATAAAACACGGATCATTAAAACCTACCTAAAAAAGTGAACGGAGATCCCCGTTGGCCTCAGGCCAAATCTACTAAGTAAGAAATGCATGAATTGACATTCTGTGGAAAATGATATAGCTAAATCGTAAGGAGTTGGCTGCAGGGTGAGCCCAAATTTGGCCGGGCAGAAGGTCGAGCATTTGCAAGGAAAAAAGGGAAAAGGTGAAAAATCCCCCCGGGGACCAGTACTCTCAACACTCCAGAAGCAAGAGAATGCGGCAAATGTCCATCTCAAAAATGAAACTGGAAAGGGGGAAAGGGGTTCAGCCAGAGGTCCATATATTCTGAGGGATCACAGGGGGGAAAAAACTGTCTCAAACCCGTGGAAGAAGCTCTCAGCATCTTTATAGAGGGGCATACCAGAGAAGGTAGCGCGCGTAGAAGAAGTGGCCGCGCCTCAACCTGTATATTGACTGATAACTTAGTTCCTAAAAAAAAGGTAAGGAGAAACATGCCAGGAGAAAAGTGCCAAGATCCATGAGCTAATGGAACAGTGAAGGAGACTTTACTGGACAAACTGAAGCGGGCAAATTTCGTGGGTGTCCTGAATTAAGGTGAGGGGGGGGGGGAGCACAAAAACTGAATGAAGGGATGTAAGCGGGGGAAAGAAAAACAGACAAGATTAAATGAGAAAAAGACAAAGCCGCAAACCACGTTCCTGAAGAGAAATACGATGCCGGTCTTATTACACAGATGGGGGTTGGGGAAGGGCCCTGTGGGTCTCAGAGATGACAGCAGGGAAATAAAGAGTCTAAAGGAAAAATTTGGGGTAAAGCTAGATTCTCGCTGACAGGGGCATGCATAGTCCAGTGGGATTCCGCGGGGGGATGAATGTGTGTTAATGACGAAAAGGGCACTGATGTCAATTATGGTATGAGGGGCAGGCATGTGCAGTGAGCTTAAGAGCTTAAACGTTCGCACTGAAGCCTTTAGCAAGGACGCTTCTTACGATGCGGCAACCCCTTTTTCTTCACGCAACGTTACGGGTGTTACTTGGCGGACGGGAATTCGATACTAACGAAACGTGTTGTGAATCGACACCGTACAGAAAGGTAAAGCAAATCATTACACGAGGAGGAAGGTGGCGGGTGTGACTTCCTCGGGAGTACAAACGTGGACCTTCCCACACCAAATGTTCACGCAAATATAACGTGGACCGGACGAAGGGCAGGGTCTATGGAAAAGGTCGAAAGAGGAACCCCGCCAGGAAAAGGGATTCGGGAGTAGAGCCTCAAATGAGGCGGACGCTCGCAGCGCTGGAAACCCTAAGCAATGAATACCCTGAGGGGCAGACTCTGCTGTAGAAAGGACGTGGTTTGCCGAGGAGACCAGCGTTTAACTTTCTTTCGAGAGCTCCGAGTCACACGAATTCGCTAAAAAGTAAAGGCCAAAAGATTTCATTATATCAGCCGGCGAAAGCACTGACTTACCGTGGGCGCTTGGTCAGGAAGGGCAAAAACTGGAGTTCCGCGAGATAAGTGAATGGCACCTGTTCAATAGCATGTGGAAATCTCAACAAACCCCATGAGGGGGAAAAGGTCCCACCTCGGTCAATCATTAATCAATGGAGGTCGCGAATCCACGGCTGATACAAAGTGGCTCCACACTAAAAGAGGACTTCAACAGCAGGCTTAAAGCAGCAAACCGACAGTCTTATCCAAAAAAAAATTACCCCGATTCGCGCCATTGAAAAACACATGGTCGACGGTAAACCCTTGAGGCCAAGATTCGGCACAATCTCAAGTGGGTCTGAACCCATGGCACGCCCAAGGTCTACCGCACAGGGAGGGGATCAACTATAGGAGATTCAAAGAAATGATGGTATAAAGTCGACAGCAAGAAACTAACCGCGGTGTTGACTAAGTCAATGTTCCAAAAGGCTGGGGCCAGCGGGAGGCACAAGTTTGTAAACTACTCAAAACAAGCGTCAGGCTTCAAACTCAGGGAACGCAATTATACGTATGAATCATTACGCACTCTGAGGTGTGCGGTGGGGGAAACAGAGACGAATGCTCTTTCGAACCCCCGCGTGAAAATAAACTAGAGCGCGACGTATTAAAAAGTAACGAAGGCCGGTGTGGCTTCAACGGGCAAACCGGGGTGTAAGCACGCGTACCATCAACTGGGAATTCGGGCGGCCTCGGGAGAACGGGTTTGAAAAACGTTAACCGCAGCGAATGGGGCACCATTCCCATGCGATTTTCAGAGCTGCCGATGTTTCGTGTGCGAATCTGCACCTTCATCCTTAAACGGAGGGAGGGGCGCCATATCTAGAGGGGGGATGCCGGAGACCAGAGAACACATTCATCGGATGAGGAGGCACCCCTTTCAAGGCTTCTGAAAAAAAAAAAACTTCAACGTTATGAAGAAAAAAAATGTAGCAATGAAGGTCAAAAAAGAAAAAAAAAAAAAAAAAAAAAAAAACCCAAAAAAAAAAATAAAAAAAAAAAAAAAAAAAAAAGAAAAGACCGGAGAGCAAATGCCATTCTTGTGGGGGGGAGGGGAAGACGGGGGGGAGACGTTAACAGGGAAGGGTTTAGGAAAACAGAGTGGTTTCGGCGTTTGTCGCACGGGATCTCTTAGTCCTTGTAGAGAAGTGTGAGGGGGGGAATTGCCAATGTATAACACTAGATTCAAACTGGGCGTCTAAGGAGGTGGGAGGATCCGGGCCAGGCATGACTCCTTCAGCGTAATCCACTACGATTGCAACGGTCTCTCATTACCTTCATGTCGAAGAAGAGTCGGGCAAAGTAACATCCATCCCGGAGGGTTCAAGGAAGGAAGAAAAAAAAATGCAAGGGAGGGAGAAACGATGGGGAACATACCCGTATAGTCCACGATCATGGTGGGGAGGCGGGCCTATCTTCTAATTGGGGTGACTCCCATGGAAACGGTAAGATCGACGTTCTGGAAGGAGGGCCGAGTGAACTGATAATGATAGCGGAGCCACTTGGGGAAGCCGGGGTAACTGGGTAGGATCGCTGAATCCGTTCTAAACCCGTCGGAGTGGGGATGATGCGGTCCAGAAGGGAGTAGAGGCGGCCGAGGTTGATCCCGGGAGGAAACCGCTTCGACTCATAACGATGGAAAAAATCTGGAGCACTTGATCGCGCCGGCCCATGTGCGGAAAAACCAAAAAACCACAGAGTAGACAGGTGGCGGCACTTGCTTAAAAAAAAAAAAAGGATCAGCTGCCAGGAAAGGGGGGGGGTCTGGAAAACGTGGGGGGTCGACTTTGAAGTATGTATGCCGGGGCGGGGAAAAGACACGGGCCCGCCTCGGCTACTACAGCAAAGCACGCAGGACGCTGAGAAAGAAGGAATGAAAAAAGGCAAATACGATCCAGTAATGCGAACAAAGGGAACCGCAGTACACAAGAACCCCGTGGCGGACCAGGAGGGTGAACAGGTTCTTTCCGAACGGGGCAGCGGGGACTGCGGCCTTCGTCAAGGAGGTCAAGAAAATTGAATAGCACACTTTACTTTCACGCGCGCGAAAAAAAAAAGGATCTCGGAGGATCTTCCTCGAAGTCAGAAAAAAAGCTCGGATCGAAATGGAACAAACCAGAGTATTCACCCTGTGAAAGGGGAGTTCCGGGAAGCGCGGAAAGAGGGTCGACTACCTATTAAAATCCCCAAAAGAAAGGTTACTATCTACTCAATCAGAAAAACAAAAGCAGGATTTGGGCGGCAGGGGTCCACGTGCCCCCAGGTGCGGCAGGTATGTAGAAAGTGGCCTTTTAAAACTCAAATAGAACACAAACCGATAGTAAATAGAAAATGGGGGAAAAGCAGCGACAAACGCATTCGTATCCAGAAAAAGACAGGGCGCTCGCGCAAACAAAAGGGGGGACTATGTAGCTAGTACAGGGGAAAATATTTTTTAGATCTCGTGTAGGGGGGAAGGAGTTCCCGACCGCAGGGCAGACCTTGCGTGTCGTAAGGTTAATCATAACCACCACCCAAAAAAATCGAGGTGGAAAGAAACGGAAAGGGTGATTGTCACTCGAGAGAAGGGAATAAAGACAATACTGGTGATACTGGGGGTAAAGTAGTGAGATACAGGGTGCTGTCGCACGGGAAGAGGGAGGCTAACAGGGCGAAAGCTTAGACAGCAAGGGTACCACTTGGGGAGGGTGAGGGATGAGGGACGTTCCGTGGGGAGGTTGACTTTTGATACGGTTCTTCTGAAAGAGACAGCGCACTTTCAACTTCAAAGGGGGCGGATTCACGAGACATACTTTCTTTTAAAGAATAAAAGATGAAAAGGAAATTAAAAACAATGGGGACAAAGGGAATACGCCCTGAAGGATAAAATACCCGTCGATCTTTAACCCGAGGGAAAAGGGGCGAAACACGCTCGGAGGGGGCAGCTAGCCACTGGTCAATTCTCATTGGGGGGCTTCCAGAGGAATAATTTTTAAGGAGACAAAGGTGCAGGAAAACTCTGAGAAAAGAGTGCGGCCCAAGATTTCACAAAATCCTACTGGGAAAGCGGGGGCAGCCTAGAGGATCCGAAGTCAGGGAGGGGGGGCCATGGTGGAGTCTACTCATGGGCTCCGCTCTAATTATCATCTCATTGAAAAGAGGAGATGCCGACCATAACCTTCGGGGGCGTGATATTAACGCGGAAATAGTAACGCAGATTGGAAGATCGCTGGTCGCAATAACTGTGGACTTGGGGGTCCAATAGGGAGGGGGGAACATAGTCTAAAAGAGGAACGTCAAGTAGGTCAACACTCATCGATAATGGTATGGATTTCTTGAAGGGTAACGAGGGGGAGCATGAAAGCAATAAGCCGGGCATTGGGGTCCTGAGGGGGGGACAAGGAGCATTGGGTATGGAGGTCGTGTTTAGGAGCTTTTCTTAGGAAATAACAAGTATTACAACAGAAACTCCCCGAGAAGGGTAAGAAACTAGGGCGACGAGGTTGAGCAGCCGACACGCATGCGGTTCCCGGAAACGGTCGCCGCGCGCCATGCCTTGGGAAGGCGAGCGAAACGAAATAGGTGACATCATCTCGTTAGCGATTTCAATCCGGGGTGCCATTGTCATCTACCGGGACTTAAGCGGGAATGTGTATGAAGAGTACACCTTTCTCATACAGAGGAAGCGCTTACGCGGAAAGACCACTAGTACCGGGGCTGGAGGCCGATACTACAAAGGGGAGAAATGACCAAAGCTCTGGGGCCGGGGGAATCGATTTGGCTGTGCAAACTTGGGCCGCCCTCTGAGAGGAAGTTGGAGGAATAAGTCGGTCGGAAAAAGGGATATTTACGTGGAATCGACCGTTGGGATCAAAACAAAACCCGAAAAAGAAGAAAAATGGGCATAGCGAACACCGCAACGGGTACGGAATCCTTCCTTATCCGTGCAGTGTGGACAGTGCTCTGGCCTTGGCTGCCCGGAAGGGAGGTCTGAGGGAATCGAGGGACAAAACTTGAGGCAACATCAAACATTCCCTGAAAGCGGGGCGGCCCCTTACTTGTCGTCTTGGTCGGTGGGCAAGATCTGTCACTCAAACGAAAAGAGGAATTCGATCTCGGTTACTTCTTATCCCACCGGTGGGAGAAGGCGTGAAAAAAGGGGACATAAATGAAACCGACTTGGGGGGGTCCTGCGAACTCTCGGGGTGGGAGCCCTTGTGGGGGTAACCTTATCGAACCTCCGGGGAGTGGGTCTGTGAACTAAGCATGGAGCTCGGCATAGACGAAGGCTCTTCGCGAAAAGCGCCCAGTGCATAAAAAAAATTCAGTCCTGCGCGTTCCTGGAGCAGTCGTAGGCGGGCCGGGGGGAAGTGCAGTCGGTTCCGATCTGAAGGAAAAAGGGCGGGGACGCGTTGGACGGGGAAAAAAGAGAGAAGAAAACAAATAGTGAGGGGAAAATCATGCATCAACCCAGTCTCAAACGGAATCATTCAAATGCATCTGAATACAAAGGAGAACAATGGTCAAAAGGGCAGAATAAAGTTCCAGGGTCGAACGAGCCGAGAGGTAAGGGGTCCACGAAGCTCCGTCCCAGAGAAAGTTCACCGAGTTTTGCTACGGTACCAGCCTCCTAGTTCCACAAAGGAGGGAGGGGGAAGAAGATAGCGACCGTTCGCAAGCAGACGGAAGAGGGGTTTTCACAAGAAAATAGCGGCGAGGAAACGGAATGGGAGTAGAAAGGGGGAAGAGGCCGATCCCTCAAAAATGCCGGGGGGGGGGCTTTTTCAAGGAGGTATAACGGCCAGCTAAAACTGCTCTCAAACCATTAAGGGTTAATTGAAATTTATCCCGAATTTAAGGCAGAGCTTAAAATTTTTCACACGCAAAGAGTCCAAGGTGAAAACAAAACGAAAGACAGTAAAGCTTTTTCGCTTTACAAGGAACGGCGATGAGACCGTTAACACGGCTATGATCGGAACTCAACGGGGCGTCGAATTCTGGCTATCTAGGATCGAGGGCGCCAATTTTGGAAAGCACCGATTCGCAGATACTTTCAGGAAGGATAGGGGGAAACGTGGCGACGTCTGTATAGGACCCGGACAAAAGCCCTCAAGTGCACGTCGTTCCATGGGAAAAAAAGGTTCTGTGAAAACTGCGCATCTTCGCAACAGGCAAAAAGAGGTACGCGGCGAGTATGGGGGTCCGGGCACGTGCATCCAAAAATCTGGGGATAACAACACCCCCCGGTAAAAATTTTCTGCGGAAGGTAACAGTAGTGGGCCATCTTTATATTAAACCGGGGCGAGGGGGAAAAATTACTTGTTGGGAGAAGTGCCAACATCTTAGATAAGGGAAGGGTGATATTAGTCTTGTTCTGACTGGAGAGGCGAGTGAGTTGGATCGAAACAGATTCTTTGGAAAAACACGACCGAAAAAGGGGAAGATACTAGGGGGGGGGGGAGCGAGTCCAATCAGGGTAACCCTCGAATGACCGGCAGGCACTAGAAGATGGAGCGTACATCCCAGTACTTCTCGGATCTGGGGGGACGCGATTTACACGTCCTTACGCGTAGGAAAGCCAGACCAGAAAGGTCAAAGATTGCGATAGCGCGAGAGGGGGATCTTCCATGTGGGGTGTAAGGGGTGGGCAGAAGGGGCCGAAGGTTACAGATGACAGGGAGGGAGACGGCCTATCATTATAAGTCTAAACTGATCCAATTTGAAGAGGGAGAAAAACATTGTGGAGAAGTGGTTTAACCACCTGGACAATGCGTTCGGAAAGCTCCGGGGGTGCCTCTATGATTCGAGGGCAAGGGCGGGGTGGATTAGCAGGAAATGGGGCTAAGCCGGGTTGATATTCCACCGGTCGCAAACCGCTGGAAATATTAAACTTAAGGGGAAAGCAATGTCAAAGGCATCGCGCAGACCAGCCATCAACCCACTCAGGGACGAACAAGGAACTCCTCTTAAGGGCAGAGCTGACAAACTGTATATAAATGGAAACGGGGAAAGGGTTCTCAGGGATCTCGAATTGTGAACTTTCCTTAAAGTTGACATGATTCGGATTGTGATAGAACGAAATCGTATTTCAGCTACAAGACCCCACTAAGTGCGGGAGCTTGTAACTCGGTCGCAAACGAATGTCTACAACATTGAGAAAAAAAGGTAAAGGGCAGAAAAACTTACATACAAGAGTGCTGGATGAACGAGGGGGACTAAAATAACCTCCGTGGAGGGGCGGAAGCGCATAACAAGCAGTTCGGTATCACTAGTTCGTCAGTCAACCAGACGGCTGGAGTCCAGGACGCAAGAAAAATCTTGAGGGAACCTTTCAGAAAACCACAAACCAAGAGACTGAGTAAGGAAACAAAGGCCAGCCTGTTCATCCGCTGGCGCGGCGGACGACGTAACTACTAGAGGTCAGCAAAACGTAATAAAAAGAAATCAAGGAATGGTCTTGCAAATCGGGGATCAAGGCCGACGATATTTTTTGCGGAAGAACGTCCCCGGGTTATAGCAAAGAGGGTGGCAAAGATTCTCGAAGGGGGAC
>Ga0179591_1203829_pt1 | contig 12709 bp, 19 predicted proteins | sample CZOMad2_1_08_16f_FD_182891 | JGI IMG/M metagenome (GOLD analysis project Ga0179591, IMG submission 182891) | Vadose zone soil fungal communities from Angelo Coast Range Reserve, California, USA - CZOMad2_1_08_16fungal (PacBio error correction) | ecosystem: Environmental > Terrestrial > Soil >...
TTCTGATCGCGCCCGAAAACCGGGAACATTTTTGGGGACCTATCGTCAAGGTTCCTTATGACAGGTACATGGGGGGTAGGGAGAAAGAAAAAAATAAATCCACTGTTTTGAAGAAGGGGGGGTCAGATGATTAGCCAGAAAGCAGGTAACATCTCTCTTGGCGATCCGTATTCAAGTAAGACAAACACCTACCCGGAGTAGGTTGAATCAAATTCTTCAGCGGAGAGCGACAGGGCGAAAAAACTGGTCGGAATATGTGGGGGAAAAAAAATTGTCTTTAACGTAACCGGGTCACGTAGGGGACAAGATTTGGAATTCCCGACGCACTTCCTCCGGGGGGAAGGGGAGAGGACACAGATATATTCTGCGTGAAGGGGAGTCTAGTTAAGACGCCATGATGACAATGCTGGATAAGTGGCAAAAAGGAAACACAAGGTTTCTTTAAACTTGGGTGGGGAGGGCCAGAACTGACGGAACGCTGTTTCCAATTTGGGCAAGTGGAAAGGAAAGGAGATTAAGCTCACCCTGAGGGGGAATCACCGTGAAATTATGGATCAAAGGAGACTTCGTGATCCCGCCTAGGTTTGGAGAACGCCTGTTTTCTCAGGAGAGAGGGGGAAAAAATAAGGACCAACATGTACCGTGGAGAGAGTCCCATTACCTGTTTGAATAGGTATCCAAGGGGAGGTCGCGGAATCGGAAAAGGGGAAGAACGCGCGTTCGAAATTTCAAGACGAGCGGGAACACGAGGGGGGGGGGCGCGTTGCACCTATAGGTGTCCGTCTACACCGGGGGGAAGGGACAGCATTTTAAATTCGGACAACGGCAAGAGCAAATAAAAAGCCATGCCGAAGACTGGGGGTCGGAATAACTAAAAAGCTTTATCGAAATATCACTCTCAGGGGAGGGGAATAAAACCGGGTACGTTTCAGAGTAGGACTGGAGAACAGGACCTCAACCAGGTTGCGAAAAAAAGGCCGGAACTGAAGTCTGAACGTTGGTGCCCAACTTTAACGAAGATGAAAAACATTTCTAAATTCATAAAACAAGGGGGGGACACACAAGAGGTGCTGTAATGGGAGGGAGCACTTCCTTCCAGGAGGAAGAGTCGTAAAAAGCTCATCACCTGCCACAGAAGGCGGACATTAAAAAAAAACTGGGAAAAAAGGATTCAATCAATGCAAACGGAAAGTCAAGTCCACCATACCTGAGGGAATACTTCGCGACAAAAATCGGATGGGGAAAAGAGCTCGCCCCGTGAGAAAGATCGGAGTGGGGGGGCGTAAAGGTCTGTATAAAGTTCTAAGGATTGGGATCCAGGGGGGGCAAGAGGGGGGCACACCTCCCCTCGGTGACAAAGGAACTGTACATCCCCTGGCGAAAATCCTGGTTACAAGCGGGGGATAAAGGATACTTTTGGTCAGATTCACGAGCCGGAATTGCCAAGGGTCGACAACATTTGGGAGTGAAAGTCAGAGCCCAGGGGTTATAACATCTTAGGTAAAAAGGGGGAATCAACATCACATTCCGAACCAGGGGCCTCAAAAACCACCACTTAAAGAGCTACGTCCGTTGGGATGAGAGGGGGAAACCAGGTCCCCCTTGAAATGCCAAGAAAATATGGGCTTGGGTTGGGGGGGGGGGGGTGGGGGGGTTGGTGTGGGTTGGGGGGGGGGGGGGGGGGGTGGGGGGGTTGTGGGGGGGTGGGAGGGGGGGGGGACGGGTGTGTCAATTAGACGACTTATGAAAATAAAGAATATCAAAAAATATAGTCAAAAAAGAGAAAAACACCACAACCAAGGAAAACCGTGTATGGGCGCAAGCGAGTAGAAATCCACGGGCGGTAGAGTGCAGAGGGGGGAAAACGTGTGTAGGCTCGGACGTAAAAGCGAAGTGTACGTCCTCCGGGCGCGGGTGTAGGGGAGGGTACAGTGCCACCTTACACCATAACTTTACCAAGGGAGCCAAAGCTCCTAAAGATTAAGGGGGAGGGGAAATGAGCATAAGTTCCAGACAGAAACCCGGGATAAAAGGGCAACGTAGGGGAAAGAGCGAGATAAGGGGGAGGCGGGGGTATAGGGGCACATGATCGCCGTTTCACTAGGTAATAAGAAAGGCAAACATCGTGCTACTTCGAGAAAAGAAAAAAGATTCAACTTGTAGTCCTGGAACCCGGACGAAAGGCACATAATTTATTCATTTGGGGAGGGAAAGAAGGAAGGAAAAAAAACACACAAGAACCGAGTATAACTTGGCAGGGGCGAACATCCGGGGTGGAAAAACAAAAAAGGTATTGCACCATAGAGTGGCAGGAGGGGGGGTGTCAATGACTCACTCATGAAGATAATAGGAAAGATCAGGCGTTATCTCAATGGAATTTGGGGGGGAATGGGGGAGGGGAAAGATCTTTATTATGGGAGAGAGGAAAAAAAAGAAGGGAAGGGGGGGGGTCCCCCAATGAAGGGGGAGAAAGAAAACGGGGCTTTAGTCAAAAGTTGCCAAAAGTGGGGGACGGAGGACAAGAAAAAAAAACAAAAAGACAAAATTAGGACTTGTGGATGTAAGTGGAGATAGTGTGCTTTCCGCTGGTTGGGGGGGAAAGGGGGGTCTTTGGGACCCGTCAGTCACCGCACCACTAGAGTTGAAATCATTCAGAGAAATACAGAGTAAATTCTTGGTCTCGGAAGGGGGAAGGAAAAAACAAAGACTACTCAGGAAGAGGGGGAAAAAAAGGGTTGGTACACATCAATTAGAAACGAAAAGAATCGGCGTTGTTGAAACAAGAAAAAAACTTCCCTTGCACAAAAGGTCAAGTCATTTTTCTTGTGGGCAACTGGGCAACCGAGGGAAAGGGGGTGATAGGGGGGGAAAGATTCGCAGAAAAAGGAGACGGGAAAGAAGAAACCGCAGTCTCGTTAACCGCAGGGAAATGAAACCAGGGGGAAGAGGGACAAGTATGTATGCCGCCGAAACGAAAAGAAAGGCGGGCCCTTCGGCTGAAGAGTGAGGATTAAGGAAGACGTTTACGGAAGGTTGCGTTGTGTCGAAAATGAAAAAAGGGGGCAATTTGGACGATTTAGCGACAATACCAAGGGGCTGTCAGCTAGTATAGGGATAAGAAACACTGGGATGTGTCAGTAAAACGAGGAAGGAAAATGGAAGTCCATTTCCGTCTATGTAGGAGAAAAAAAAAAACGGTTCGCTAAAAAAGAACAGAAGAAAAAACAAATACCATCGGATCCTGATGTCTAACTAAAAACACGAGGAGGAGAAAGGGGGGAAATCAGGATTACCAGATGTGGAAAGGGGGGGGGGTAAGGCATGTCGCGCCAGGTGGTTTTGGAGGAAAGGGGAAGGAATGCCTTTTACCACTTTGACCGCCAGGGGGGATGAAGAAGGGTGGTGGTGGGAAAGTACTGTATAGAAAAGAACAAGGGAGGTAAAGGTACGACAACAAAGCGGGGGGGGGCAAAGTCGGCAGGGGGATCCACAAAAATACGGTAACGCGCTGAATAAGACTATCTGCGGCCTCCGAGGGCAAGGGGGAGGCATTCAACTAGGGGGGGGGGTGTGCCTTCTGCCTATTAGAAGGAAAGAGAAATATCCGTCTTCTCTAAGCTTTTCCATCTAAGCATGTTAGCTAGGGAAGGGAAGGACGAAAAGGTCGATCAGTTGGACCAAGTAACAGAGAAAAAGGTCGAGGTTTGCGTTTGCCAAAAAAACGCAGGATCCTGGTCCAGAACGATTTTGATGAAGTGCAAGGCAAAACGCAGATTTAGAATCTTGACGTAGAAAATGGAGGGAACCTATCTACCTCTATTTCGGGGGGGGGGAGGAAAAGAGGGCAATCAATCCAACACGGTCAAATCGCGCTGGGGGAATGAGTCATAGGAAAACGTCTGTTGTTATTAGGCAGGGGGAAAAAAACTCAAACATCATCGGCATCATATCTAAACAATGACACAGAAATACAGGGACGACTGGAAGCCTTTGTGCTGTGGATTGAGCGTCCACCGAGGAAACGTTACCCAAAAGAGGGCAGAAAACTCTTAAGGGGGGGGACAGGACGTACTGGGGAAAAGAATAATATCTTTCCTCCACAACGTACAAAGGAGATGGAAAAACAAAAATAAGGAATATGGGGGGGAGATTGCTATAAGTCCCTTAGGGAGGAGGAAAAAAAAAAAAATCTGAAAAGACCCGGAGGAACATCAGGAGAGGAGCAAAATTTCTAAGACTCGCGCTGATGGGGTTGAAAGGGGTAGGGGGGACTGACGGGGGGGGGCGCAAAAATCAGAAGTAGGGGGTTGAGGAAAAAGAAGAGCGGGGGGAACGGCCTCCACGTATAGGAATGCCATGGGGATTTGAAGCAGCCAAAAGGGGGAATTCTTAGTAGTCACTAAAGAGGGAACGATCAAATTTTAAGGACGAAACCGAACAAATCGAGCAGAAGAAGGAGGGGAAAGAATCCTGCAGGAGAGTATAGGTAACGTTTCTTCTGGCGCTTAAAAAGAAGAAACACTAAATTCAATAAGAGTCAGTTATCGGGTTGGGTGGAGGACCAGTGGGTCACGTTTCGGGGTGGGGTCAGGGGGAGAAAAGAGTCACAAAGAGAGCGGGAGGACGTAATGCAGCGATGACTGGGAAGTCTCTTCAGTACACGCGTCTGAACGGGGACAAGACCGTTTAGTGGAGTATAAGAGGGGGACAAAGACCCCTTCCGAGTAAAAGGGGATGGCTAATTGTCAGAATTTGAAACTGGAATTCTCAAAGGGGCCGAAGTCGTCTCAAGAAGAACTTGTGTTAAGGGGATGGGGGCGTAACGTGGGTGACTTCTGGAAAGGCACACACGACGGATCGCTTGGAATGGGGGGGGTGGGGGGAAGGAGGAGCGGTTCTTTGTAGGCGAAAAAAACGAAGGGGGGGGAAAAGAGGTTTCAGAAATACAGTGGATGGTACACCGTGAAAAAATTTGTAGAAAGACCTTACTGGAGAGGAATAGAAAAAAAAAGGGGTAGATACGACGGCTGAACAGGGGGAAAATTTGGTCAATGCCGAGACAAGGGGAGAAAGAGTCTTTGGAAGCTTGAAGGGATCCAAGATATACACGTAGAAAATAACGGGGGAACGTAAATCATATTGGAGCACTGGGAGGAGAAGACAAGGCAGACAGATGTTGGTCTATAAGAGTGAGGGGAAGGACTTTTGGAATCATGGGGGCGAGGGGCAGTATTTGAAAATCGAACGGGTTTTATGACTCTTATTGGAAAAGGGGGGGGGAAGCAAAAAGATGGAATATTTGGGGGAGAGACTAACCTCACATCCCCCGAGTGGTAAACAAACTGGGGAGAATTTCTTAGGGCAAGAGATGAAAGGTGGGGAAGAACGGGGAGGGGCATTTAATGCTTTGTTCAGAAACAAAAAAGGTTTGTAGGAGATACTTGTCTAACCTGGGGAAGAAAGCTCAAGGCCGACTGGCATAAAGGAAAAGAGATGGGTATCTTCGATACAGAGTCAAGGGGGGGAGGAAGCCGCCCATCCTTATACATTGGACATGGGGCTTTGAGTGGGGGGGGGGGGGCGCTGAATTGGTAAGTAAGGAAAAAAAAAGGGGAAGACCAGGGAGAAGAAACGGATAACGGTGCACGTAAAATAAAATGCATGTAGGAGTGGAATTTAAATTGCGAAAAGAAAGTCTTCCGGTTTACAGCGGGGCGACGGAAAAGCATGGGATACAAGGAGAAAAAAAAAGGGGCGAAGAAGCGGAAAACGGAGGGGGAGGGCTCGGAAAACTCTCCGAAGTATCCACCCGAGGCGGAGGGGGCAAAAAAGGAAAAGGGAAAAGCGCGGTGGATTGGACAGAGGAAACGGGAAAAGGAAAAGGACCCATTGGGTTGAGATTACTAATATCAACAAAGAACCCTTAACACTTTTTCCACAGCGGGGAAGGGCAGAGAAGGGGAGGCGGCACAACATGTAAAGAAAATTTGTGCAGGGGGGGAGAGATATCCATCTTTCTATTTAGGGGGGAAGATGACGCCGGGGAAATAAGGATGGGTCTGTTTCAAAAGAGAATACGTCTAAAATGGGAGGGGAAAAAAGGGGCTTTTAATTCCAATCCGGGGATGGGAAATCTTAGCCAAACGGTGAACGTTACGCTAAAAAAGTGGGAAAAAAAGTTTACGACCATATTGGAAAAGGGAAAGGGGAAAAAAAAAGCTGGAAAGAATTTGAAAAAAAGAAAGGGGCCGGGGGTGGCGATGAAAACAACTCGGTATGACAAGCTGAAAGGGAAACGACAGAAAGCAGAAAGAGACACCAAACAGAAAAAACTGGGATTTATTTGGGGGAAAGAGACCGGGACCTTATTCCTTAACGCAGCAAGATAAAGAAAAAAAGGGGAAGGGGGTAACGAGGAAGCTATGCGGAGGCGAAGATAAAAAAACACGGATTATGAGTAAAAGAGATAGAGAGGGCTATCTTAAGAAAAGGCTTAAAATCGTGGTTGGCAGGCGGAGCAGGACGGGGGAAGGTCCGGTCATGGTTTCAGGAAAAGAAAACCTGACAAGGTTGTTAAAGTGTGGGGGGGAGATGGGACTGAAGAAGGAAGCTGTCTCGCGGTGGGATCACGGGAGGATCTCAAACCCCGAACAGGGGGTGGGTGAAGGACAAAAAGCGGAGCTGCCTGCTACAATCTGTGGAGTAGGGTTTGGAAAAGGTGGATTGCGAAAAGGTCACTGTCGAAAAGAAGGGGGAAAAGGAACATAACGAAAGGGGCAAGAGGGAGGGGTCGTAACTATTCTGGGGGGATAGCCAAGAGATTAGTCATCGTTCGATGAATGGGACACTCAGAAAGCTCAATTCATTTCTATGGGGGTGAAGGGGGGCAAGAAAATAGTCATTTACCTTGGGGAGGAGGAAAGGCTACTGAAACGATGTTTCAACATTTGGCGAAGCCAGAGGGGGGCAAGGAGGACAACGAATTTTAGTCCCTTTAGAATAGGGAAAGAAAACACCGAAGTTCAGGTATAGAAGCGGAGGGTAAATCACTAAGGGGGGAGAAGGGGGCTTTCATCGGACGCAAAAGGAAAAAAGGGGGGGAACTTCGTCACCAGTTAAGTTTTCAGAAATTGGGAAGAGGCACGGGGGACGGGAGGAAGGAGTACAAAACGGAATATCCGCGAGGAGTCAAAGTTCAATAAAAAATGCATCCTAGTTGGACAGGGCACCGGAAGAGGGGGGGAAGGAAAAAGTGGTACGGGACAAGAAGTTTGACATTACAAAATGAAAGAGCTCAAAAATCAACAGTCAATTCCGGACCTCCTGGGGCGGGAAAAATAGGGAGGAGAGACACTCTAATGTCAGGAAAAAAAGGGCGCTTAATGAAGGACTAGGTACGGGACACAAAAGAATGAGGGAAACAAAAAGAAGTCACTGATTCTTAACTTGATTAACAAGGGACTTCCTCTGAAACAAGGGCAGAAATGCAAAAAAAGGGTTTAAAAAAAGCGGACGGGGGGTGTTTTCGCAACGGAAGTAACGCGGCAGAGGCGCTGGTTCATAAAAGGAAAAAGAAGCGTCATAAACCGTGGACAGGGGGAAAAAAAATTGGGGGTAAACTTCGGAAAAACAGTAAAAAGAAAAAAGGCCTGGCAAGGAAACGGACTAAAAATCTGACTGCCCGGGGAATAGCAAAGGAAAAGTCAGATGTTTACGAAGGAAGGCTTGAGAAATGGAGTTTAGAGGCGGGAGGAACCAGGACGCTTGCAAAGAAAAAGCTCGTCTAACATGGAAGGAAAAGGGGAGATTTCTCAAAAGTAATGGGAGCGGAGTAATCTGAACTGGAAGGGGGAGTTCCAAATTGCTTTCAGAAAAAAAAGGGGTATGAAAGGGGGTCCACTTGAGTTATAAAAAGTAGTGGGGGGGAAAAAGCGACTCAAGAGAAACAATGATAAAAGAATCCGGAAAAAAAAAAGGAAACTCGACAACCTTTTGCGATGGGGAAAAAGAAAGGAAAAAAGGTAAATCCACGGCCCATTAAAAAGTTGGAGGGAACAATTAGACTACTTAGTGCGGGATAAAAAGAAGACCAAGGGACGGAATGCAACGCCAAACACACAAACGAAGTAGGGGCAGGGTATGGAAAAGGAACCATTCTTAGCAAAAAGACAGGAGTGGCTCGAAGAAGCTTTTCGTGTTAGTAGAGCCGGATGCATAGAGGGAATGACGGTGAAAGGTGAGTGTGCAGAGGGGAGGGAACCAGGAAAACTCGAACGGTAAAAAAACGGGGAAGAAAAAAAGCTACAGGTACTCTTCGGTGGAAGTGAGTAGGGGGGAAGGGGAAAAACGATCAACAGAAACATTCCAGGGAACAGAATAGGGGAAGAGCGCTTATCAGGTGCGAGGTGGGGATGCAAAAAAACTGTTAAAAAAAGTTGGAGCAACGGTAAACGGAGGGACGAAAAAAAACTTAAAACCGGGCAAAGGACTAAAAAAAAAGGGGGGGGGTTAGATCTCCGTTTAGGCAAGGAAAGAGCGTTTACGCAAAAATGAAAACGGGAGCATTGTTGGGGAGGACAAGAAGAGAGAAATCAAACAAATCATGCCGCTGTAAAGAAATTGAAAAAAGAAAGAGAAAAATCCTGCATTGTAGAGGGTGCTGGTCAAATAAGAATGGAAGGAGGGGTTTGAAGGAAGCACTCACGAAGAGAGCATATCCAACATCTCTGCAGGGAGATAGAAGTTTGAAGGGGATTAAAAAAAAAGGGGAAAGGTCTCCGTGGCCGGAAACCAAAGGAAAGGGAAGGAGGTGGCGATCAAGGGGATTTAGAACTGTTTCAAGAGTGGACGGAGGCCAAAAAAAAAAAAGCAAAACAAAGCGAAGGATGAAAGGTGGGGACAGGAAGTAAGATCTGCGGGACGCTTGGTTGGGGAAGGCGGTTTTGTGAAAAAGAAGAACCCCCAGACCAAGACTGAGGGAAGAATTCCGTAGAAAAGATTGACAGTCTGGGCGCAGCACTGAAGCAAAAGACGCGGTAAATAGGGGGTGCAATCACGGACAAGCAGAGGGAAATCTTCGTTTTGGTCAGGCAAAACAAAAGTTCCGGGCCATGGAGAAAGAGGGGGCGGGGTGGCAACACAACAGAGAAAAAATGTGCTGTATTTTGAAGAAATCGCAAATAATAACTGCTTGAAAGAACTAACCGCTGGATTTGAAACCTGCCAGTCTAGCACCTGGCGGGAGGGGCAAGGGGAATATTCCTACTAAAAAAAAAGGAGAATAAGAAAGATGAACCATTCGTAGGCCGGGAGTCTTATTATATCAACACCCAAAAACGAGTTCCTAAGGAGGGCTTTTTGGAGAAACACTGGGCCAACATTGAAGAAGGAAAGCGAAAAAGCCCTGTTGAGGTCCGAAGGAGGAGGCAACAAAACTTCTTTGGGAAAAAACACTCGCGCTGAACCAGTCAAAGGGAAAGGGAAGATAGAAATGAATTCTCAGCAAACCAAATGAGAAGGCCCAGGAAAACACAAATACCAGATCCGAGTAGCTTCAAAAAAAACGGAGGAGTAGAGGAGATATATAATCAGAGGCCTGTGGGAGGGGGGGTTACGCTGGGAAAAGGGCAACCCATGTTTTTTTGGATAATATGGAGGCGGAAATGGAGGGGAAGGGGTCACGCTCCAGAGTGGGACTGGGGGGGGGGGCAGGGGGGTGGATTACTATTCCGGCCTATAAGGGAGCGACCGAAACATGGGGGAGGGAAAAAGAAATAAAAAGGGAAAGGGGGGGGGCCACTTCTGAGTCGAAAAAAAAGAAAAATACGTTATACCTCTGACTTAAGAAGCAGAGAGAAGCGTCAAAAGGCAATTAGGCTGTCATCGTGTGTGGAAGGAGAGAAGAAAATTAAAAACGAACGCCGGCTGAGCTGAGGGGGAAGACTGGGGATCTAGGCATCCCGAGATGAGTAAAAGCTGTTCCAAGGAACCAAATCGTCAGAGTGCGGGTTTGCAAGCAAAAAGAAAAAAGAAGCTCTAGAACCGGGGAAAGGAACGGAGGGTTGCGTGTGCCTGAAAACGCAGATGGACTCCGCTTGTCGAAGGGAGGGGGAAAACCTATGATTAGACAAGCGAGTGAGTGGGAGGGAGGGCAAAGCTCAAAAAAAAAGCGGCAACGGCGAGGGATGGGGGAGGAAGGAGTAAGCAAACTCTGTTCGTAAGGGAAGGGAAAAAACCAACGAAAAACAGCATCCAAAAAAGCATATCTGAAGAAGGAAAGAATAAAGGGCCGAACGGAGAAGTTTGTTCTTGTTTAAATGGAGAATGTGGGAAAGCGGGCAAAGGGAAATCACGAAGCCAGCGGGATGAGGAAAAAAATTCGGGAATTACGGGAAGTGGGGGTTACACGGAGAAGAATAAAATCTTTGACTACGTCAAGGACAATTAGAAGGGGGAAAAAAGCTAACACGAAGATAGGGGACGGGAGATATTCCTTATGGCGTCAGGAAAAAGAGGGGAAAAAGAGCTGGTAAAGAAAAGGAAAAAAATTATGTGCATTCGGATAGTTTGTCGGACAGAATGATTTGGGGGGAGTTTTGCGCGCGACGGGGGAAAAACCTAAAGTAGGGGGGACAAGAAGCGATAAAGGCCGAAAAAACTGAGTGAATGCCATGTTGAGAGTGAGGAGGAATGACTCCACCGAGGTTGGAGGAGTCACATAGAGGGGGGTTTGAACATGAAGCAGGGGTAAAGAAAAAACAACACGCTACCTAATGGAAAGACCGGGCGGAAAGGAGATTACCCGTGAAGGTATGGGCTCTTAAAAAGAAGTCCTACAAATCAAATTCCCCTCAGTGTATGACTTTGGGGGGGGAAGCGGCCCGTTGGCAATTAGGGGGAAAAGGTGGCATTTACCAGAGAAAAAACAAAACTAAAAAGGACGGTCATTAAAAGTGGGCAAGAAAAGGCGCTCATACCACGGAAGGGAACTGAACACGCCGGGTGATTTGAAGGAAAAAGCAATGGCGAAGAACCCGGCGAGGGAAATGGTGGGCTGGGCGGGAGGGGAAGGAAAAAAGGGGCCTAAAACGGGAGACCCTAGGGGAGGGCTCCTGGGCAAGCAACTTGGAAAGGGAGGGGGGAGGAAAAGGTTACGGAGGCATCAAAAGCATCAAAAGGAACAGCAGGGGAAAAGGGGTGTTTTGATCCGAGGACCGGGGGCTCCTTGGGTGAATGAGAACTCTCCCTGGGATAAGATTGTTGAGAAGAAAGGTGGGAAAGTGAAGGTGTCCCCTCCCTTACGGGCGACCAAGTAGAAGACGGCAGCAAGGAAATTCTTTGCCACTTTTGAAAAGCAATACATTTGGGACGATATTGGCGGGGCGCGTTCCCTTTAATCCAAAAATTAGCAAGAAGAGAAGAAACTTTAAGGAAAAAACAAGGTATCACTTTTCACGAAAACGAGGGGGTCAGTCGCAGGAAGTAAAGGACCGGAGGGGGGGGCGTTCGACGGTGTGAAATTTTAATTTTAAAATAAGAAAGTGGGGTGGATGAAAGGAAGTTTCTTGAGAGCGACTGGGTCAGCTGGAAGCAGGGAAACTAAACCGTTTGAACGAGTTGGTAAAAACACAGGTTTCAAAAGGGAGGAGTTAGGGGGTTTAACAGAGGGAAAGGGAGTCCAAGGTGATAGAAAGGGGGACTGCATTTAATCTGGGGGGTTTCTCACTTCTCACTGGGGGCAGTACCTGGCTCCTGTCCAATACAGGAGGGAAAATGTACACAAAGCCGAGCCCCATGAGAGTGGGATCTGAGAAGGAGTCGAGGTAAAGTAATTAAGAATGCTGCTTCAAGTGCTTTGGGGGGGGCAGAGAAGGACTAATTGGAAATTCTTGGGGGGGGGTAACAGAAGTGAAACGTAAAAACTCTGAATCTTTGCAGGAAAGAGGGAGGGGGGGGTGCTAACAGAGCGAGTAAAAAGTGGACCCGAGGAGAGAAAGAAAACTCAGGGTCAATTGGATAAATGATAAAAACTAATTTGTCGAAGAATCAAAAAAATGGTGGTGAAATTAATCTCCTACTCACAAACAAAAAAAAGTTTCAAAATAAATCGTCAGGAGAAGAAAAAACTGGGGTGGATTCATCTTCCTAAAGAACGGAAGAAGGGGGGGTATAAAAAAAATGACAGGGAACCTCTTACCCCTGACCAAGTTGGAAAAACAGTCCGTCAGGAAACTGTCGGGAAAAAAGGGGAGAAATTTTGATCATTTGAAAGAAAAACCTATCCATACTGGAGATGTCTAGGCCCAGTGACTGGAAACGAGAGGGAATATCGGGGTCGAGCCAAAGGGCAAAGGAAAGCTGTAATTGTCTTTGAGGGGGGTACACAAATCGTTGGGAGAAAGTTAGTGAAACGTACAATACGCAAGACCCATTGGGGAAAAAAGAGGACTCACGATTGTCAGGGACGAACTCGAAGCATAAAAAAAAAGGATGAAAAGAAGGAAATGGGTGCCGGGGGGAAAGGAGACTTATATCCAAAGGACGGGGAATGTAGGGTAAAAAGGGAGGGATTCATCGAATCGTACCAACCACACTCGGGAATGGGAGGTGGGGTTTGTATGGACACTCATTAAACATGGAAAACCAGGTGTACTTAACTCTCTCGGCGAACAAAAGAAAAAAAAAAGAGGGAATGGAGTTTATGTAAAAG